>Ga0078972_1008422_pt1 | contig 21605 bp, 10 predicted proteins | sample YelNatPaOPGAMG01_FD_67568 | JGI IMG/M metagenome (GOLD analysis project Ga0078972, IMG submission 67568) | Hot spring thermophilic microbial communities from Obsidian Pool, Yellowstone National Park, USA - OP-RAMG-01 (SPADES assembly) (version 2) | ecosystem: Environmental > Aquatic > Thermal...
TTTGCTTCGGGCACTTCGTGCCCTCGCAATGACATGGCTTCGTCGCTTCGCTCCCTCGCCTGCCTTTACTTATTGGCAGGCGAGCAATGACAAGAGCGGTTGATTATTAATCAATGGTATCCGCCAGGTTTTGGCGGACTCCATAGGTTAATAAATTTCCCCCGTAGAGGTAGACTTCTGTGCCCGCTTATTTTATTTTTATAAGGGCAGTTTTTTCTTTTCTCTGGACTTTCCTAAAAAAATCCGTTGACAAATCAAGTTTTGTCTGTTATATATTTATTTATAGAGATGTTCGCCTGAGAAATTGGGTAAGTGCAGGGCCGGCCCATGGCCGCGCAGGTACAAGAAGATTAAGGCGAGCCGGAAGTTTACCTCTACGGGGGAGTGTAACTTCTGGCTTGCCTTTTTATTTACTGGTGGGAATTTTTGGTGCGTTTTTCCTTCCAGTCAGAATAGAGGACAAGGCCTGTTATTATCATAACGACTACTGCCAGAAAAATGAGAAGAATCATAAATTCATCCATCATTTCTCTCCTTTATCAATTAAATATCCTGAAAAAGCAAACATACCAAATACAATCATTGCAAATCCAAATTTTAATTCAGAAATTTTTTCCGGAGAAATAAATCTACCTGCAATAAATGTCCCAAAAATAATCTGGGCCAAACTTAAGAAAAACTTTGCTAAAATTTCTCTCCGACGACTTGTGAGTTTCATAAATATTATACCTCTCTTTCTATGGTTTGTCAATATTCTTAAAAACATTATACAAAATACTTGTGAATTTTTTGTGAATATTTTTAGCGGGCATGGTGGTCTATCTCTACGGGGGAATAGCACTTGCCCGCTTTTTGATTATTATGCGGACACGGGAGTTTATCTCTACGGGGGTAGAAAAAACTCTCTGTCCGCTTTGTTATTATATTGGCGGAGTACAGATGTTTACTTTTACGGGGGAAAACACTTACTCCGCCTTTGCTATTATTCAGCGGGAGCACAGGGGTTTATCTCTACGGGGAGAGAAACAACTTCTGTGTCTCCCGCTTTTTTGCCATTGTGAGGTAGTCGAACCCTTTATGGGTTCGTAAAATACCGACGAAGGAGCGAGGGCATAAAGCCCTCGGCTACCAAGCCAAGGGCCGAAAACATTGGTAGCCGAACCCTTTATGGGTTCGCAAAATACCTTGTCACTTCGCCTGCCTTTACTTATTGGCAGGCTCGCAATGACAATGGTGTGGTAAGGAATAGATGGCTAAAAAACTTGTGACAAGACAACTACTGTCATTGGTTCTTGTTATAGCCCTTCTGGGACAGGGTCTCTATGTGCCACAATTGTGGGCTGATCACGCATATATTCTTGTGAAAGTTGCTTTTGAATCACCTGAACAGCCACCTGAAAAAATTACAGACCTTGTTGCAGAGAGAAACTTTACCTTAGGGACTAGTTCGACTTCCGGCGGACAAGTAATCCTTACTTGGACAGCACCAAAGGATCTGCCAAACAACACAACATCATTTTCTTATGTCATTAAATATTCACAGAATGCGCCGAGCGGTTGGCCAAATCCTTCTGAAAGTCAAATATGGGACTGGTGGAATTCACCACAATCAATAACAGTTCTTGAGAATCACTTCTGGTGGTTGCCTCAACAGGCACAGGGACAGACATTTACACCATACCCTGCTGATTTTGGCCTTCCTGCACCAGAAGAAAAATATAATCTTGGTTATGGTATTACTGACAAGATTGTAATATCAGGACTTACCAAAGGTGAACTTTATTATTTTGGTGTTTCAGCAAGAGATAGATACTATCATTTAAGCACAGCAACAGTTTCATCCTGTTATGCACCTGGAGCAAAAACACCTCCTGGTAAGATTACAAACCTTGTTGCAAGTTATGCTGCTGAAGGGACTCTTGCGCTTACATGGTCAGCCCCTGGAAATGATGAATATGAATATAAGATTCCTGAAGGGAAATATTTCATTGCCTATTCAACAATTGTCCCTGGAGATATGACTGACTGGACACCTGATAATGTTTTGTCCAAATGGCCAGCAAGTAAATCAATAGCTCTTTCCACAGCAACAATTCCAGGAACCTCGGAAAAATACCTTGTAACAGGTCTTGAACTTTTACAGAATGGCACAACAGTTGGCTACTATTTCTTAACCTGGACATCTGATGAATGGGAGAACAAGAATAACTGGTCAGAAAAATCAAATCTTGCTTCATGGGGAATGGGTGTTCCAAATTTTGTGACTATAAATTCGGTTAGTCATCTTGCAAGCACTGATGTTTCAAGTGGAAGTTATGTTGTTCTTGAATGGACTAATCCACAAGAAACAGATATTCCAATAACAGAAGTTAGAATTTATTATAGCACAAATACATACACAAAAAATGAGAATTATATAACTGTTACTGCCACAACCCCTGGCCAGACATACCAATATACTCACTTACAACTTATTCCAAGAACTTGGTATTACTATGCAATTTTTGCAGGAAATTCTGCTGGTGAAAGGCCAGAAATTGTCATAGGTCAGAATGCAGACAAAATCTATATTAACAAAGACCTTATTGCTCCTGACCCAGTTAATAATTTAACAGGTCTTGCTGGTGCTGTTGCTGACCAGTATGCCTATATAAATCTCAACTGGACTCTTCCTTCTTCAAGTTTATATCAGAATATTGATTTAGACCGGCTTGAAATTAACAAAAGCACAGACAATGTCAACTGGACAAGTGTCAGAAATAATTTATCAAACAGTGCAACTTATTATACAATTACAGGGCTTGATGGATTGACAACTTACTATATACAGGTTGTAACTCGAGACGGCGCAACTCCACCAAACAAATCAACTTCAACAATAATTGTTTATACTCCTGACTATGTGCGTCCTGCTAAAATTACAATCACCAGTTGGGCTGTCAGTGCTTCAACTGACCCATCAATAGGAAGTTATGTAATATTCTATGCATCAAATCCTGCTGACAATGATATAGCGGGGATTAAGGTCTATTACAGCACAACATCTGAATCAGGAAAAGAGAATTTGAAACTTGTTACTGACCATACACAGCCAAATCAGACATATTCAGTTATTGTTTCGACTCTCTTACCAAGAACAAGTTATTATTTCACATTTATTGTCTATGATAGGGGAGGGCTTGAAAGTGGTGAAATAAATATTTCTACATTTACTTATCTTGATATTTTACCACCAGAGCCAGTTATAAATTTAACTGCAACTGCTGATGCCAGTCAGTCGCTTGGTTGTTATGCAGTTCTTAACTGGTCTCATCCTGACCCGAACAAAACAAAATATCAAAATTATGATTTTTCAGGAATAGGAATAAAAATCAGCACTTCATCATTTGATGGACCATATATTAGCAATGTTCAGGGTTTGCCTGTTACATCAACATCTTATGGGCCACAGAATTTAACTGGTTTACTTCCACAGACAACATATTATTTTGTTGTGTATACTTATGATGAAAACTCACCGCCAAATATTTCAACAAAAACAGTTTCTGTTTGGACAAGAAAAGATGTTATTCCACCGGGAAGTGTAGGTTTGACTGTTTCAGCAACCTGGTATGAAAATATTGACGATGGCTGTGTTTTAACTTTATCGTGGAGATATCCTTCTGATGTTGATTTAGATAGATTTTATATTGCCGCTCGCGAAGATAGAATTCCTCTTACACCTGATGATGCACTTCAAGATAAGAAAAAGAACTTTACAGCAACTTCAAATGGCACTGGCTCAACTGAATTCAAAGGTCTTATTGGAAACACAACCTATTATTTTGCTGTATTTCTATATGACTGGTCAGGAAATATCTCTTCAAGGACAATCTCAGGAATTGTAAATGTTCCTCGCGATAACACATTACCTTTTATCCCGCTTGGTTTATCTCCTTCAAAGAAAGACACATTTGATATTAGTTGGTCAAAAGTAGAATATCAACATCAGATTGACAGCATATTCAAAATTTCAGGAATTACAAAGCCAACTCCAAAAGCAACTGAATTATACAGATATCTGATTTATGAATCTCAGGACTTAACTAACTGGGAATTAAAGGATTCTAAGAAACCAGACGAGACCAAGTGGACAGTTGCCATTAGTTCACAGACAAAGTTTTATAAAGTTCGTTCAATTGATATTGGTGGAAATTACAATGACTCAATGGTTGTTGACAATTCGGATGAATTGAATGTCTATTGTATGAATTCAGAAGGTTCCTATGTGAGAATGAATAAAGAAGTTTATTCAGTGGTTGGGAATTTGTTCTTTATCTGGAATAGAGTTTATGAGCAGGAAAAAGGGCCAATATTCAGAAGTTATTCAATTGAGCCATATAGAATTAAAGAAGGGAAACTTGAATATGTAACTGATTTTAATTTTGATCAGCCAAAAGCAGAACTTGGAATTAAGTATGATGAGCAGACAATTTCTTCAAGAGGTCCGCAGGTTAGTAAAGCGGTTTCTGAGCCAGAAAAATGGCTTTCACTCTTCTATTTTAATGGGAAAGAATGGCTAAAACTTTCATCCATTGTCGATACAAGCAAGAAGTCAGTTAAGTCAAATGTTAAGTATCTTGGCGATTATCAGTTGAGATATGCAATGAATGTAACAGAATTTACATATTATGAAGTTATGCCGAAAATTATTACTCCAAATAAGGATGGTCAGAATGACAGAGCATTTTTCAGGTTTGAAAATCCAAGAGCAAGAGATGTTGAAATCAAAATTTTTGATTTGACAGGTGCACTTGTCAAGAAACTTGAGAAGACAAAAGATTCTTCAACAACGCCTGGTGCATTTACTTACTGGGATGGGACAGACCAGAATGGAAAACTTGTTCCACCAGGGACTTATATTTATCAGATAGAGGCGGAGGGAAAAGTTTTCAATGGAACTGTTATTGTTGCAAGATGACGCTTCGCATCGCTGGCGATTTGGAGTTTTTATTATGAAAACTAGAATTTTTTCATTCTTAATAAACATATTGTGGACACAGGAGGTTTACCTCTGCGGGGGTGGAGAAACTTCCTTGTGTCCACCTGGAATTATACGCGGGGACACAGAGGTCTACTTCTACGGGGGAAGTGGCTTTTGTGTTCCCCGCCTGGAATTATATGCGGGGACAGAGGTCTATTTCTACGGGCGATTTCTGTTCCCCGCACGGAATTATTTTTAAGGGGGTTCACTGAAATGACCAAAAAAATCACAAAATTATTTTTAATTACTTTCTTTACCGCTTTACCGCTTTACTACTTTACCAGTTTTCTTCACTGTGCCTTTGAACCAATTCCGATTGGTGCAAGACCAGCGGGTCTTGGAGGTGCCTATACTGCTTTATCCGACGATGTTTACTCTATATGTTACAACCCAGCAGGAATGGCACTGATTCCAAGGGCAGAGTTTACAGCCCAGTATTCTCAACTTTATGTTGGACTTTGGGACAATTCAAAATTATCTTATTCTTTTGTTGGACTTTCTCAGCCAGTTAAATTCAAAAGGGACTATGGCACAGTCGGCCTTTCCTGGCTTATGTTTAATACAGACGATATTTACAAAGAAAACACAGGTGTCTTTTCTTATGCAAAATCAATTGGTTTTTCTGGTAACAAATCAATTGAACTTGGTTTGAACTTCAAATTCTTATCTTTAATATATGGAAAGCACGACTATACTTACGATGCTCTTACTGACGATGGTAACACCTGGTCGGTTGAAAAAGGTCAGAAACAAGAAGATTCTCTTTTTCAAGATTATGGTTTTAACAAATCCGCATTCACTTTTGACCTCGGCGCACAATATTCCATATTTAAGAATTACAAATTAGGGCTCATGCTTTCAAATATTACAGAGCCAAACATTGCGCTTGACCCGAAACAAGATGCGAAACTTTCAAGGAGGATAAATTTTGGTTTAGCGCATACAGGCAAAAATTATGCTCTTGCTATTGACTATATGACAAGACAATTTAATGAAACTCAGGACTATAGAATTAGTGTTGCAGGTGAACAGTACTTTCCTTTTGGAATAGGGTTAAGGGCAAGTATTATAGCAGGAAGTAGAGAACTATCTAATATTGCCTGTGGTTTCGGATATAAGACAAATTCTCTTCAGATTGATTATGCATTAGAATATCCTTTGAGCGGAATTAGAGGAACAATGGGCAATCATAAAGTTTCACTTATTTTAAGGTTTGGACCTATTGTTCGTATGCCTGAAGAGACAACGCTCCTGCAACAAAAATTGATTGCAACTGAACAGAAACTTTCTGATGCAGAAAAAGAGATACAGCGACTTAAAAATGAACTTGAAAAATTGCTCAAAAAACCACCGACGGAAATTAAGCCAGTTGAGCCGGTCAAACCCCCGAAACCAGTTAAGCCAGAAGTTCCTGAAAAACCAGTTGTTCCTGCAAAGCCAGAAATTTCAAATATTGAACAGAATTATCAAAAAGAATATTCTGATTATAGAAAGTTAGCACCGACAATGGATTTTGTTAAACGACTTCAAACAATTAAGTCAATTGTTGAAAAATACAGAAACAAAAATATTGATATTTCCTCTGCTGAGCAGGAATATAGGTTGCTTGTTGATGAGCAGAAAACACAGGAGAAAATGTACAAAGACAGTATGGTTTATTACAGAAAAATGGAAGCAAGAGGAATTGACAAGAAAACAAAAATTGACCTTTTGAAGAGAATTATAAATAAATATCAACCCTATGGGATAGATGTATCAGAAGCAAGAAATGAGTTGGAGAAACTGCAGAAATGAGATTGAAATTTGCAAAATAACGACGGAAGAGCGAGGGGATAAACCCCTCGGCTACCAAGCCAAGGGCCGAAAATATCGGTAGCCGAACCCTTTATGGGTTCGCAAAATACCGAGGGAATAGCGAGGGCATAAAGCCCTCGACTACCAATGGTGGAAAATGTCGGTAGCCGAACCCTTTATGGGTTCGCAAAATAACGACGGAATAGCGAGGGCATAAAGCCCTCGGCTACCAAGCCAAGGGCCAAAAATATCGGTAGCCGAACCCTTTATGGGTTCGCAAAATACCGAGGGAAAAAACGAGGGCATAAAGCCCTCGGCTACCTTTTGTTTGGAGGTTAAATAAGATGGACAGAAAAAATTTGAGAATCGCAACATTTGTATTTTTTATTCTTTTCTTTACCGCTCTACTTTGCGCCGACGAATTTGACTTTGAGTTAAAAAAAGTGTATCCTAAAATAGTAACACCTTCTTATGGCAATGGGGACAATAACTTTGTGTTTTTTGAATTTTACGACCCACTTGCTGGTGCAACTAAATTTGATTTAAAAATATTTGATATAAATGGCCACAAAATAAAAAACATAGATACATCAAATAGTAACTGGAAACCAATTTCATCAAGTGGGAATTTTAGGATTTTCTGGGATTGTAAAGATTCTCAAGAATATTATGTTTTGCCTGGTGTGTATATTTATCAATTAGAAAGCAACAAAAAAATATTTACAGGTATAATAGTTGTTGCTCAGTAGTTTCTGAACACGGAGTGTCACCCCGAAAAAAATATGTCAATAAGAACGCGTCTTTTTCTTGCTTTTGGAATATTGGCTCTGTTTGTGATTGCAATAAGCGCAATATTTGTATTTTATTCAATTCAAACAAAAACTCTTCTTGATAGAAGTATAACAACTCAGGAAGTTTTGACTCTGTGGAAGGAAATTTATATATCTCTTGAAAGACAAGTCAGAAGTATAAATTATTTTTTAATCCTGAACGACCCTGCGGAAATTGAAAAGTTTAATGAACAAAATGAAATAATTCAAACTCGCTTAATCAGAATACCAGAATCAGAAAGCAAAAAAAAGTTTTCAGACCCTTACAGTAAATTTGTCAATGTAACTAATAGAATGTTTAAAACAAAAAGAGAAAACATATTTTCATTTCATGATTCTTTCTTACTTCCTGTTGAAAAAGAAGTAGAAAAAACTATAGCCGACATAATAGAAGAAAATAACAAATTGATGAATCGTTATGAGTCAACAATAAAAAATTTCAGTAGAAAAGGTCTCTTTATTTCACTTATATTTGGTGTTTCAGCAGTTTTGATAAGTACATTTTTTGCTGTGGTTACTTTTCTTTCTATATGGGGACCACTGAAAAGTTTAATAAAAGGCACACAGATTATTGGCGAAGGAAACCTTGAGTATAAGATAGACATAAAGTCAGGTGTTGAACTCCAGCAACTTGCATCGAGTTTTAATAAAATGGTTGACAACTTAAAGAATTTACAACTTCAGATTGTTCAAATGGACAGAATGTCAAGTATAGGTCAACTTGCAGGTGGAGTTGCCCATGAAATAAATAATCCACTGACTGGTGTTCTTGGTCAGGCACAAATTCTTCTTGAAAAAATTCCAAAGGACAGGCCTGAATATCAGCACTTGCAGAGAATTGAACAGGCAGCACAGAGATGCAGAAAAATAGTAAGGGCACTTCTTGATTTTGCAAGAGAAAAGAATTATGTCTTCAACAAAGTAAAATTGGATGAACTTATAAATGATGCACTTAGATTTTGTGAGACAGAGATGCATTCTGCTAATATTGAAGTGATAAAAAATTTCTCTGAAGAGCCACACTTTGTGAATGTTTCACCTTCTCATATTCAGCAGGTTTTTCTGAATATTATTAACAATGCAATTTATGCTATGCCAAAAGGTGGAAAACTTTTTATAACAACAAAGGTTGAAAATGGTATGGTCCATATCTCTTTCAGAGACACTGGCGTAGGAATAAAAAAAGAGCACCTGAACCATGTTTTTGACCCGTTTTTTACAACAAAAGATGTTGGGAAGGGCACAGGCCTTGGGCTTACTGTAAGTTATGGAATAATTCAAAAACACAATGGTAAGATTACTGCGTTTAGCGAAGGAGAAAATAAGGGCGCGGAGTTTGTTGTAAGTTTGCCATTGGCAGATTGAGAAGAGATTTGCAATCCTTGTCACCCCGAGCGTTAGCGAGGGGTCCCCTTACCGAGGGGAGTGGTTACTGGCCATGGGTGAGGGGGGTCCCTCGTTTCACTCGGGACGACGCTTCGCATCGGGTTGCTTCGGTCGTTTCACTCCCTCGCAATGACATGCTTTGACGCTCGCAATGACGGGCGGAGGAAGAAAAATTATGAAAAAAGTAGTAGTCATAGAAGACGACCCTGATGTAATCGCATTGATCAGAGATGTTTTTGATTCACAAAATATAGATGCCTGTTTTTTTTCTTCATCAACAGATGGATTAAAGGAGATTATAAAAACACATCCTGATTTAGTCATAATGGACCTAATGATGCCAAACATTTCTGGTTTTGAAATTTGTAAAATTATCAGAACAAATGAAAAACTAAAAAATATACCTATAATGGTTTTAACTGGCTATGATTCACAAAAAGTTAGAAAAGAAATTTTTTCCTATGGAATAGATGACTATCTTGCAAAACCATTTGACATTCAGGTTTTTATTGAAAAAGTTCTCAGATTTGTAAAATAATTTATTTTTTGGTAAAATATATAACTGGATAGAAATGAAAAAACTTTTTATTCTATTGCTTTTTACCTTTCAAGTTTTACTTTTCACCTTATTGCATGCTGACTGGTGGGTTGAAACATCTTCTAATGACTGGAATGATGGCTATTTCTGGCGAACAACAACAACTTTTGAAGGAATGAAAATTTCAGAATGGTATGACTGGTTTAGCAGTTCCTGGCAATACAGAATGGTTGTTTCAGTATACAATGGCTCTTCAAGTTCACTTGTTGACTATCAAATAAAAGTTACTACTGACACACAGAATCTAATAAACCAGGGTAAAATGAAATCTGACTGCAGTGATATTCTTGTCTGTGATGAAGATGGTAAAACAATAATTAACCACTGGAGAGTCCCTTCAACAACAGGCACAAAAAATACTGATATCTGGATAAAAATTCCTTCAATAACAGCAGGTCAGACAAAAAACATATATATTTATTATGGAAACGCATCAACAACTACTGCTGGTTCTTCAAACAGCGATAGGGACGCTGTCTTTGACTTGTATGAGGACTGGGAAGAAGATGGGAAAGATGGCCAGATAGACACTACTAAGTGGCAAGTTGGAAGTGACCCTGCTAATGCACCATTTCGTATTGCTATTTCTTCTGCTTTCCCCGATGGAATTGCCCAGGATTTAGCTATTGACAAATATGCTGTTTGCAATTCTACATTTGGGCATGCACCAACAGGTGAACCTTATTATGGCAGGTGGGGCTCATGGATTCAAATTACTCGTGATATTTCTTATCCTTCAAAACTGGAATATTATGGGAATGCCTGGTCTGAACAGAATGCTGATTGGTTGACATTTTATCTTGATAATGTTGAGCAAACATCACATAGATTGTCTGGAGTTGGTTATCCAGTTCCAGATCCTTCTGGTTGGCAAAAGAAATTTATTATACTATCACCAGGACTAAGGACATTAAAATGGAAATTTGAAAGAGATTCTGGTGGAGATGGTGGCCCTAACCGCGGATTTGTTGACCTAATCACAATCACAAAATATGCTAATCCTGAGCCAACTGTCACAGTAGTAAAAGAGGAACAGCAAAAAACATTTTATTCAGGACAGACAGAGCAATATCCTGCTGCAATGTACTGGTCAAATATATTGAACACAAATGCAGAGAATTCTGATGTAAAGTGGATTTCATGGTCATATACTGGCTCTGCAACTGATATTAAGGTCTACATGCGTTCAGCAGGTACAACAAGTTTTTGGATTCCTTATGACTCAAATTTGTCAACCTGGACATTAGTTTCAAATGGCGCAAAACCAGCAATTCAAAGAGGCCAGTATTTTCAATATCATGTTAGATTTTTAAGCGATGGCACAACAACGCCTGCACTTCTTGGTATTTCAATTCAATATGAGAAGCCGCCAAAAAGACCAACTGAATTTTCCTGCACTGTAATTTCAACTTCAACATTGCTCTGGACCTGGAAAGACAATGACCCTGCCTATCCGCAGGAAACTGGCTACAGAATTTATTCTGCAACAAGGGCAATTCCTTCAGATGGGTTCATTACACCATCAACAACGAGTTATGGTCTTATAAAAGAATTACCCGCAGACACAACCTACTGGTATGAAGAAAACCTGAATCCAAACACCCCCTATGGAAGATTTGTCGTGGCCTACAATTCAGAAGGCGGAAATGTTGCAACACGGCTCCAAGATGGCCTGTTAAAACCGGTGACAAGATATACGGATGCACTACCGCCGGAAATTCAGTCAGAATACTATTTTGACGATCCCAATATTAATGAATCCCAACCCTGTTACATTAAAATATCGACAGGCGTTTATTATAAAGATAAGTATTTAAAAGTTTATTCTTCACATAATCCTGTTGATTTGTATGGTTCAATAGACCCGGCATTTTATAAGCCAATCCCGTCTGGAAATTTTACAAGTAAAATAAGTTCAGGCATTGGCACATTAAGTTGTTATAGAGTAGTTTGGACAACATTTCCTTATTATTCCTGGCAAGGGAATGAAGAAGTATGGTATCCTGTATTTACAAGTACTATTGATGCTCAAAGTGGCAATAATATCACAAAATATCCTGAAATACTTAAAGAAGCAACTTTCAATAGCACATCTTGGTATTTTAGTTGTGCTAGTTTTAATGGAGATAACAAAATTAGCACTTTTGTAATTTTAGGGCCATATTATTTTGATGGGTGTCCCGCACCAATAACAGATTTACAGGTTCAGCCATCAATTGTTGAGGAAGGCTCTATAGTTCTTACTTGGACTGCTCCAACTGCAGATGCTACTGAAAACAATTTGGTTTCAGGTAAATTTATAATAAAATATCAAACAGCCCTTCAAGGAGGAACAATTGACTCTGATTCTGAATTTAATTCTGCCCCTTATGGCATATCATTGACAACATCCTGTACTGCAGGCGAAAAACAAAGGTATTCATTGACAGGTTTAACACCTGGGACATATTATTATTTCGCAATAAAATCTATGGACTCCGAGGGCAATATATCGCAACTCTCTAATAGTCCAAATTCTCAGGCCTCAAAAGTTTTCAAGGTTGCCTTTGTTACACAACCAGCAACTTTTTATGTTGGAATTGGCGGGGGGCCAATAGAGATAAAAACTGTTGATTCGTCTGGGAATGAACTAAAACTCGCACAGGATACAAATATTTATCTGAAATCCACATCAGGAAACTATGGTTTTGCTGTAAGCGTAGATGGCCCCTGGGTTTTAAGTTATGTCCAGATTCCAAAAGGTTCTTCACGAGCACAGTTTTTTTATTGTGATTTTGTTTCAGGTAACCCAGGGATTTATTTTGACCAACTTCCTAGTGGTTGGATAACTGAGACACAATATCAAACAGTTGTGGCAGCACCTGCAAGCAAATTTAGAATACTACATGATGGTTCCGCAGTTGTTACTCAAAATGAACAGGGAACAATAGATGCAACTGATGAATACAATAATACAGATAAGAAGTTCGTTGGTTCAGCGGTATTCTATTCAAACGTGAATTCAGTTGGAGTTGAGCCAAGTAGTTATACATATGTTAGTGGTGATGAAGGAGTAAAAAGTGTTACTATTAAAAATCCTACCCCTGGAAATCCAATCCCAATTGCAGGCCCTTCAATAATCTATGCAGAACAAATAACTGAAGAGTCATACAAAGGTTCTTATTTTACAGGTTCAAATATTGGATATATCTGTGGTGATTTTGGTACAATTAGAAAAACAGTTGACTCTGGCTCAAAATGGATTTCTATGTTATACGGAACATCTACTGTAAATGGTCTTTATGGAATCCATTTTATTGACGAAAGTCAGGGTTGGGTAGTAGGCAAAGATGGGAGAGTTTTAAAAACAATAAACGGTGGAATGTTATGGTCAACTAAAACAATTTCAGGTGTTTCAACACTTTATAGTGTATATTTTGTAAACTCTTCAACTGGTTGGGTTGTTGGTTCTGGTGGTAAGGTCTACAAAACAACTGATGGTGGAGATAATTGGACAGACCAGTCAGGTGCAACTCCAAATGATTTAAAATCAGTATATTTTGTAGATTCTTCAACAGGGTGGGTTGTAGGAAATTCAGGAACAATATTGAAAACAACTGATAGTGGTGAGACGTGGAATATAGCAGGTACGGGTATTGGTTCAGAAAATCTCAATAAAATAAAATTCTTTTTTGGCGAGACAATTGGTTTTGTTGTAAGTTCAGGCACTATTTATCGGACAACTGACAGAGGAGATAACTGGAGTGTTGTCTTTAGCACAGATAAAAATATTTATGATATCAGTTTTGTTAATTCAAACAATGGGTATGCTTGTGGTGAGCAAGGTCTTATTATAAAAACAACAAATGGCGGTAGTAGCTGGGTTTCAGTAAGCACTACAACAGAAAATTTTTATTCTCTATATTTTTACAATTCAAACAGCGGTTTTATTTTTGGTTCAAAAGGAATTATTCTTAAGACAACAGATGGCGGAACTTCTTACACAAGATGGAAAATGACAGGTCAATCTCTTGAACTGAAATGGAATGGGACAATAATAACACCTATTAGCCAGTTTCCTGGGAAAACCCAGCCATACAAAATTAAACAAAATACAATAAATAGACCAGAAGCAGTTTCATTGATTGGGATTAGAACTTACTATCCTGGTAGTGCATCTTTTGTTAAGATAAATGTTGAAGGGACCGAAGAAACAGGCAATTTCTTAGATAATTATGTTCAATATGTAAGCGTGTATAGGGATAACGGCAATTTAAGTTTTAGGAAAGAAGAAGAAACATTTTGTGGCCAGGCTACATTTTCTGGCGGAGTCGCTGTAGTTAATCTCTCAGCCCAGGCAATTGATTCAACAACAAAATATTATTTTATAACATATGAATTGCCACCAGATGCACCTATTGGTAAAAAAATTGGTTTAAAGATTTCTTATAATGCAGGATATGTCTATACTGGAATTCCTATGGCGGGCAATAATCTTCCATATCAAACAAGTTTTGCTGAAATTGTTCCTGGTTCCTGCACTGTTTTGGTTTCTTATGAAAATCTTGCACCTTCAGATGTTCCCGCAGGGACAAAAGATGTGCAACTACTTAAGTTCAGTGTAAGAACAGATACAACAACTTCTGAATTTAGAGGAATAAAATTAGAAAGGACAGGTCAGTATATAACTGATAAAGATATAGATAAAGTAAATGTTTACAAAAACTTTGTTGACCCTGTAAATAAAATTGGAGAAGGAACATTTGTTGGCGGCTATTCTACAATATTGTTCTCACAACAGCAAGAGATAGATTCTCTTACAACGAAAGATTACATAATTACAATAGATATTTCACCGGACTCCGTCTATACAGTTGGTTCTTCAACTGTAACTGTTGGTGTTAGAACTTACACTACAACCGGTTATTTTCTACTTGATGTAGCAGGCGCCAATGGACTTTCTCCAGCAAATTCAACTTACGCGTCTGGGCTGGTGAGAATTGACCCTGCTTATGATACTATTTCAATTACACCGGATGCTATTTTTTCAGGAGAAATATTCCAGAGTGAAAGTAAGGCATTTCTTAAATTACAGGTTTCAATTGATTCACATACTGCTGATTGGACAAAACTTGTAGTTGAGACCACAGGAACTGTTCAGGACAGCGATATTTCTGGTGTTTATCTATACAGAGATACTGATGGAGATGAAAAATTTTATATTTCAAGTGATACAGTTATTGGCTATGGGGCTTTTTCAGGTGGAGTAGCATCGATTGTTTTATCCAAGCCAGAAAGAATTGAAAGTGTCTCACCATCTTATCAGGTTTATTTTGTTGTACTTGAAATATCTAAACAGGCAGTTGTTGGTAGAACAGTTGGTGTAAAAATTTCAAATCCTACAAATATAACTCTTTCAGGTTTTGACAAAGTTTCTTCTGCAAATTTTCCTATGGTTTCAAATGTGGTCTCTATTGCAGATTATCAAGACAAAGTAAGTCCGACATTTGTCAACATTCTTCCTGAAGGGGTTCGTGTTGACGAATCAAATGTTGGTATACTAAAAATGTCTCTTACAACATACTGTGACGCAGTGTGGCAGGAGTTGAAAATTACTCTTGAAGGAGACGCTTCAACTAGTTGTGTTAAATTGATAAAATTATATAAAGACGCAGATAATAATGGCGAATTTTCTTCATCTGTAGATACACTTCTTGCTCAAACTTCTGTTTTTGATTCAAATAAAAAGGCGAGTTTAACTTTTTCTGCTGGTTCAAGACCAAAAATTACAGAAAACCTCCAGACATTTTTTATTGTTTTTGATTTTGATAGAGATGGCGGTCAGCCACAGGTTGGTAAAAAAGTTGGAATAGGTATTGACTGGACAGATTTCCTATATGAAGGGGTTGGCAATACTTCAATTCAGTTTGGCTATTTTATGTCTACTTTTACAGTATTGCTTGACTACCGCACGCCATCTAAACCGGAAATAGTATTAGATTTGAATCCAGAACAAAAAATTTCAATTGGAAATGTTGCCTTATTTTTTAGTTCTTCTCGTGATAAGATTGGCTTTTCGTATAATTCTACTGCGGTAAATGGAATTAAAGAAGCTCAATATACTATTGAAGCTTATAAAATTAATATCATAACCTATACCTATACTTATGAATACTCGTATTTGAATAGTTATGCGAATGGATTACAATCTTTTTCTCTTTCAACATCGCAAACTGTAAAATATTATTATCTTGAACCCCAAGGAGAAATATTTTCAGATTCCGGGCAAGATAACAACATAACTATTTCAAATCTCAACTTAAAGCATAATTTCTTATATGTGCTTAAAGTAAAGGTTGTGAGTACAGATGGCTTTACAAGAATGAATCAAGTACCTTTTATTGTAGATTTAACACCTCCTCCTGCACCGAATAAGCCAGTCCATACTTCTCCTGGTCCTTCGGAAGAAATTGCAAAGAAATATCAAAACAAGACACAGGAACCACAGAACTCATATCAGGTAATATGGGATGCAGTTTCTGACGAAGAATCAGGAATACTGTGCTATGAATTGCAGGAACGCTCTGACACTTCACCTGTCTGGGTAACTTTAAGTAGTGGTATTCCACCAAGTCAAACAGAATATTCTGTTACGGATAGAAAAGAGAAAAAATTCTATTATTATCGGGTGAGAGCAAAAAATTATGCTGGAAGTTGGGGAAGTTTTTCAGATGCTTCAACTGCAGCATATTTATCTTTGCCAGGTGAACAAATAGACCAGTTAGCAAATTATCCAAACCCATTTGATTCAAGATATAAAGATACAACAATTACTTATATTTTGAGAGACGACTCAGAAGTCACAATTAGAATTTTTGATTTACTTGGTGTGCCTATTAAGACAATGCATTTTTCAAAAGGTGAAAATCCTGGCGGCGTTCGTGGAACAAACAATATAACCTGGGATGGAACAAATGAGCAGGGACAGAAAATCGTTCAGGGAATGTATATTATGTCTGTTGAAGTAAAATCAGGAGGTAAGACGACGCGGAAGAACTGGAAGGTGGGTGTGATACATTAGAAGGTGAGAAGGTGAGAAGGTAAGAGGGTAAGAAGGTAAGAAGGTGAGAAAGTAAGAGGGTAAGAAAGTGAGAGGGTGAGAGGGTGGTGAAGCCACACAAGAATTTGAGAGTTTGGCAGGAATCAATAGAGTTAGTAAAAATGGTTTATAAGTTAACACAAAAAATTCCAACAATAGAAAAATATGGGTTATTACAACAAATGCGAAATGCAGTAATCTCTATTCCATCTAATATTGCAGAAGGCGCAGCACGAAAAGGGAGTAAGGAATCTATTCAATTTTACTCAATAGCGAGGGCTTCGTTAAGTGAACTCGATACCCAGAATGTGATATGTAAAGAACTCGGCTACTTTTCGGATTTGGAATTTTCAACCTTGGTGAATAAAATTGAAACCGTTGATTTTTTACTGAACGGACTTATTAAGAGCGTCCGCAAGAAGTTGTTTGTTTTTATCTTTCTCACTTTCTCACTTTCTCACTTTCTCACTTGCCTTCACGCTGCTGGCACAGATCCAACCTCATTCTTAAACTTCGGCACTGGCGGGAGAGCATTTGCCTTAGGTGGTGCTTATTCAGGCATCGCAGAGGATGTCACCGCATCTTACTATAACAGTGGAGCACTTGGTGTTCTTCAGTATAAAGAACTAATGGCATCACATTCAATTCTCTGGCTTGACACAAGTTATAGTTTTGTTGCTTATGCACATCCATTTTTAGATAAAGGTTGTCTTGGATTTAACATTGTCCGTCTTTATTCAGGTGGTGCAGAAAGAAGAGATGAAAACAATGTCCCGCAGGGGAATTTTGACCACTCAAAGACAGCACTTAATATCGGATATGGTAAGGAATTATTCAGAAATCTTTATCTTGGTATAAATGGAAAAGTTATAAATTCAATTCTTGACACAAGTTCTCTTTATTATCTTTCATTTGATGTTGCTGGCTATTACAAAGTGAATCATGTTTTGAGTTTGGGTGTAAATTTTCAGAATCTTGTGCCTCTTGTAGTTGGTGATACGGATGATAGAATTCCGCTGAATTTTCGGTTTGGTTTTGGATACAAAGTTTTTGGAGATCGTCTTCTGATTTCTCTTGACCTGAATAAAAATTCAGAGCATTCTGGTGATATTGTTGACTTTTATTGTGTTGGGTTTGAGTCAAAGATACTGAAATTTCTTGATCTTAGAATTGGCAAGAATTCACAGGAGACAACAGCGGGTTTAGGTTTTAATTACAGACATTATAATTTTGACTATGCAGTTGCATTACATGAATATCTTGGTTTATCTCACAGAGCATCCTTTGGAGTCAAATTTGGTAAAAGTTTGGATGAAATTCGCAGGGCAAAAGAGAAAGTTGAGGAAGAGAAACCTGTTGAGGTTGCAGTGGGAGTTCCTTCACCAGAGGCAGAAGAAAAAGAAGCAAAATTTAAGGCACTTTATCAGGAAGCAATTGATGACTATACTCGTGGCATGTTTACATTTTCTCTTGAGAAGTTTAAAAAAGCACTTGAGATTTATCCCGATGATACACTTATCCCTCTTTATATTGAAAGATTAAAGATAGTGACTCAGGTTATTTCCCAATCAATAAGTCCTGGCAAAGTTGGCGACTTAATAAGAAGGGGTGTCAGTTATTTTGTTGAAGGAAATGCTGAAAACGCAGTTAAAACAATTGCTTATGCTTTGTCCCTTGAACCGGAGAATTTTACAATTGAGAGATTGTTGAACAGGTTAGAAGAAAAGACAGGCATAAAAGCAGAAAAAACAACACCTATGACAGGACTCACAATTGTTGAACAAAAACTTTACGAATCTCTTATATATTTCAGGAAGAAAGATTTCTGGAAAGTTGTTAAATTATGTGAAGAGATACTTGTTCTTGAACCAGACAATGTTGATGCATACAAAAGGATGGGCTCAGCATTTTACTCTCTTGGAGAAAAAGAGAAAGCAAAAGAATTGTGGAAAAAAGCGCTTGAGATAAAACCTGATCCAAAACTTGAAAGTTTTATTAGAAAATTGAAATGATTTGCTCTTTCTTTGAGGGTTGCGTCATTAATTGGTAGCCGAACCCTTTATGGGTTCGCAAAATACCGACGGAAAAGCGAGGGGATAAACCCCTCGGCTACCAAGCCAATGGCCGAAAATATCGGTAGTCGAACCCTTTACGGGTTCGCAAAACAGCGATGGAATTGAATCTCTTCAGAAAGGAAGACCATGCGGACAACCTCTTCAGTTTCAAAAGAGTTGACAGGGGGATTTAAGAAAATGAAAAATCTTTTTGCTGTGGTTATTGTCTTCTTTTATAGTTTTAATCTCTATTCTCAGTCACTAATAGAGCAAAAATTGAACCTTGAAAAATCAATTCAGGAAAGGACCGAAAGAATTGTTGAAAAAATTATTGGTTCAAAAGAAATGATTGTTCTTGTAAATGTTGAACTAACAAAGGAACAGAGTAAAGAAAAGCCACTTTATCCTGGAATGGCAATGTCAGAAGAAGAATATCTTCCGGGAATAACTTATTCTTATGTGCCAATAGATGTTGACAATCTTGCATCTGTCCTTTCAATCAAAAAGATCAGTATATCTGTAACTGTTGACAAAAGTGTTTCTCAGGAACTTGTTGACAGAATAAAAAGCGAAGTAAGCACACTGCTTGGTTTAAATCCTCTCAGAGGGGATGTAGTGGATGTTCAAAAAATTGCTTTTGCTTTTAAGAAGTTAAGTTTTAGAGAACAAATAGCGAATCTCTCATCACATTTATTCTGGCTGTTTGCTCTTTTGCTTTTGACCATATTTTTGTTTGGACCTTTGAGACATTTCTTTAAGACAGTAGTCAAGGCAATGGAACTTAGAATTGAAGCAGATACAAGAATAAGGGGATATGAAGAAGCAATGAGAGGTGGAACTGCTGGGCCTGGGGGAATGCCTTTCATGCCAGCAGGACCAATAGAACTTACACTTGAGAGAAAACGACCTCAACTTGGAAAGGGGGAAGAAACAAAAGTGAAAAAAAAGTTTGATTTTGTGACCGCTGATAATCTTAAGAATTTAATTTTTTTGTTAAGAAATGAAAAGCCGGAAAAAATTGCAATTATAATAAACTATTTACCTCCAGAGTTTGGCTCTGAGATTATGGGTTCGCTTTCACCCGAATTGCAGTCAAAAGTTGCACTTCAATTGACCGCTCCAAAAGTTATAGACCCTGAAGAAGTTAACAAGATTGAAGAAGAAATCAAGACAAAAATTGAATACATGGTTGGTGGCGAAGATTATTTCTTGAATTTACTTGACCAGGTTGATAGAGAGACGCAGGAAAATATACTTAAAAGTTTAGAAAACACAAATCCTGCTCTTGCTACAAAACTGAGGAATTCACTTTTCTTTTTTGAAGATATTGTTATACTTGATAAGCCCATCTTACAGCGAGTCATCAGGGAAACACAGCGGCAGGGTTTATCTCTTGCGCTTGCATTGAAAATTGTTCCAGAAAATGTTAAATTAAAAATTATGGATGCGCTTACTGAAGGTGCAAGAGCAATGCTTGTTGAACAGATTGACCTTCTTGGCGAGGTATCAGAAAAAAGAGTTCAGGAAGAACAGCGTCAGATTGCAAACATTGTTAAAGCACTTGAAAAGTCAGGGGATATTGTAATAGATAGAACAAAAAGATATCAGATATTGGAAGGCAGTGACCTGGCAGTGGAGCCAGAAGAGGTGCCTGAGGAAAAAGGAAAAAATAAAAATTTTCCCAAGTAATGAAGGAGGGTGCGACAAAAGGCAAAACCGGTTCGGGGGGTTCAGCGAGCGACTGCCGTAGCGTTAGTTTAGCGTAGGCAGGAAGCGAGCGACGAAGAAATGGGGGGTCGCTGGTGCGACGAATAAGGAGCACCGTGTTTGCGACGCCGCCGAGTCGGTGAGGCGGCAGGAAAGAGCCCCCCTTGTGGAGCACCGAGCAAAGCAAAACAACCTTACTTTGCGAGGGAACCCGACTGAATAAAATGAAGGAGGGTGCGACAAATGGACTTAATGACTATTCTCGGTCTAATTATGGGAGCATCTGCTGTTTATTATGTTATGTATGTTGGTGGAATTGAAAGATTGCTTTTGAATTTACCATCGGCAATACTTGTTTTTGGCGGAACATTTGGCGCTACTATGGTTACTTATCCTTTCAGTATTCTTTCCAAAGTGCCAAAAGTTGTGTTTCTTATGCTTTTTCCACCGAAACGACTCTCACCACAGCACTATATTTCGCTTTTAGTTCAACTTGCTGAAAAAGCAAAAAAATCAGGTATAGATAGTTTGCAGGAGGATCTGCCTAAAATTAACGACCATTTTCTCGTAGATGGTTTACAGATGGTTCTGGATGGGCTTGACCCAAATCTCGTCAGAGAAAATCTTGAAAAAGAGATTATTTTTTTGAGAAGAAGACATTCTCAAGTTACAAGTGTATTCAGGAGTATGGGAACTTATGCTCCAATTTTTGGATTGCTTGGTACTCTAATAGGTGTTGTTCAGGTATTACAGAATTTAACAGACCCAACTACCATAGGTAGTGCAATGGCAGTCGCGGTTGTAACAACATTTTATGGAATTTTCAGTACAAATTTCTTATATTTGCCAACCGCAGGTAAACTTGATGCTCTTACTGAGCAGGAAGTTTTACTTAAAGAAGTTGCTATTGAGGGAATTCTTTCTATTCAAAAAGGTGATATCCCTATGATTTTATCAAGAAAGTTACATGCTTATCTTGCTTTTAAGTTAAGACAGATGAGAAGAGAAAAGGCAAAATGACCGAATGTCATTGCGAGCCTGCCAATAAGTAAAGGCAGGCGAGCCTGCCAATAAGTAACGGCAGGGGGAGGAAACCCCCTCCCCCCCCCTGGCCTTTCCGGCGGACGAAAAGAGG
>Ga0078972_1008423_pt1 | contig 21603 bp, 17 predicted proteins | sample YelNatPaOPGAMG01_FD_67568 | JGI IMG/M metagenome (GOLD analysis project Ga0078972, IMG submission 67568) | Hot spring thermophilic microbial communities from Obsidian Pool, Yellowstone National Park, USA - OP-RAMG-01 (SPADES assembly) (version 2) | ecosystem: Environmental > Aquatic > Thermal...
GTGATGAAAGGAACGGTCACGGCTACCGGCAGGACTTGCGAGGTTGCGGTTCCGACCCTGCGGAGGGAATGGACCGGAGACGGCCAGGAACAAAACTGCGATCTTCGCAAGAGCGAATAATTCAAGCGAAATCAGCTTTCGCCCTTACGGGCAAGTTTGAGCAGGTTTCGTATAGCGGAAACCCCGTCAGGTCCCCGGTGATGGTCGGAGATTTGCGGGGCGACCCGCAAATCCGGTTGGTCAGCCACAAAGTCGCCGGGATCCTCTGAGCGAGCGGCTACGTTATACCGGAATGCCCGTCGGGGGCAAACAGACACAGGGGAGACAGGCCAATCGCTCCAGCCCTCGGCAAAGGAAACCGGTCCCGCCTTATCCCGGAGGAAAACGGCGGGGCGTAGACCGGTGAGCGCCAAGGTGATTTGCAGGTCTTCGCAAGCAGAGCGGCGTAATTGATAGAACACGGTCCGGCCTTGCCCTTGCAGGCAAGCCGGGGGAAGGGGGAGCGTTATGGATCTCGTCCGGCTGGTGGACATGAATGCCCGGAAGTACGCGGCCAAGGACGCCCTGCGTTACCGGGGGGAAGGAGTTACTTTCGCCGCCCTGCGGGCCGGGGCGGAAAAAGCGGCGGGTTTGCTGCAGTCCTGGGGCGTGGTCAAGGGGGACCGGGTGGCCGTCATGGGCTACAACACCCCTTCTTTTGTCTTCGCCTATTACGGGGTCCTGAAGGCGGGCGCCGTGGTGGTGCCGGTCAACCACAAGCTGACCCCGCCGGAAGCGGACTACATCCTGCAGCACAGCGGGGCCAAGGTTTTTCTTTTCGACACCGAACTGGCCCGGGTGGCGCAAAAGGTCCGGACGCCCTTGCGCGCGGCCGCCCTGGGCGGGGATACGCAGGGATATCCGGACTTTGACCGTTTGGCACAGACGTCCTCCTTTGCCCCGGTGGAAACCGCGGAAGACGACCCGGCCCAGATCCTCTACACTTCCGGGACCACCGGGAAGCCCAAGGGCTGCCTGCACACGCATAGGAACGTGGTTTCCGCCGGCATCGCCGGCGCCCTGGCCGTGAAAATGGACGAATCCGACCGCGTGCTGCTGGCCATGCCCATCTGGCATTCTTCCCCGCTGAACAACTGGTTCACGGGAGGCCAGTTCGTGGGGGCGACCACGGTCCTGCTCCGCGAATATCACCCGCTGGAGTTCCTGAAAACGGTGCAGGACGAGAAATGCACCGTCTATTTCGGAGCCCCGGTCAGCTACCTCCTGCCGCTGCAGGCGGTACCCGGCTTCGAGCAGTTCGACCTCTCTTCCGTCCGGGCGTGGATTTACGGCGGCGGTCCCGTTTCGGGCGAGGTGATCCTGGGCCTGATGGAAAAATACAAGAGCCGCAGCTTCTACCAGGTCTACGGCATGACCGAGACCGGTCCCACCGGTACCGTCCTTCATCCCGCCGACCAGGTGGCCAAGGCGGGTTCGATCGGCAGGACGGCCCTCCCCGGCGCGGACGTCAAAGTCATGCGCCCGGATGCCACCCCGGCCGCCCCGGGCGAAACCGGTGAAATCTGGCTGAAGGCCGAAAGCATGATGACCGGCTACTTCAAGGATCCGGAGGAGACGGCCCGTTCGTTCGCCGGCCCCTGGTACAGGACGGGGGACGTGGCGCGCGTGGATGAAGACGGCTACCTGTTCATCGTGGACCGCCTGAAGGACATGATCGTGACCGGCGGCGAGAATGTCTACTCCAAGGAGGTGGAAGACGCCCTGGCCGCCCATCCCGGCGTGCTGGAGGCCGCGGTCGTCGGACGGCGCCACCCCGAGTGGGGGGAGACGGTGGTGGCCTTCGTCGTGGCCAGGGATCCTTCCCTGCGGGAAAAAGACCTGCTCGACTTCCTGGCCGCCCGGCTGGCCCGGTACAAGATACCCAGGGAGATCGTCCTGGTGGCCGGGCTGCCCCACACTCCCAGCGGCAAGATCAAAAAGTTCGAACTGCGCAGCCGGTTGGCCGAAGAGGAAAGGGGCGGGGCCGGTGTTTGACTTTCTGATGGACGAGGCCACCTTGCGGTTGCGGGAGGAAGTCCGGGACCTGGTCCGGTGGGTGCCGCGCCAGATGATCCTGGACATGGACCAAGACCGGATCAGGTTTCCGCGGGAATTCCTCCGGGAGGCCGGCCGGCGCCGCCTGATGGGCTGCCGCTACCCCGCAAGGTGGGGCGGCCGGGACCTGGACTGGGCGGCCACGGCCATGGTCATGGAGGAGATCGGCACCCTGGGCTACATTTTCGCCTGCACCTTCGGGGTGGGGGCGGAGTTGGTGTGTGACGCCATCATCAAGCACGGTACCGACTACCAGAAGGAAAAATACGTCAGGCCCCTTCTGGCCGGGGAAATCTTCGCGGCCGAATGCCTGACCGAGCCGCGCGGCGGCTCGGACTTCTTCGGGACCACCACCACCGCCGAGGACCGGGGGGACCACTTCCTGGTCAACGGGCAGAAGCGCTTTATCGTCGGCGCCGAAGGGGCCGATTACTTCCTGGTTTACGCCCGGACCAACCGGGAGCCGGGCGTGCATCCCCACCGGGCCCTCAGTTGCCTGATCGTCGACCGCGGCCCCGGCGTGAACGTGGAATATCTATACGGCCTGATGGGCTGTCGCGGCGGCGGGGCGGGCCGCCTGGTCTTCCGGGACGTGCGCGTGCCGCGGGAGAACCTGGTGGGTGGGTTGCACGGGGCCTACGAGGTCTTCAACACCATGATGGTGCCCGAACGTCTGGGTACGGCCGCCATGACCATTGGATCGGCCCGGGCCGCCCTGGAGGTGGCCACCGGGTACACCGCCCGCCGCAAGGCCTTCGGCCGGGTGATCAACGAGTTCCAGGGGGTGGGTTTCCAGGTGGCCGAGGCGGCCACGCTGTTGGACGCCGCGCGTTCCATGGTATACACCACCTGCCGCTGCGTGGACGCGGGCGCCCCCGTAGGCCGAATTCGGCGCATGGTCAGCGAGACCAAGAAGTTCGTCACCGAGGTCTGCCAGAAGGCGGCCAAAAACGCCCTTCAGGTGATGGGCGGCATCGGCTATACCAACGTCTACCCGGTGGAGCGGATCAACCGCGACCTCGCCCTGGCCTCCATCTGGACCGGGACCAACGAGGTGATGGCGGGAATCGCCGCCCACGAGTGGTACCGGGAATATGCCGCGGCCAAAGGGGCCGGCCGCTTGCGGGACCCCGAGTTCGACGCCGCCGAGGGAGAGGCACAGGAGGAGAAGATATACGAATAGGCCGGGACCGCTTTCGCTGGTGTTTCTGCCGAACATAATAGATTATTGTTCACCCTGGGAGGAATTATGAAAGTATACACGATTGGTTTTACCCAAACAACGGCGAAAGAATTTTTCGAGAGACTCAAGGAAGCCGGGATTAAGCGTCTCATGGGAAGCAACAACCAAAGGGGCCGGGTGCCGTACTCTCGCCTTGCATGGGCTTAAATTTTAGCTCGCGGCTGGTCCTTCCGGCGCCTTCGTCATACCCCGGCCGGAGCGGGGAAGCCGGCTTACCGTCGACCCCCCGTATCCGGCGGCCCGGCGGTCTTTTTTGCGCGGACGGGTTGCGTGACCGGCCTGGTTGTGCTATGCTGAACCCATGAGCGATGGTATCCCCCGGGGGAACCATACGTGGGAGACAGGGCATCCAAACAACCGCATAGCCGCTTGGAGCCGGGATGGACCGAGACGGACAGAGAGAAAATAACCTTTTCGGATATCCGGAAAGGTTTTTTTGTCGTCCGGGGCTTTCCGGAGGGCGGTCGAAGGGGGAGTGACAGTTGGGAAAGCCCTCTCTGGCCTTTGTCGGTACGGGCAAGGTGGGCTCGGCCCTGGCGGTGTGCCTGCACCGGCGGGGTTATCCGGTGGCCGCGGTGTACAACCGGACGCGGGAGAAGGCGGAAAAAGTGGCGCGGGAAGCGGGGGCGGCGGTGGCTCCGGATCCGGCCGCGGCGGCCCGGCTGGCGCGGGTGGTTTTCATCACCACTTCGGACGGGGCGATCGGTCTTCTGGATGGAATGATAGGAGAGGGAGGCGGCTGGTGTCCGGGGCAGGTCGCCGTGCATACCAGCGGGGCGCAGGGGGCGGCCGTGCTGCGCCGGGCCCGGGAAGCCGGGGTGACGGTCCTGTCGCTGCACCCGCTGCAGTCCTTCGCCGGAATGGAAGCGGCCCTGGAAAACCTGCCCGGCTCCTGGTTCGCCCTGGAAGGGGACCCGGAGGCCTTCGAAACGGCCCGGGAGATGGTTAAAGACCTGGACGGCCGCATCTTCCAGGTGGACACGGCGGCCAAGCCGCTGTACCACGCGGCGGCCTGCGTGGCCTCCAACTACCTGGTGGCGCTCATGTACCTGGCCACCGGCTGGTTCGGGGAGTTCGGCCTCGGGCGGGAAGAGGCCTTTCAAGCTCTGTCACCGCTCGTCCGGGGGACGCTGAACAACATCGAGCGGGCCGGTGCGGCCAGGGCCCTGACCGGTCCGGTGGAGAGAGGCGATGCCTCCACCATCGCCGGGCATCTGGCCGTCCTGGCCGACCGTGGCCGGCAGGAAGAGGAACTCTACCGGCGCCTGGGCCGTTACACCGTGGAGGTGGCCCGGGCCAAGGGCAGCATAGACGGATCCACGGCCACCGTCCTGGAGAACATGTTCCTGGGACAAAGCAAGGAGGGAGATAGCAATGGCGGATAAAGTCACCGTGGCCGACTTCAGGCGGATGAAAGAGGAAAAGATCCCCGTAACCATGCTCACCGCCTACGACTGCAACCTGGCCCGCCTGGTGGACTCGGCCGGCATCGACAGCATCCTGGTGGGCGATTCCCTGGGCAACGTGGTGCTCGGCTACGACTCCACCATTCCCGTGACCATGGAGGATATGCTGCACCACGTCAAGGCGGTCAGCCGGGGCACCAAACGGGCCCTTTTGGTGGCGGACATGCCCTTTCTTTCCTACCACCTCTCCCGGGAGCAGGCCCTGGCCAACGCGGGCCGCTTCCTCCAGGAGGGCGGCGCCCAGGCCGTCAAGCTGGAGGGCGGCCGGGAGGTGGCGGGCGCCATCCGCGCCATCGTGGCGGCCGGCATCCCGGTGGTGGCCCACCTGGGTCTGACGCCGCAGTCGGTGAACCAGTTGGGCGGTTACAAGGTGCAGGGACGGGACGAGCAGGCGGCGCGCAAGCTGATCGAGGACGCGCGGGCGGTCGAGGAGGCCGGGGCCTTCGCCCTGGTGCTGGAATGCGTCCCCGAGGCCCTGGCCACTTACCTGACGCGAACCCTGTCCATCGTCACCATCGGCATCGGCGCCGGGGCCGGCTGCGACGGACAGGTCCTGGTGACCACCGACCTGCTGGGGTTGTACGGCAACCAGCCGCCCCGTTTCGTCCGGCGGTTCGCCGACCTGAACGGACCGATCCGGGAGGCCCTGGGGGCCTACCGGGACGAAGTACGGGCCCGTAAATTCCCGGCCGCGGAGCATACCTTCGCCATGCCGGCGGAGGTGCTGGAGAAGGTTACCGGGTAGACCCGGTTTTTCAACGGGGGGAATCGTCGTGGATACGGTGGAAACCATCGCCGCGGTCCGTTCCCGGGTGGCCCGCGCCCGGGCCCGGGGTTTGACGGTGGGTTTCGTGCCCACCATGGGCTACCTGCACGAGGGCCATCTGACCCTGATCCGCAGGGCCCGGGCGAGTTGCGGTCTGGTGGTGGTGAGCATTTTCGTCAATCCCACCCAGTTCGGCCCCGGGGAGGACTACGAGAGCTACCCGCGGGACCTGGAAAGGGACGCCGCTCTGGCCGAAGAGGCCGGGGCCGACGTCCTCTTCTACCCTTGTGTGCGGGAGATGTACCCGGACGGCTACGCCACCTACGTTACGGTGGAGGGAATGACCCAAAAGCTGTGCGGTCGGTCGCGCCCCACCCATTTCCGGGGCGTGACCACGGTGGTGGCCAAGCTCTTCCACATCGTGGACCCCGACCGGGCCTTTTTCGGGGAGAAGGACCACCAGCAACTTCTGGTGATCAGGCGGATGGCGGCCGACCTGAACATGAAGGTCGAGGTGGTGGGGGTGCCCACCGTACGCGAGCCGGACGGGCTGGCCATGAGTTCGCGGAACGTCTACCTGGACGAGCGGGAGCGGGCCGCGGCCGTCGTGCTCAGCCGGAGCCTGGCGGCCGCCCGGGAGGCCTATGCCGCCGGGGAGCGCAGCGCGGCCGCCCTGACCGGCCTGGTGCGCGGGATGATCGAGGCCGAACCGCTGGCGGAGTTGGACTACGTGGAAATATACGGGCTGCCCGACCTGGCCGACGTCGAACGGCTGGACGGCCCGGCCCTCCTGGCTCTGGCCGTCCGGTTCGGCAAGACCAGGTTGATCGACAATACCGTTCTGGGGTAGGTCTTGCGTCGTGATAATATTTGAGGTATCATGATGGTGGGTTTATATAGGATGCGGAGTCACGCTCGCCGCAGCCGGGTAGCACAGACAGAACCGTTTCTTGAATGCCACAATGACAAGAGAATTTATCGGAGGTGTTATCCGTGATAATCAAGTCTTCTACTACGCTTACAATGCGATTTCGTCTTTAGCCCATGAAGTTGAGGAACCTATTTATATCACTGAGAACGGAGAAGGAGATCTTGTTGTCATGAGTATCGAGGCCTTCGAAAAAAGAGAGCAAGTTCTGCGCCTTCGTTCGAAGATTACGATGGCAGAGCGTTCAAGATTGGATGGGGAGCGCACTGTATCGCTAGATGAAGCAAGAAAAAGGCTAGAAGAGATATATAACAATGAAGAGGTTTAATCTGGAAATTCTACCGTCTGCATGGTCGGAGCTTAGCGAAATTGCCATTTACCATCTCCATGCCGTTGGTGTAAATTCAGCACGAAACATAACCGATAAAATTATCTCCGCGATGGAACGGCTTAAATAATATCCGCTATCATGTTCTTATGCGTCTGATGAGGAACTTAGAATGCGGGAAATTCGAATGCTTGTATGCGGGAAATATGTTTGCTTTAACAGGCTCATTGGTGATACCGTCTATGTGTATCACATTGTTCACGGCTCAAGGGAGTATTCTAGACTGTTCAGGTAAAGAGGAGCCCTGAAATATACGGTATACAATCGGGACGGCAGCGTATCGTACGATGAGTTCCGTACCGCACCCCGGCTTCCGGCCCGGGCCGTCCGCCCGGGTACGGCGGGCTTTGGGAACAACACGGACGGTGCCGCCCCGACCGGGTGTGACCGGCGGGCGGCACACCTTTTTTTTGTCGTCAAATTGTTGTATACTGCTGAAGATAGGATGGCAAGGCGGGAGAAACCGGATATGGGCCTTGGCTGGTGCGGCCGCATATTGCACGTCGATCTCACCGGCGGCCGGATCGACGTAGAAGAGCCGCCGGAAGAATTTTACCGGACCTGGCTGGGCGGCAAGGCCCTGGCGGCGCGGTATCTGTACCGTGATATGCCGGCGGGAGCCGATCCCCTGGGACCGGCCAACCGCGTGGTCATAGCCGCCGGGGTCTGTGCCGGGGCGCCCCTGCCGGGATTTTCCCGCTTCCTGGTGGCGGCCAGGTCTCCGCTCACCGGGGCGTGGGGCCAGAGCGAGGCCGGGGGGTTTTTCGCCCCCGCCCTCAAGTGGGCCGGCTTTGACGCCGTGATCATCGACGGGTGCGCCGGCCGTCCGGTCTACCTGGCCATTGAAGACGGCACGGCCCGGATAGAGGACGCCGCTTTCCTCTGGGGGCTGGGCACGGGGGAGACCGAGGACCGCCTGCGGGAACGGGTCGGGGACCCCGGGGCCCGGGTTCTGTGCATCGGGCCGGGCGGAGAGCGTCTCATAAGCTTTGCCGGCATCATGCACGAAAAGAGGGACGCCGCCGGGCGGTGCGGCCTGGGCGCGGTCATGGGGGCCAAGCGGCTCAAAGCCGTGGTGGTGGGCACCCGCGGGTCCCGCCGGACGGTTCCCGTCGCCGACCCTGGGGCGGTGCGGGAAGTCTCCCGGTGGCTGGCCGCCCACTTCAAGGAAAACATGCCGGCCTTTTCGCTCCATGACCGGGGTACGGCCGGCGGCCTGGCCGGCCTGAACGCGGCGGGCGTCCTGCCGACCCGCAACTTCGCTTCCGGCTCGTTTGAACATTGGTCCGAAATTACGGGCGAGAGCTTCGAGGAACACGCCGGGGCGGGGCGTTGGGGCTGTTACGCCTGTCCGGTGCGCTGCAAGCGTACGGTGCGCACCCCCGCCGGCATGGCGGGCCGGGCCGGGGACACGGTACCGGGGCCGGAGTACGAAACCATCGCCGCTTTCGGCTCCAACCTGGGGGTGGCGGACCGGGACACCATCGTTTACGCCAACTGGCTTTGTAACGAGGCCGGTATCGATACCATCTCGGCCGGCGCCACCATCGCCCTGGCCTGCGAGGCCGCCTCCTCGGGCCGGGGGCGGGATTTGGGCCTGGATGTCGCTTTCGGCGACGGGGAGAAGATTATCCACGCCCTCAAGCTTCTGATCGCCCGGGAGGGACCGGGGGATCTCCTGGCCCGGGGCAGCGCCTTACTGGCCCGCCGCCTGGGGCTGGAGGAACTGGCCATGCAGGTGAAGGGCCTGGAGTTGCCGATGCACGATCCGCGGGGCAAGGCCGGCGTGGGCCTGGGGTACGCCGTGGCCAGCCACGGGGCCGACCACATGGTGGCGGCGCACGACACCCTCTTTGCCGGGCCGGGGGCCCCGGGCCTGGCGGGTACGGAGGTTCTCGGTATCACGGAGCCGGTGGATCCGGCGGCCCTGGATGGGGACAAGGTGCGGCACTTCGTGCGCCTGGAGCGATGGTGGGAGGCTTTGGAGACCCTTGGCGTGTGCCTGTTCGTGCCGGTGCCCCGGGGAGCCCTGCCGGTGGAAATGGTGCTGAAGGCGCTGGCCGGGGTGACCGGCTGGGACATGTCTTTGGACGAAGTGTTGGCGGCCGGCGGGAGGGGAACCGACCTGGCCCGGCTCTTCAACGTGCGGGAGGGCCTTACCGCGGAGGCGGACCGGTTGCCTGCGCGTTTGTTCCAAACTAGCGGGACGCATCCGGGCCTGGATCCCGGGGCTCTCACCCGGGCCGTGGCCGCCTATTACGCGCTGCGGGGTTGGGATGCCGGCGGAGTGCCGCCGGAGGTAGACCTGGAAAGCGGCGTACCAGCAAGGAAGACGATGTAAGTGGAAGATATTCGACGGCTCTCCCGTGAAATAGAGGAACTGAAACACAAGCGGCGGGCGGTGATCCTGAGCCACGTCTACCAGCGGCCGGAGGTGCAGGACGTCGCCGATTTCGTGGGCGACTCGCTGGAGTTGTCCCGCAAGGCGGCCGCCACGGACGCGGAGGTGATCGTTTTCTGCGGGGTCCACTTCATGGCCGAAAGCGCGGCCATTCTGTCGCCGGACAAGGTGGTCGTGTTGCCCTCCCTGGAGGCCCTTTGTCCCATGGCGGACATGGTGGACGAAGTGGCCCTGGCCGCGCGCAAGAGAGAGTTGCCCGGCGCCGCGGTGGTGGCGTACGTGAACACGTCCGCGGCCGTGAAAGCGGAAAGCGATATCTGCTGCACCTCGGCCAACGCGGTGAAGATCGTGGCGAGCGTGCCTCCGGAACAGGAAATCCTGTTCGTTCCGGACCGCAACCTGGGCCAATGGGTGCAGAGGCAGACCGGACGGCCGATGCATTTCTGGGAGGGGCACTGCAACACCCACGACAAGCTGCGGGCCGAAGACATCCGGACGGCGAAGGCGGAGCATCCGGAGGCGGTGGTGCTGGCCCATCCCGAATGCCGCCCCGAGGTGCTGGACCTGGCCGACCGGGTGGCCTCGACCACGGGCATGCTCCGCCTGGCCCGGGAAAGTGAAGAAAAGGAATTCATCGTGGCCACGGAAACGGGCCTGCTGTACACGATGCGCCAAGCCTGCCGGGACAAGCAGTTTTATGCGGCGGCAGCCAGGTTGGTGTGCCCCAACATGAAGCGCACCACCCTGCCCAAGGTCCGGGACGCCCTTTTGACCCTGGGGCCCCGCGTAGAGGTGGAACCCCGCATACGCGAAAAGGCCTTGCGGTCTCTGACCCGCATGCTGGAGCTTTCGTAGCGGAACGGGGCTGAGGTATGGAACAGGCGTATCTGGTCAACTTCGACACCGGGATGCTTCCGGTGGAGGAAGTCGACTACGCGGTGGTGGGCAGCGGCATAGCCGGCCTGTACACGGCGCTGGCGGCCGCCCGGGACGGCTCGGCCGTGGCGCTTTTGACCAAGGCCGGCATCGACGACGGCAACACGGAAAAGGCCCAGGGCGGCATTGCCGCCGCCATCGACGAGGACGACTCGCCGGCCATGCACCGGGAGGACACCCTGGCCGCCGGGGCGGGGCTGTGCGATCCGGAGGCGGTGGAGATCCTGGTCAACGAGGGACCGGACCGGGTGCGGGAACTGATGCGTCTGGGGGCGGTTTTCGACCGGGACGCCGGCAGGTTGGCCCTGACCAGGGAAGGGGCCCACCGCCGCCGCCGTATCCTGCACGCCAGCGGCGACGCCACCGGCGCCGAGTTGCAGCGCGCCCTCAGCACGCGGGTCCAGGCCCAGGGCCGGGTCGGGATCCTGCCCCACCATTTTGTGGTCGACTTGCTGGTGCGGGAGGGCGTCTGTTACGGGGTCCTGGCTCTGGCCCGGGACACCGGGAAACTCAAGGTCTACCGGGCGCGGGCCACCGTTTTGGCCAGCGGCGGCCTGGGCCAGCTTTATTCGTACAGCACCAACCCGGCAGTGGCCACCGGGGACGGGGTGGCCCTGGCTTACCGGGCGGGGGTGGAGGTCATGGACCTGGAGTTCATCCAGTTCCACCCCACGGTACTGCATCTGGCCGGTGCGCCGCCATTTCTGATTTCGGAAGCGGTGCGCGGGGAAGGGGCTTTTTTACGCAACAGCCGGGGCGAACGTTTCATGCCCGGTTACCACGAACTGGCCGAACTGGCGCCCCGGGACGTGGTCACGCGGGCCATTCTCGCCGAAATGGAGAAGACGGGCCATCCGGAGGTCTACCTGGACCTGGGACACCTGGATCCCCGCCTGATCAGGAGTCGGTTTCCCACCATCGGGGCCACCTGTGCCGGCTACGGGTTGGACCTGGCCCGCGACCCCATCCCCGTCGCTCCCTGCGCCCACTACTTCATGGGCGGCGTAAAAACCGGGCTTTGGGGGCAAACCAGCGTGGAGGGGCTGTACGCCTGCGGGGAGACGGCCTGCACCGGCGTCCACGGCGCGAACCGGCTGGCTTCCAATTCCCTGGTGGAGGGGCTGGTGTTCGGGCGGCGGATCGTGGAACACGCCGGCCGCTGCCGCGCCAAGCCCGCCGCCCGTGCATTCGCCTGCAACGAGCGCCGGGTGCCCAGAGCCGCCGGCTGGCCCGGTCTGAAAGACCGCCTGCGGGCGGTGATGACCCGGCAGGCCGGACCGTTGCGGGACGCGGCCGGCCTGGAGGAGGCCGCCGGCTGGCTGGACGGACTCCCTTCCTGGAACCGGGCGGCTCTCGACACGGTGGCGGACATGGAACTGGCGAACATGCTGGAGGTGTCCCGCCTGATCGTCCAGGCCGCCACCGCCCGGCAGGAGTCCCGCGGCGCCCATTACCGCCTCGACTATCCCCAGGCCGGCACCGCCTGGGAAAAGCATATGATTTTCAAGCGTTAGACCGGGGGGATAGGCGTGACACTGAACCTGACGGCTTTGACCGGGTTGATCGACCGGTGTCTGACCGAGGACATCGGCGGGGGCGATATCACCACGCTGGCCGTGGTGGAACCGGGGACGCGGGCGGCCGGCCGCATGGTGTTGCGCGAAGCCGGGGTCGTGGCCGGTCTTCCGGTGGCGGCCCTGGTGTTTGCCAGGCTGTCTCCGGACGTCGTCTTCCGGGCCCTGGTCCGGGACGGGGAAAGGTGTCCCGCCGCTACCGCGGTGGCCGAGGTTTCCGGCCCGGCCTGGGCCGTGCTGGGCGGGGAGCGGCTGGCCCTCAATTTCCTGCAGCGCCTTTCGGGCATCGCCACGGCCACCGCCCGCCTCGTGGACAAGGTGGCCGGTACCCGGGCGCGCATCGTGGACACGCGCAAGACCACGCCCGGACTGAGGGTTTTGGAAAAATACGCGGTGCGCTGCGGGGGGGGCTTCAACCACCGTTTCGGCCTGTATGACGGCGTCCTGATCAAGGACAACCACCTGGCCCTGGCCGGCGGCATCGACCGGGCGGTGCGGGCGGCCAGGGAGAGGGCGCCCCACACCGTGCGCGTCGAGGTCGAGGTGGAAGACCTCCGCGGCGTGGCTGCGGCTTTGGAGGCCGGGGCCGACATCATCCTTCTGGACAACATGGACGTGGCCACCATGGCCCGGGCGGTGGCCATGGTGAACGGACGGGCCCTTACGGAAGCCTCGGGCGGGATTTCCGGGGAAACCGTGGCGGCGGTGGCGGCCACCGGCGTCGACTTCATCTCGGTGGGGGCTTTGACCCATTCGGTGCGCTCCCTGGACATCGGGTTGGATTTCAACGGAGGGGAATAGGATAGTTTGGCCGAGGCGGAACAACTCCTGCACCTGTTGCGGGGCCGCGCCCCGTCCTTTGTTTCCGGCGAGGATATCTGCCGCCAGTTGAACGTGTCCCGTCAGGCGGTGTGGAAACAGGTACGGAGCCTGCGTGGGCAGGGTTACGGTGTGGAAGGCCGTCCCCGCCAGGGCTACCGGCTCCTGTCGGTGCCCGACCGCCTCTATCCGGCCGAGATTCACGCCGGTTTGGGCACCGTGACCCTGGGCTCGCGGATAGTTTACCTGGAGCGCACCGGTTCCACCAGCGATGTGGCCCGTGATCTGGCCCGGCAGGGGGCCCCGGAGGGTACCCTGGTGGTGGCGGAGGAACAGTCGGCCGGCCGGGGCCGGCGGGGCCGCACGTGGTCGTGCCCGTTCGGCCGGGGATTGCTCTTCTCGTTGATCCTGCGGCCGCCGGTGCCCCCGGCGTGCGCGCCCCAGGCGACCATGCTGGCCGCCGTGGCCGTGGCCCGGGCCCTGGAGAAGGCCGCCGGGTGTTCCCCGGGCATCAAGTGGCCGAACGACCTGCTGCTGGAGGGGAAAAAAGTCTGCGGCATCCTGACCGAACTGGATGCCGAAACGGAACGGGTGAACCACCTGGTCATGGGGGTCGGCCTCAACGTCAACCAGGTGGCGGAGGACCTGGAACCGGGAAAGGCCACCTCCTTGCGCCTCCACGGGGGGAAAGCCACGGGGCGCGTGGGTCTGTTGCAGGAGATCCTGCGCCAACTGGAGGAGTGGTACCTGGTGTGGCGGGCGGGGGGCTTTCCGGTGATCCGGGAGGAGTGGCAAAAGCGTTCGGTCACCCTCGGCCGCCCGGTGCGGGTGCAACTGGGGGATGTCGGTCTGTCCGGGCGGGCCGCCGGCATCGACGAAGAGGGCGCGCTGCTCCTGGAACTGCCGGACGGGGAAACCAGGCGGCTTTTGGCGGGCGAGGTCACTTTCGAGGACAGTTACGGCTTCGAACAGGAGGGGGGACTTTCATGCAAGCGCGGGTGAACAGCACTTTACTGCGCCTGATGGTCGGCGACATCACCGGGTTGCCGGTGGAGGCCATCGTCAACGCCGCCAACTCCGGCCTGATGGGGGGCGGCGGGGTGGACGGCGCCATTCACCGCGCCGGGGGACCGGCCATCCTGGCCGAGTGCCGGAAGATAGTGGAGGAGCGGGGTCCCCTGCCGCCGGGGCAGGCCGTCATCACGACCGGAGGGCACCTGCCGGCCCGGTGGGTCATCCATACCGTGGGTCCGGTCTGGCACGGGGGCGGACAGGGAGAGGACCGCCTGCTGCGGGACGCCTATGAAAACAGTCTGCGGCTGGCCGTCGAACACGGCATCCGGTCGGTGGCCTTCCCTTCCATCAGCACCGGGGCCTACCGGTTTCCCCTGGAACGCGCCGCCGGGATCGCGCTGGCGGCGGTACGGGATTTTCTCCCCCGGGAGCCTTTGGACGAGGTCGTATTCGTCCTTTTCCATCAAGGGGATCTGGACGTCTACCGGCGAGCGTGGCCCGGCGTATTTCCCGGTACGGAACTGACCGGGGAGTAGGGAAGTAAGCGGAAAGAGTGGTGGCTGGTCATTGATTCTGGCGTGTGACGTGGGCAATACGAACATCGTCCTGGGTCTCTTCCAGGGTGCGGAACTGGTGCAGAACTGGCGTCTGGCCACGGTGCATTCGCGTACCGCCGACGAGCACGGCATCATTTGGCGCCAGCTTTTCCTGGGGTCCGGCCTGGAACTGGGGGTGGTGGAAGCGGTGGTGATCTCGTCCGTGGTACCGCCCCTGCAACAATCCCTGGAGGAGGCCTGCGTCCGCTATTTCGGCCTGAAACCCCTGGCCGTCGAGCCGGGGGTCAGGACCGGCATGCCCATCCGTATCGACAACCCCCGGGAGGTGGGAGCGGACCGCATCGTCAACGCCGTGGCCGCCTTCGAACTGTACGGGGGCCCGTTGGTCATCGTCGATTTCGGGACCGCCACCACTTACTGCGCCGTATCGAAAAGGGGCGAATACCTGGGCGGCGCCATCGCCCCCGGCGTCGGCATCTCCACCGAGGCCCTGTTCCGGCGGGCCTCCAAGTTGCCGCGGGTGGACATCACCCGGCCCCCCTCGGTGATCGGCCGGAACACCGTGCACGCCATGCAGTCGGGTATCCTCTACGGTTTCGTGGGCCAGGTGGACGGCATAGTGGGCCGCATGAAGAAGGAACTGGGCCCGGGCACCCGGGTCATCGCCACCGGCGGCCTGGCGGAGCTGATCGCCGGACAGACCGCAAGTATCGACCGGGTGGACCCCTTCCTGACGCTGACCGGGCTGCGCATCATTTACGAACGCAACCAGGAGACGGACCGGAAAACATGCCCGTAGAAGCTCTGGAACCGTTTCTGCGCGTCGTTCCCGCCCCCATGGCCGGAGTGAGCGACCGGGCCTTTCGCATCCTGGTTCGGGAGGCCGGCTGTTCCCTGGCTTATACCGAAATGGTCAGCGACCAGGCTCTCATCCACGGCAACACAGCGACCCGGGCCCTTCTCGACCGGAGAGGGGAAACCGGTCTTCTGGCCGTGCAGATCTTCGGTGCCGCGCCGGAAACCATGGCCGCGGCGGCCCGCCTGGTGGTGGAAGCCGGAGCCGACCTGGTCGACATCAACATGGGGTGTCCGGTGCCCAAAGTGGTCAAGGGCGGGGCGGGAGCCGCCCTGCTGCGGGACCGGGGCCGGGCCCTGGACATCGCCCGGGCGGTGGTGGAGGCGGTGGAGGTGCCGGTAACGGTGAAGATGCGCCTGGGCTGGGATGCCGATTCCATCGTCGCCCCGGATCTGGCCCGGGGGTTGGAAGGGGTGGGCGTGAGGGCCGTCACCGTGCACGGCCGCACCCGGAGCCAGTTTTACGCCGGCCGGGCCGACTGGGCGGCCATACGCTCGGTGCGCGAAGCGGTCGGCATTCCGGTCATCGCCAACGGCGACGTCTTCGCTCCGGAGGATGCCGGGCGCCTGTTGGCCGAGACGGGATGTGCCGGCGTGATGATCGGGCGGGGGGCGCTGGGCAACCCCTGGCTCTTCTCCCGCACCATAGCCCGTCTGGCCGGCCGCGAAGTACCGGGACCGCCGGACGGGGAGCAGTTGTTCTACACCGTGATCAGGCACCTGACGTTGAAAATGGAAGACCGGGGCGAGCGGATGGCGGTCCTGGAGATGCGCAAACACTCGGCCTGGTACGCCAGGGGCCTGCGCGGGGCGGCCCGCTTCCGCGAGCGCATCAACCGGGTGGACACGGCGGACGGGTTCCGGAAAGTGTGGTCGGAGTTTTTGGGACGGGAGTTGCCGGAGACGGAAGCCACTGCGTGAGGAAACGGGAAGCAAGATGAGAAACCGTCGAAATATTATTTCCATAAATGGCAGGTGAGGTGTTGACAAACAAAATTCCCTGGTATATAATGCTTCTGAGAATGCCCCCTGCCATTCTAGAAGGATGGCAGGCGAGAATTCACTTTTGGGGTTGAACCAAATTGGATTGGTCAGCCCTTTTTATTCGGCGTCGGGTGGTGGGAATACATGGATGAGTAGCAAATTTTATCGACGGTGGTTATCTGGACAAGGTTCTTAAACTTGCTTTTGGTGAGCCAACCATAAATTATTCTTTGCTGGCAGATTGGATGGCGAATGGAACAGATATCCTCAGAACCTATTATTATAATTGTCCTCCGTACAAATCTGATCCTCCTCTCCCCGATGAATCAAGGAGATTCTCTGCTAAAGAACGGTTTTACTATGCACTCAGGAACTTGCCAAAATTTGAAGTGAGAGAGGGAAAGCTGGAGTATAGAGGTACCGACAAAGATAGTGCCCAGCCGATATTTCAGCAAAAAAGGGTCGATATATTTCTTGCGGTTGATCTGGTTTCCCTATCATTGAAAAACAGGATTACACATGCATGTATTTTAGCGAGTGACAGTGATTTTATTCCGGCCGTTGTCGCGGCGAAAGATTCTGGGGTAATTGTAAGGCTTTGTTATTCTGATTTTGTTGATCACTCCAGAAAGATAGATCTCAGACCACATAGACATTTGCTGGAATCAGTTGATGAACGTGTAGTAATTTCTCGACCTCTGATAGATTCGATACTACGAACAATATAATCACGATTATTCCAGGCTTTCACGGCGGGCAAAATCTGTAAAATCCCTGTATAAACCTGTATAAAGCAGGTACAACGTTTATTTTTATCTCGCTCGGCAACTCCTGGCAGGCACCTGACGTTGAAAATGGAAGACCGGGGCGAGCGGATGGCGGTCCTGGAGATGCGCAAACACTCGGCCTGGTACGCCAGGGGCCTGCGCGGGGCGGCCCGCTTCCGCGAGCGCATCAACCGGGTGGACACGGTGGACGGGTTCCGGAAAGTGTGGTCGGAGTTTTGGGGACGGATGGAAGCAAAATAGAGGCAGCGAACAACAGGGAAGAGATCCCCGGTCCGGGGATCTCTTCCCCTCATTTGCTCGCAAAACGGTCCTCATCCCGGCCGCAGCTCGTGGGCGGATTCAACCGGCTGATGCGCTTGATTTCCTCTTCCTCTTCCAGTTCTTCAATTTTGTCTTTGGCAATGTCCTGTTGATCAGCGTCTTTGCTCATAAGCTCATTTTCACCTCGCTTTCACGGTGGCTTCACCATTCATGATACCAACCTGAAAGTCGATTGTCAATTATATTAAGAAAACGTAACATTTTCCTCGGGTTGTCCGGTGGCCTGCGCGCCGCTATTCCCGCGGCGCCGGGCTCCAGCGCTGCGCTATGGGCATGCGGCGGCCCGGACCGAAGGCCTTGGAGGTGACGCGGAGTCCCGGAGCGGCCTGCCGCCGTTTGTATTCGGCCCGGTCGACCATGGCGGTCACGGTTCGCACCAGGGCGGGATCGAAGCCGGACGCCACCATTTCCGCCAGCGAACGATTGTCTTCCACGTAGGCCCGCAGGATGGGATCCAGGACCGGATAGGGGGGCAGGGAGTCCTCGTCCTTTTGGTCCGGCCGCAGTTCGGCCGAGGGCGGTTTCCCGATGATGCGGGCCGGAATGACCTCCTTTTCCCGGTTCAGGTAGGCGGCCAGTTCGTAGACCGTTTCCTTGGGGATGTCGGCCAGCACGGCCAGGCCGCCGGACATGTCCCCGTACAGGGTGCAGTAACCCACCGCCATTTCCGACTTGTTGCCGGTGGTCAGCACGATGGACCCCTCCCGGTTGGACAGGAACATGAGAATGTTGCCCCGGATCCTGGCCTGCACGTTTTCCTCGGCCAGGTCCTGCCTGGCCCGTCCGGATTCGTTGAAAACGTCCAGGTAGGACTGGAAGATGCCTTCCAGGGGGACGACCCGGTGGGGAATGCCGAGGTTGGCGACCAACTGTTCGGCGTCTTCCCGGCTTTCCGGGGACGAATAGCGGGAGGGCATGATCACGCCCAGCACGTTGGCCGGGCCCAGGGCCCGGGCGGCCAGGGCGGCGGTGACCGCCGAATCGATACCTCCGGACAGTCCCACCACGGCCCGGGAAAAGCCGGTCTTGCCGAGGTAGTCGCGAATGCCCAGGACCAGTGCTCCGTAGACCCACCCCACGTCCTCGCTGGGGAGTGACAGGGCCTCACCCGGTCCGGCCGTGTCGGCGACGGCGAAATCCTCGGCGAAGGGAGCCAGGAGTTTGATCAGGCGGCCCGCGGCGTCGAAGACCATGCTTTCCCCGTCGAAGACCAGGTCGTCGTTGCCGCCGACCTGGTTGAGGTACAGGACCGGCTTTCGATACTTGGCGGCGATGGCGCCGATCATTTCGGCCCGCAGGGTCATCTTGCCCCAGTGATAGGGCGAGGCCGACAGGTTCACGATCAGGTCGCAGCCGCGACGGCAGAGTTCCTCCACCGGGTCCACCGGATAAAGGCGGCGGTTCCAGAAATCCTTGTCGTTCCATATGTCTTCGCAGACGTTGAGGCCTAAAGAGACGCCCCGGAAGAGCACCGGCTCGCGGCGTGCGGCCGGGGCGAAGTAGCGGCTTTCGTCGAAGACATCGTAGTTGGGCAAAAGACTTTTGTCCTGGCGCCCGGCGATACGGCCGCCGGCCAGCAGGAGGGCCGCGTTGCGGGTGAAGGAGGGGTCCTCCGGGTCCGGTAGCGGGGCGCCGAGGATACAGGGCATCTGCCGGCTTTCGGGCAGCAGGGTCTCGTTCAGGGTTTGGACGACCTGCGCCAGGAAGTCAGGGCGGTGGAGGAGGTCCTTGGGGGGATAGCCGGTGACGGCCAGTTCCGGAAAGACGGCCAGCTCGGCCCCGGCCTCCCGGCTGCGCCGGAGAAAGGACAGTATTTTGGCGGTGTTGCCACGGATGTCGCCGATCACCGGATTGATCTGGGCCAGGGCTATGCGCAAGAAAATCTCCCCCATTCCTGTCCCAATATTATATGCCGCCGGCGAGCGGCCGTAAATAGGGATTGCGCTGCCGAAAGCGGCGCCTTCGGTGTCCCGGCGGCCGGGCGGATAAGCGGGCCGGTTCCGGGGAAGGCTGGTACGGTCTCCACCGGGCGGCGAGCCTCGAAGGTCCGTTCGTCGGATCGTCTGCCCGGGGGGTGGCCGTTAAGTTTTGCTTGACAAAATCTCCGCCCCTTCTTATAATTCTGTCTTAGAAAAAAAGACCGTGTTTAGCACTGCCAACAGGGAGACCCTGGCAGTGCTTTAAGATTAGTTATGGGGGTTTTCAGCCGCATATTCAAGGTGCCGGGACATATTTTAGATTAATTCAGTTTGGCGGTAAGGAGACGTGACATGAAGGAAAAAGAGGTACTCTTGACGGTCGGCGGTTTGAAAAAACTGGAGGAAGACTTGGAGCGGCTGAAGTCGGTACGGCGCCGGGAAGTGGCCGAGCGCATCAAGCAGGCCATCGAATTTGGCGATATTACCGAAAACTCGGAGTACGAGGATGCCAAGAACGAACAAGCATTTATCGAGGGTCAAATCTTGACCCTGGAAAAGATGTTACGTAATGCCAGAGTCATCGATGATGAAAATCTGGCCACGGACGTGGTGCAGGTCGGGTCGGCCGTCCGGCTCAAGGACCTGGAGTCGGGTGAGGAGGAGACCTACACCATCGTCGGCTCGGTCGAGTCGGATCCCCTGGCCCGGAAAATATCCAACGAGTCGCCGGTGGGCAAGGCCGTCCTCGGACGGGCCAAGGGCCAGGTGGTGGAGGTCCGGGTTCCGGCCGGCCTGTTGCGCTACGAAATAACGGATATAACCGGCCGCGGCAACGCGGCCCGCTCGTGAGGGGACGGGTTGTCTTGGCTGAAGCGGGGATGGATCGGGAGAGGGAACGGGAGACGGGCGGCGAGGCGGACCTCGCCGCGGTAAGGCTGGAGAAACTGCGGGAACTGTGCGACCGGGGCATTCGCCCCTACGGGGGACGGTTCAACGTGACGGCCACGGCCGAAGATATAACGGGTGACTTCGACCGCCAAAACGGACGGTCGGTGACCTTGGCTGGCCGGATCACGGCCCGGCGCAGCCACGGCAAGGCCGGCTTCGCCGACCTTCTGGACGGCACCGGCCGCATCCAGCTCTACGCGCGGCGGGACGATGTCGGCGAAGACGTGTACTGGCTGTTCGACCACCTGGACATCGGCGACATCGTCGGCGTGACGGGCACGGTGTTCCGGACCAGGAAGGGCGAGATTTCGGTGGCCCTGACCGACCTGGTCATGCTGGCCAAATCCCTGCGCCCGTGGCCGGAAAAATGGCACGGTTTGACCGACGTGGAGTTGCGCTACCGCTCCCGTTATCTCGACCTGGTGGTCAACCCCCAGGTGCGCCGGGTTTTCCGGATGAGGTCGGAACTGATCCGCTTCCTGCGCAACTTCCTCAACGAACGCGGCTTTCTGGAAGTGGAGACGCCGATGATGCATCCCATTCCCGGCGGAGCCGCGGCCAGACCCTTCGTCACCCACCACAACGCCCTGGACATGGACCTGTTCCTGCGCATCGCCCCGGAGTTGTACTTGAAGCGCCTCCTGGTGGGCGGCATGGAGCGGGTCTACGAGATCAACCGCAATTTCCGCAACGAGGGCATTTCCACCCGCCACAACCCGGAGTTCACCATGCTGGAACTGTACCAGGCCTACGCCGACTACCACGACATGATGGACCTGGTGGAGGCCATGATTCCGGCGGCCGCGCAGCACCTGCTGGGCCGGTCGCGGGTGGGGCCCGACGGCGGGGAACCGGATCTGTCGCCGCCCTGGCCGCGTTTGACCATGGCGGAGGCGGTGCGCCGGTTCGCCGGCATCGATTTCGGACCGCTGGCCACCGATGCGGCGGCCCGGGAGGCTGTCGCCGGCCTGGTCCCGGTGGAGCCAGGGGACACCTGGGGCCGGTTGCTGAACCGGGTGTTCGAGGAGAAGGTGGAGGAGCAGCTGATCCGTCCTACCTTCATCATGGATTATCCTCTGGAGATTTCCCCTCTGGCCAAACGGATCGAGGACCGTCCCGGCCTGACCTACCGCTTCGAATTGTTCATCGGGGGCCGGGAGATCGCCAACGCCTTCTCCGAACTGAACGATCCGCGGGACCAGCGGGAGCGTTTCGAAAAGCAGGCCGCCCGGCACGCCGGCGGCGATCCCGAGGCGCACCGGATGGACGAGGACTTTCTGACCGCCCTGGAGTACGGCATGCCGCCGGCCGGCGGCATGGGCATCGGCATCGACCGGCTGGTGATGATCCTGACCGGGGCGCCTTCGATCCGCGATGTGATCCTGTTTCCCCTGTTGCGGCCCCGGGAAGAGGGGAGCGGCGATTGAGACGGCTTTCCCGGGGCACCGATCCGGAGAACGCCCGCTTCCCGCCATGGGAATCGGGCGTTCTCGTCGGGGGAGACCCCTAGGCTTCTTCCCGGTTTCTCCCCCGTTTCCCGCCGCCGCGCGCCCGGGCCGTCCACCGGTACCGGCGCATTTTTCTTACCACCGTGGATTGGTC
>Ga0078972_1008424_pt1 | contig 21600 bp, 34 predicted proteins | sample YelNatPaOPGAMG01_FD_67568 | JGI IMG/M metagenome (GOLD analysis project Ga0078972, IMG submission 67568) | Hot spring thermophilic microbial communities from Obsidian Pool, Yellowstone National Park, USA - OP-RAMG-01 (SPADES assembly) (version 2) | ecosystem: Environmental > Aquatic > Thermal...
GTTGAGTTAATATCACCGATAGCGATGGAGAAGGAACTGAGGTTTGCGATAAGAGAAGGTGGAAGGACAGTTGGAGCAGGAGTAGTAACTGAGATAATTCAGTAGAGAAAAAATATAAATTTTATTTAAGGATTAAAAAAGGAATTATTGAGGAAACAGTGAATCAGAAAATAAGAATCAAATTAAGGGCTTTTGACCATAGGATACTTGACATGTCGGTTAAGGAAATAGTAGATACTGTGCAGAAAACAGGAGCAAGAGTAGCAGGTCCTGTACCACTGCCTACAAAAATAAATAGGTTTACTGTTTTAAGGTCGCCACATGTTGATAAAAAATCGAGGGAACAATTTGAAATAAGGACTCATAAAAGATTGCTTGATATTGTGGATCCCACTCCCCAGACTGTAGATGCATTAATGAAGCTTGAACTTGCAGCAGGGGTTGATGTAGAAATTAAGCTATAAGATTTATGAAATAAGCCCTTATATAACAAGATAATTTGGAGAAACAAATGATTGGCATATTAGGTAAAAAGCTCGGCATGACACAAATATTTTCTCAGGATGGCAAAGCATATCCTGTTACTGTGATAGAGGCAGGACCTGGTTGTGTTATACAGGTTAAAACTCTTGAAAAAGACGGTTATGAAGCTGTGAAGGTCGGATTTATAGAAACAAAAGAAAAGAAATTAAATAAACCTCAAGCAGGTGTATTTAAAAAAGCCGGGCTTACAACATATAAGATAATAAAAGAATTCCCTATCAATAATTTAAAAGTTGGTGAATTCATCACAGTTGAAAGCTTTGCAGCAGGTGATGTGGTTTCTGTATCCGGAATGTCAAAAGGCAAAGGTTTTCAGGGTGTTATGAAAAGGCACCATTTTTCAGGTGGTCCTGGTTCGCATGGCTCAATGTTCAATAGAGCTCCAGGCTCAATAGGAGCAAGTTCTTATCCTTCAAGAGTCTGGAAGAATCAGAAAATGCCCGGACATATGGGAATGGACAAAGTAACAGTAAAAAATCTTAAAATTATAGAAGTTAGACCCGAACAGAATCTTATGCTGATAAAAGGTGCTGTGCCGGGACCTAAAGGCGCAATTGTTGAGATAAAGAAGGAAGAATAAAAATGCCGGAATTGGATATCAAGGACAAAAATAACTCTGTAGTAGGCAAAATCAATTTAAAAGAAGATATTTTTGATATTAAAGTTGATAAAAGCATGCTTCATACTGCTGTCGTAAATTATCTCGCAAATCAAAGACAGGGAACTCATGCAACCAAGACGAGAGGGCTTGTAAGCGGCGGTGGTAAAAAACCATGGAGGCAAAAGCATACTGGAAGAGCAAGGGCAGGAAGTACGCGCTCACCTATATGGCGCGGAGGTGGAATTGTATTTGGTCCGCAGCCGAGAGATTATTCTTATAAGCTTCCAAAGCAAATAAAAAAGCTTGCTTTTGTGAAAGCTTTTAATGAGAAGGTTTTAAGCGGAGAAGTTGTGATAATTGATGATCTGAATTTTGAAAAACCCAGGACAAAAGAAATGGTTAATATTTTGAAGAACCTGGGATTGGAAAACAAAAGCATTTTAATTGTTACTCCTGAAAAAAATGATGCTGTGATTCTTTCTGCAAGAAATATCCCGATGGTTGCAGTAAGAAGAGCAGCGGACTTAAATACATATGAAATATGCGCATATAATACTTTACTTATAACCAGAGAAGCAGTGGCAAAAATAGAGGAAATGAGAGTATCATGAAAGACTTTTATTCAATAATAAGAAAACCACTTTTTACTGAAAAAGGCAGCAGTCTCAAAGAAAATGAGAACAAGATACTTGTAGAAGTTGCTAAGGATGCAAATAAGATCGAGATTAAAAAAGCCATAGAAGAAAATTTTAAAGTCAAGGTAGATAAAATTGCAACAATAACTGTTAGAGGTAAATGGAAAAAATATGGAAGGTCTATCGGTAAGAGACCGGATACAAAGAAAGCAATTATTACCCTCAAGAAGGGTGAAAAACTTGAATTTATTGAAGGTGCATAATGGGTCTGAAAAAATTTAATCCAACATCACCCGGCAGGAGATTTCAAACAGTCTCTGATTTTGCCGATATAACAACAACTGAACCATGCAAGGCATTACTTAAACCACTGAAAAAAACCGGTGGAAGGAACAATTTCGGAAGGGTTACTGCATGGCATCGAGGGAGTGGTAATTACAGAGCTTATAGAATTATAGATTTTAAAAGAGATAAAATTGGTATCCCAGCAAAAGTTGCAACAATAGAATATGATCCAAACAGGTCTGCAAGAATTGCATTGTTACATTATAAAGATGGCGAAAAAAGATATATAATAGCACCTGCTGGATTGAATGTCGGTGATGAAGTGATTTCGGGTAAGGGTGCTGAGATAAAGACGGGAAATGCTTTGCCACTGGCTGAAATGCCATTAGGTACTTTCATTCACAATATTGAACTAAGACCCGGGCAGGGAGCCAAACTTGTAAGAAGCGCTGGTTCAAGCGCTCAATTAATAGCGAAAGACGACAAAAATGTTCAGATAAAACTTTCTTCAGGAGAGGTAAGGCTTATACCAGCTGAATGTATGGCAACTATCGGTCAGGTAAGCAATTTCGAGCATGAGAATATATCTTACGGGAAAGCAGGAAGGCGCAGGTGGCTTGGAATAAGACCCCATGTTAGAGGAGTTGCAATGAATCCAATAGATCATCCACTTGGTGGTGGTGAAGGAAAGGCTTCAGGCGGAAGGCCTGCCTGTACTCCATGGGGAAAACCTGAAGGTATTAAGACAAGGCAGAATAAAAGAACCGACAGGTTTATTATAAAAAGAAGAAAGTAACAGGAGGAATAATTGCCAAGGTCATTGAAAAAAGGTCCATTTGTGGATGAAAAGCTTATGAAAAAAGTGAAAGCTATGATTGATAGCGGAGAGAAAAAGCTTATAAAAACATGGTCAAGGAGATCAACCATTGTGCCTGAATTTATAGGTTATACTTTTGCTGTGCATAATGGTAAAAAATTTATTCCGGTTTATGTGACTGAAAATATGGTTGGGCATAAGCTCGGTGAATTTTCACCAACAAGAACTTTCAGAAGCCATTCAGGCGGTGAAAAGTCTGCGGCTTCGGCGAAAGGATAAAAGAGCATACTATGGAATCAAAAGCAATATTACGATACGCACGAATAACACCAAGAAAAGCAAGAAGGGTTATAGACCTTATAAAATATAAAAACGCAGGTGACGCGCTGGTATACTTGAAATATATGCCATACAGGGGTGCTAAATTTGTTGAAAAGCTCCTTAAATCAGCTATGGCAAATGCAGAGCAGAAAAAAGTAGTTAATCCGGAAGATATGGTAATAGTTAAGGCAACAGTAGATCAAGGGCCTGTAATGAAACGTATGCTTCCACGGGCAATGGGAAGAGCCAATGTAATAAGAAAAAGAACTTCACATATAACATTGGTTCTTTCAGAAAAAGAACACTAATCGAATGAAAAAGTTCAGGAGGTAGGTTTTGGGTCAGAAGACGCATCCAATAGGTAACAGACTTGGTATCATAAAAACCTGGGATTCAAGATGGTTTGCCAGAAAAGGATTTGATCAGCAACTTGTTGAAGATATAAACATTCGCAGGATGCTGAAAGAGAAATTATATCACGCCGGTGTGCCCAAGATTGAGATAGAGAGGGCAGGACAGAATATGAGGATTATAATTCACACAGCGAGACCTGGAATTATTATAGGCAAAAAAGGCGCTGAAGTGGAAAAACTTCGTAAAGACCTGAAACAGATAACCGGCAAAGAAGTTTCAATAGATATTAAAGAAATTAGAAAGCCAGAGATTGATGCCCAGCTTGTTGCCGAAAATGTTGCTCTTCAACTTGAAAAAAGAGTTGCTTTCAGAAGAGCTATGAAAAAATCGGTTTCATCAGCCCTGAGATTCGGAACTCTCGGAGTTAAAATAGCCTGTTCCGGAAGACTTGCAGGTGCGGAAATTGCCCGCTCGGAATGGTATAGAGAAGGCAGGGTTCCATTACATACATTTAGAGCAGATATAGACTACGGCTACGCAAAGGCAAAAACAACTTATGGTGTAATAGGTGTAAAAGTCTGGATGTATCATGGCGATATTCTGCCCGAAAGCCGTATTAAGGAAGTATAGGTGACATTATGTTAATGCCAAAAAAAGTTAAATTTAGAAAAATGCAAAAAGGCAGGATGAACGGTAAGGCTTATGCAGGTTCGGAAGTCTCTTTTGGCGAGTTTGGTTTAAAAGCTCTCGAACCAGGCTGGATATCCAGCCAGCAAATAGAAGCTGCAAGAATAGCAATAACAAGACACGCAAAAAGAGGCTGCAAAGTCTGGATCAGGATTTTTCCTGACAAACCGATTACTAAAAAGCCTGCTGAGACAAGAATGGGTAAAGGAAAAGGTGCGCCTGAATACTGGGTAGCGGTTGTAAAACCTGGAAGAATTTTGTATGAAATGTCAGGTGTTACAGAAGAGACAGCTAAAGAAGCAATGAGACTTGCATCATATAAATTGCCTGTAGCCACAAGGTTTGTAAAGAGGAATGAGGAGGTTCTGTGAAAACATCCGAACTCAGAGCATTAACAGTAGATGAGTTGAAGAGAAAAGAGAGTGATTTAAGAAAAGAACTTTTTAATCTTAGATTTCAGAGAGCTACAGGTGAAATTGAAAATCCCATGCGTATTCGTGCTGTAAGAAAAGATATAGCAAGGATTTTAACAGTAGTAACAGAAAAAACTAAAAGTGGTAAAAAAGAAGGTTAGCCTTTCAAACAGTGTATATTCGGTTTTATGATATAAACTTAAACCGATATCACTAATTAAACAGGCAATCTGAAATCAGGAGTGAGAATGTCAAAGAAGATTTATACAGGCAAAGTTATAAGTAATAAAATGGACAAGACTGTTGTTGTTGCTGTCACAAGACTTTTCCAGCATCCTGTTTATAAAAAGACTGTCAAGAGAGTTACTAAATTTAAGGCTCATGATGAACTCAATAAATGTAAGATCGGTGATATTGTCAAGATAATTGAAGTAAGACCTCTGAGCAAAGAAAAGAGATGGGCAGTAATAGATTAGGATTTGGATTGGAGTGATATAAGATGATTCAATTAAGGAGCATGCTTGAAGTTGCGGATAATTCAGGCGCCAAGAAAGTACAGTGCATAAAAGTTATGGGAGGTTTCCATAGAAGATATGCACGCCTTGGTGATATAGTTGTTGTGAGTATAAAAGAAGCTCTGCCTGACAGCAATGTTAAGAAAGGAACAGTAGCTAAAGCTGTTGTGGTTCGAACAAAAAAGGAGCAGAGAAGACCTGATGGCACATACATCAGGTTTGATCAGAATGCAGTTGTCCTTATTAATGCACAGCATGAACCTGTGGGCACAAGAATATTTGGCCCTGTGGCAAGGGAGTTAAGGTGGAAAGAATTCACAAAAATAATTTCATTAGCTCCAGAAGTGTTATAGGTGAAATATGGGTTTAAGTATAAAAAAGAATGATACTGTTAAAGTAATAGCAGGAAAAGAAAAAGGTAAAACAGGAAGGGTAATAGCTGTATATCCTTCCAAAGAGAGTTTGCTGGTAGAGAAGGTAAATATAATTAAAAAACATTTGAAGCCAAACAGGAAATATACACAGGGCGGTATTATTGAGAAAGAAGCGCCTCTTCATATATCCAATGTAATGCTTGTTTGTCCAAAGTGTAATAAGCCCGCGAGAATTGGAAATTCAATATTACAGGATGGCAGAAAGCTAAGAACCTGTAGTAAATGCAGGGAGGTCATAGATCAGTAATGATACCGAGACTCAAGGAAAAGTATCTTAAAGAAGTTGTGCCCAATATGATGAAAGAGTTTTCATATAAAAATGTTATGCAGGTGCCGAGAATCGAGAAGATAGTTCTTAATGTTGGGTTAGGAGAAGCAATACAGAATATAAAATTGCTTGATGCCGTTCAAAAGGAACTTTCAATGATTACGGGGCAGAAAGCGGTTGTTACTAAAGCAAAAAAATCTATTGCAGCCTTTAAACTCAGAAAAGGGGTCCCAATTGGCTGTAAGGTGACTTTGCGAGGCAATAGGATGTACGAGTTTTTAGACAGGTTGATTAGTGTTGCTTTGCCAAGAATCAGGGATTTCAGGGGTATCTCAGGAAAATCTTTTGATGGAAGAGGCAATTATGCTCTCGGACTTAAAGAGCAATTTATATTCCCTGAAATTGAATATGATAAAGTCGATATGATTCACGGACTTGATATAATATTTTGCACGAGTGCAAAGACAGATGAGGAAAGTAAGGCTCTACTTAGGAATATGGGGATGCCTTTTAGAAACTGATAAAAGTTTTAAGGAGCAATTTTAATGGCAAAGACATGTATGATTGAAAAATGTAAAAGACCTGCAAAATTTCCTGTAAGGTCTTATAACAGGTGCAAGCTATGCGGAAGACCACGGGCGTATATAAGAAAATTTGGTATTTGTAGAATTTGTTTCAGAACCCTTGCACTTGAGGGCCAGATACCTGGTGTCATAAAGGCAAGCTGGTAACCATGATTGTTTGGAGGTAATTAATGCTTACAGATCCGATTGCAGATATGCTTACAAGGGTAAGAAACGCAATTAACATTAAGGCTGAAAAAGTGGATATCCCTATTTCCAAAATGAAACTTGAGATAGCCAAGATCATGAAAGAAGAAGGATTTATTAGAGCCTACAAGATTCTCAAGGATAAAAGGCAGGGTATTCTCAGGGTGATACCCAAATATATAGATAATGAAAGTGTAATTTCCGGGCTGAAGAGAATCAGCAAGCCTGGAAGGCGTGTATATGTAGGACATGATGAAATTCCGAGAGTTATGGGCGGACTCGGTGTTGCTGTTTTAACAACATCAAAAGGTGTTCTGAGTGATAAAGCATGCCGCAGAGAAGGAGTTGGCGGAGAAGTTATTTGTTATATCTGGTAATATCCTTTGATTATATTAGAGTGTTTAGGAGAAAAGAGTGTCAAGAATAGGTAAAAAGCCAATAGCAATTCCTGAGGGAGTTTCTGTCTCTATATCGGACAGAACTATAAAAGTAAAGGGTCAAAAAGGTGAATTGAGCTGGAATTTTCCAGAAAATATCGGAGTATCTATAACTGATGGTTTAATAAAAGTAAGCAGAACATCCGATTTAAAAACAGATAGAGCTCTTCATGGACTTACAAGAAGTCTAATCTCGAATATGATAACAGGTGTTTCTAAGGGTTATCAGAAGAATCTCGAGATAGCAGGTGTAGGTTACAGGGCACAGGTTTCTGGCAATAAAATTACATTCACACTCGGATATTCTCATCCCATTGAAATGCAACTGCCTGAAGGTATAAGCGCTGCAGTGGATCCCAAGCAGGTTCAGATAACATTGACAGGAATCGATAAACAATTGCTTGGACAGGTAGCTGCAAGTATGAGAGCTTTAAGACCGCCTGATGCTTATAAAGGTAAGGGTATAAGATATGCCGGGCAGAGATTAAAGCTTAAGGTAGGAAAAGCTGGTAAGAAATAATTAATATAAAAATATTAACTGACGCAGGAGGAAAGATTGTCTGAAAGCAGAAGAGAAGCAAAAAGAAGAAGGCAGGAAAGGGTAAGAAAAAAAGTTATAGGAACCCCTGGACGCCTTAGATTATCGGTTTTCCGAAGCTTAAATCATATTTATGCTCAATTAATTGATGATCTTAATGGACATACCCTTGTTTGCGCATCGAGCCTTGATAAAGAATTTAAGTCAGTAAAAACACATAAAGGGAATGCTAAAACAGCCCAGATGGTCGGGGAGCTTTTAGCTAAGAGGGCACTGGAAAAAGGAATTAAAAAAGTAGTTTTTGACAGAAGCGGTTATCCTTACCACGGTAATATTAAGGCACTGGCTGAATCTTCAAGGGCAGCCGGATTAGAGTTTTAGGAGGGTTTGTGGAGAAAATAGATCCCGAGGGACTTAATTTAAAAGACAAAGTTGTTTATATTAACAGAGTTGCCAAAGTAGTAAAAGGCGGAAGGCGTTTCTCTTTTACCGCACTGGTGGTTGTTGGTGATGGTGAAGGTACGGTTGGCGTAGGGAAAGGGAAAGCAGCAGAGGTTCCTGAAGCGATCAGAAAAGCTGTGGAACAGGCAAAAAAGTCCCTTATAAAAATACCTATAAAAGATGGAACCATCCCTCACAGGGTCATAGGTAAATTTGGTTCGGGCACTATAGTTATAAATCCTGCGGTTAAAGGCACTGGTATTATTGCTGGAGGAGCTGTCCGAGCGATTCTTGAAGTCGCGGGAGTTCAAAATGTTGTTGCTAAATCATTACGCAGTCACAACCCATTCAATTCAGTAAAAGCTGCTCTACAGGGTTTGCAAAGCCTTAAAGATCCAGATGCAGTAATGAAAATCAGGGGTAAGGTAGAAGATGAAAATCAGGAGGCAGCATGAGGATAGATGAATTAAAGCCTGCGCACGGAAGTACAAAAAAACCAAAAAGAGTTGGTAGAGGAATTGGTTCGGGTCATGGGAAAACTTCCTGTAAAGGACATAAAGGACAAAAAGCACGTTCTGGCAGGGCAAAAGGTCCCGGGTTTGAAGGCGGACAGATGCCCATGCAAAGACGTTTACCAAAAAGAGGTTTTAAAAACCCATTCAGTACTGAGTTCGCGGTTATTAATTTAAAGGATATTAACCGGCTGGAAGGAGTTGATACAGTCACTCCAGAGTTGCTTATAGAAAAAGGATTTATCAAGGATTTAAAATGCGGGTTAAAGGTGCTCGGAGATGGTGAATTAAAAAGACCAATCACAATAAAAGCAGATGCTTTCAGCGCTTCTGCTTTGACAAAAATTTCAGCAGCAGGCGGCAAAGCAGAGGTATTATAAAAAGTTGGGCATAATTTCAAGCTTCCAGAATATCTTCAAAATACCGGAGTTAAAAAACAGGGTACTGTTTACTCTTGCACTTCTGGCTGTTTACAGAATTGGCGCTCACATACCAACACCCGGCATAAACGGAGAAGCACTCAGTAAATTCCTCACAGAAAAAGGCGGAGCCCTGATGGGCTTCTTTGATATGTTTTCTGGCGGGGCTTTATCAAGGGTTACGATTTTTGCTCTCGGTATAATGCCATATATCAGCGCCTCGATTATACTTCAATTGCTTACTGTTGTAATCCCTGCTATAGGCAAACTCGCGAAAGAAGGCGAAGCAGGCAGGAAAAAAATTGTTAAATATACACGTTATGGAACTGTAATAATAAGTGCCATACAATCATTTGGAATAGCAGCAGGACTGGAAGGTATGGGTGGAGGGGTATTTGTTCAGAATCCTGGGTGGTCATTCAGATTAATGACAATGATTACTCTTACAGCAGGTACTGCTTTTATAATGTGGCTTGGAGAACAAATTACAGAAAGAGGAATTGGCAATGGTATATCTTTAATAATTTTCGCGGGTATTGTTGCAAGATTCCCTAATGCTGTTATAAGCACCGTGAGACTTTTACAGGCAGGTGAAATTTCTATATTCTTTCTCATCTTCCTTGTCGTAATGATGATTGCAATAGTTGGAGCCATCATATTTATAGAAAGAGGCCAGAGGAAAATTCCTGTACAATATGCAAAAAGGATTGTGGGAAGAAAAGTATATGGCGGACAATCAACCCATCTTCCTTTAAAAATTAATACTTCAGGAGTTATTCCTCCTATTTTTGCATCTTCGATTCTTATATTTCCTGCTACAATTGCTGGATTCATTGCAATACCATGGGTACAGGAAATCTCAAGACAATTGTCACCAGGCACCATACTTCATACACTTCTTTATGTTGGCATGATATTTTTCTTTGCATATTTTTATACTGCGATTATTTTTAACCCTGTTGATGTGGCTGATAATTTAAAAAAATATGGGGGCTTTGTTCCGGGAATCAGACCAGGACAAAAAACCTCTGAATATATTTATAAGGTTCTATCAAGACTTACATTCGTCGGTGCATTATACCTGGCTACAGTATGTATAATCCCTGAAATTCTTATTTACCGTTTTCATGTGCCTTTTTATTTCGGCGGAACATCTTTACTTATCGCTGTTGGTGTTGCTCTTGATACTGTTTCTCAGATTGAATCTCACCTTGTAACCCGTTCCTATGAAGGTTTCCTTAAAAAAGGCAGAATAAGGGGTAGAAAATAACAGGGCACTGTCAGTAAAAATGATGTATGAGACATCAATTGACAATAAATGATTATTTTGAAGTCAGAAGAAGAAATAGAAAAAATGTCACGTGCCTGCTTCATTGTAGGCAAAACTCTGGATTATTTAAGAGATAAAATACGTCCGGGAATAACAACCGGAGAAATTGATAAGATTGCCGATGAATATATAAGAAGCTGGAATGCTATACCTGCTTTTAAAGGTTACAGGGGTTACCCAGCTTCAATCTGTGCTTCGGTCAACAACGAAGTCATACATGGAATACCATCTGGCAGGATACTTGAAGAAGGTGATATTCTTGGAGTTGACCTCGGAGTTTTAAAGGATGGTTTTTACGGGGATGCTGCTTATACATTCCCTGTCGGGAAAATAGAACCTTCTGTTGAAAGATTATTAAGAGTAACAGAAGAAGCTCTTTATATTGGTATAGATAAGGCGCGTAATGGCAACAGATTATCTGATATTTCGTATGCCATACAAAAACATGTAGAGGATAATGGTTATTCTGTTGTAAGAGCTTTTGTAGGACATGGAATTGGACGAGATCTACATGAAGACCCTCAGGTGCCTAATTTTGGCAAGCCCAATAGAGGACCAAGATTGATGCCTGGCATGACACTGGCTATCGAGCCTATGGTCAATGAAGGCGGTTATGAGGTTGTGGTGCTTGAGGATGGATGGACAGCTGTGACAATGGACGGAAAACTATCGGCACATTTCGAACATACGATAGTAATTACCAATGATAATCCGAGAATATTGACTCAAATTAATTAATAATAGTATAATAACCAGCTAATGCCAAAAGAAGATAGTATAGAAGTTGAAGGAACAATTATTGAAACATTGCCAAATGCAATGTTCAAGGTTGAACTTGAAAACGGACAGGTAATTCTTGCTTATGTGTCCGGAAAAATGAGGATGCATTTTATAAAAATTCTGCCCGGTGATAAAGTCACTGTTGAATTATCTCCTTATGACCTCACTAAGGGAAGAATTACATACAGGTTTAAATAAAAAATAATAGTATAAAAAGCTAAATAATAAAGAGGTTATAATGAAAATACGTTCGTCGGTAAAACCCATTTGCTCAAAATGTAAAATAATTAAAAGGAAAGGTATCCTGAGGATACTTTGCGAGAATCCGAGGCATAAACAAAAACAGGGATGAAAAGACGTAAAAAAGTCAACTATCATTAGTCAATATTCATTAAAAAACAAAGCAGATTTGATAAATAAAGACTCTGGCTAATGATAATATGAATGAGGAGAAAATATGGCGAGAATTGCTGGCGTAGATCTGCCAAAAAACGAAAGAGTTGAAATTGGATTAACCAGAATTTTTGGTATAGGGAGATCCCTTTCAAGAAAAATATTGACTGAAACAGGTGTCAATATGAATACAAGAGTTAAGGACCTTACTAATGAAGATGTTATTAAAATAAGGTCTGTTATAGAGAGGGATTACAGGGTTGAAGGTGACCTCAGACGTGATATCTCAATGGCGATTAAAAGGCTAATAGATATTGGCAGTTATAGAGGAATGAGACATCGTTTGGGACTTCCAGTAAGGGGGCAGAGGACAAAAACCAATGCCCGTACCCGTAAGGGACCGAGAAAATCGGTTATGGGTAAGAAGAAAGAGGCGTAAAATATGGCTCAAAGGAAAAAAAGTACTAAGAAAGAAAAAAGAAATATTGTTTACGGCGCAGCACATATTCAGGCAACATTCAACAATACCATTGTATCAATTACTGACCTCAATGGAGAGGTAATTACATGGGCAAGCGCAGGGAATCTCGGGTTTAAAGGTTCAAGGAAAGGAACTCCATATGCTGCTCAGATGGCTGCTGCTGCTGTGGCTAAAAAGGCAATGGATATGGGAATGAAACAGGTAGATATATATGTTAAAGGTCCTGGCGCTGGCAGAGAATCTGCAATCCGCGCTTTGCAGGCCGCTGGTCTGGAGATAAACCTTATAAAAGACGTAACTCCGGTACCTCACAATGGTTGCAGACCACCAAAAAGGAGGAGGGTGTAGGTGGCAAGATATATTGGTGCTTTATGCAGGATTTGCCGTAGAGAAGGGGATAAGCTTTTTCTTAAAGGTGATAGATGTTATACAGAGAAATGTGCGATTGAAAGAAGAAAATATCCTCCTGGACAGCATGGTCAGGGCTATAAAAAACTTTCAGATTATGGATTACAGTTAAGAGAGAAACAAAAAGTCAGAAAGATGTATGGAATTCTTGAGAGACAATTCAGAAAATATTTCCATGAAGCCGAGAGAAAGAAAGGCATAACAGGCGAGATTCTTTTACAGCTTGTTGAGTTCCGCCTTGATTCAATGGTTTATAGAATGGGATTTGCTTCAAACAGAAGAGGGGCGAGACAGATTATAAGACACGGCCATGTATTAGTCAATGGGAGAGAAGTTAATCTGCCTTCTTTTGGTTTGAAAAAAGGAGATGTTGTTGAAATAAAAGAATCGAGCAGGAATATCCCTGAAATAGCAGACAGTCTCTCAAAGAGTGAACACAGGGGCATTCCACCATGGGTTGAAGTTGATAGTGCTAATTTCAAGGGTAAAGTTATAAATATACCTTCCCGCGATGAAATTCAGCTTCCTGTTCAGGAACAGCTAATTGTAGAACTTTATTCAAAATAATATTCAATTGAAGGTTAAAAGTAAAGAAGCATAGGAGGCCATATGGACCTTAAAAAAATGGGGTTTCAGCTACCCGAGACAATTAAATTTGATGAAGAAACTCTTACCAGCACTTATGGTAAGCTGGTAGCTGAACCATTAGAACGTGGTTATGGAATTACTCTTGGAAATGCACTAAGAAGGGTGTTGTTGTCTTCCATTGAAGGAGCTGCGGTTACAGCAGTTAAAATACCCGGTGCTCTTCATGAGTTTTCCGTGATAAAAGGTGTAAAAGAAGATGTAGTTGATGTAATTCTTAATATAAAGAAGCTTAGATTTAAGATTAATTCAGGCAATAATAAAATAGCATTTATAAGAACAAAAGGTACACATTTAGTAACCGGGGCTGATGTGCAATGTGACTCTTCTTTTGAGGTTCTTAATCCCGACCAGGTTATCGCAACACTTGATAAAGATACATCTTTTGAAGCAGAACTTTTCATAAAAAAGGGTCTGGGATATGCTCAAGCTGAAGCGAATAAAGATGAGGCTATGCCAATAAATATGATAGCAGTTGATTCTATCTTCACACCAATAAGAAAAGTAAACTTTGTTGTAGAGAAAGCAAGAGTAGGAAGAGCAACTGACTATGACAGACTCATTATGGAGATATGGACTGACGGCAGTATAACACCTGAAAAGGCAATTTCTCAGGCTGCAACAATTATTATTGAGGTGGCGAATTTATTCGTTCTCGAATACGAAGATATAGAAGAAGAACAGATTACTCCTTCAGAGGAGGAAACACCACTCGTTAGCGTAGCTCCAAATGACCCTGTTTATAATGTAAACTTATTAAAAAGTGTTGATGAACTTGAACTTTCAGTGCGTTCTTATAATTGTCTTAAAAATGCTAATATTAAAACAATCGCGGATCTGGTACAAAAAACAGAGCAGGAGATGCTCAGGACAAAGAATTTTGGCCGCAAATCACTTAATGAAATAAAGGAAATTCTCCATTCCATGGGTCTGCGTCTTGGCATGAGAGTGGACATGGATGCTTTAAATAAAGAAGCTTCTATGCATATTGGAGGTGTTGATAAAGATGCGTCACAAAGTTGATGGTAGATTATTTGGAAGACCTGCAAATCAGAGAAAAGCTCTATTAAGAAATCTTGTGGTATCCTTGCTTGAACACGAAAGAATAGAGACAACAGTCGCAAAAGCAAAAGAGGCTAAAAGAATTGCTGAGAAAGTTATAACTCTCGGCATAAAAGGTGATCTGCACTCAAAAAGATTAGCTCTATCATATGTGCCAAACAGAGCAGTAATAGCTAAGTTATTTAAAGATATAGCTCCAAGATTTACAGGACGGAATGGCGGATATTTGAGAATTATCCAGACAAGAAACCGTGTTAATGATTCTGCTTCAATGGCGGTGCTTGAATTTATTGATTACGAAGATATTGCAAAAGCAAAAGAATCAAAAAAGGATAAGAAGAAGGAAAAAGAAGCCGCGCAATAATTTAAACCCTAAAAATGCAATTTCAGGGTTTAGTTTTGATAAATAAGAAAAAGGAGTTTAATTCTAACTCCTTTTTCTTATTTTTATTTTGTATTATACTTCTATTTCAGCCCGGACCATACGTGTAAAAGTTAGTTTGCCTTTTTCATAATCAACTTCAACGGTGTCTCCTTCATTGAAGGTTTTATCAAGGATTTTCAAAGCAAGTGGATTTAATATTTCTCTCTGCAGAGCTCTCTTTAAAGGTCTTGCTCCGTATATTGGATCAAACCCAATCTCAGCAAAATATTCTTTAGCTTTGTCTGTCAATACTATATCAATATTCTTTTCCTTGATGTATTTCTTCATTCTATTTACCTGAATCTCGACTATTTGTTTAAGCAAATCTTTTGTTAAGGGATTGAATATAATTATCTCATCAACTCTGTTTAGAAATTCAGGTCTGAAGAAAGATTTCAGGTCTTCCATTATTTTTTCCTTCAATTCTTCATTGCTGCTCACCCAGTATGCAGAAGGTTTTTTAGCTCTGTCTTCGAGCATTTCCTGAATATGGGTACTACCTATATTTGAAGTCATAATTACTACAGCATTTCTAAAATCAACAGTTCTTCCATGACTGTCTGTAAGCCTGCCATCATCGAGCAATTGCAGCAGAAGGTTGAATACCTCAGGATGAGCTTTTTCAACTTCATCAAAGAGGATTACAGAATAAGGTTTGCGTCTAACAGCCTCTGTCAGCTGGCCTCCTTCCTCATATCCCACATATCCCGGAGGCGCACCAATAAGTCTCGAAACAGTATGACGTTCTTGATATTCAGACATATCGATTCGTATCATTGCATTTTCATCGTCAAAAAGAAATTCTGCCAATGCTCTCGCAAGCTCTGTTTTACCAACACCAGTTGGACCTAAAAATATAAAGGAACCTATCGGTCTATTTGGATCCTGAATTCCAGCCCTTGCACGTCTTACAGCATTTGCAACAGCTTCAATTGCTTCGTCCTGACCAACAACTCTCTGTCTTAATCGTTCATCCATATGGATAAGCTTTTGAACTTCGCCTTCAAGCATTCTGCTTACTGGAATTCCTGTCCATTTTGATACAACCTCTGCAATGTCTTCCTCATCAACTTCTTCTTTGAGCATCTTTCTCTTTTTCTGCGCTTCAAGAAGTTTTTTATTTTCTGCTTCGAGAGATTTCTGGAGTTCGAGTAATTTCCCGTATCTTAACTCAGCAGCTTTTGTAAGGTCTCCTTCACGTTCTGCTCTCTCTGACTCAATTTTTGTTTTTTCGATATTTTCTTTGTATTCTCTGATTTTTGCGATAATCTCTTTCTCGCTCATCCACTGTGCCCTCAGTTCGTCACGTTTGCTCTGAAGTTCTGACATTTCCTTAGAAATTTTTTCGAGTTTTTCTCTGGATTCTTTTGAATCATCTCTCATTACAGCCTGCTTTTCAATCTCGAGCTGTCTCAGCTTTCTTTCAATTTCATCAAGCTCAACAGGCATGCTGTCAATTTCCATTCTTAGTTTTGACGCAGCTTCATCAATTAAATCTATAGCTTTATCGGGTAAAAATCTGTCTGTAATATATCTGTTTGAAAGAACAGCTGCTGAAATAAGGGCAGAGTCTTTAATCTTTACACCATGATGAACCTCATAGCGCTCTTTAAGACCCCTTAGTATGGAAATAGTATCTTCAACAGAAGGTTCTTTTATTAAAATTGGCTGAAATCTTCTCTCAAGAGCAGGGTCTTTTTCAATATGTTTTCTGTATTCATCTATTGTTGTAGCTCCAATGCATCTTAAATCACCTCTTGCAAGTGCAGGTTTTAACATATTCGAAGCATCAATAGCACCTTCAGCCGCACCTGCACCAACCAGAGTATGAAGTTCATCAATGAATAGAATAACCTTACCTTCTGCCTGTTCTATGTCTTTTAGAACTGCTTTTAACCTTTCTTCAAATTCTCCTCTAAATTTTGAACCTGCCACAAGCGCTCCCATATCAAGAGCTACGACCTTTTTATCTTTGAGTGTATCAGGCACATCACCTGCAATAATTCTCTCAGCAAGGCCTTCTGCTATTGCTGTTTTACCAACCCCAGGCTCTCCAATTAAAACAGGATTATTTTTTGTACGCCTTGAAAGAACCTGAATGATACGCCTAATCTCGTCATCTCTTCCAATGACAGGATCGAGTTTGCCTTTTTTTGCGAGCTCTGTTAGATCCCGACTGAATCTTTTTAAAGCCTGATATTTTTCTTCAGGATTCGGGTCTGTAACTCTCTGTGCTCCTCTGATTTCACGCATTGCAACAAGAATTTTATCAGGCGTTGCTCCATATCTTTTTAGAAGTTCAGAGCATGGACCGCCAACAGCCGTAAGAGCTGTTAGAAGATGTTCAACACTAATATATTCATCTTTAAGATGTTTTGCGCCTTTCTCAGCATTTTCCAAGACTTCTTTAAATCTTGGTGAAATATATAATTGTCCCAGAGGTGTTGCACCAATGACCTTTGGGTATTTCTCTATCGCAGCTTCAACATCTTTTTGCAGGGATTTAGTATCAACCCCAATTTTTTTTAAAATCTGGACAGCAACACCTTCTTCGTCATCCAGTAAAGCCCAGAGAAGATGTTCAGCATCAATCTGCTGATTCCCTTTTCTCTCGGCGAGTTTTTGAGCTGATTGTATCGCTTCCTGACTTTTTATAGTTAAGTTATCCATAATATAACTGCCTCCTTATTCTTCTTGTAAAACTTTTTTGAAACGTTCAATAAAATCTCTTTTAATATCATCTTCAAGAAATTTCATCATTTCTTCAATCTCTTTCTGCAGGCACTCAAGTTTATGCCTCATCCTGAGAATTATTTCAACACCTGACCTGTTAACTCCGAGTTCGCGTGTCAACCTTAGAATCATTGCTATTTTTTCAACATCTTCCTCAGAATACAGACGTGGTCTCGTGCTCCTTGTGGGAACGATTAATCCTTCTCTCTCATATAAACGCAGTGTCTGCGGATGTACATTCAGCATTTTTGCAACTACACTGATCATGTAAAGCGGTTGATTTTTGTCTTTTTGAGTCATATTAATACAACCCCTTTCGTGGATTTTCTATATATAAAGCCTCTATCTCACGAATTTTTTCTCTGGCTTTATTATCAATATTTTTTGGTACCATTATCTTCACATCAATATACTGATTCCCACGCCTGCCTGTTTTTGGTGAAGGCATCCCTTTCCCTGAAAGTTTAAGCCTCTGCCCTCCCTGTGTGCCCGGAGGTATTGTGACTGCTGCTAATCCATCAAGAGTCGGAACTTCGATTTTTGCACCAAGCGTAGCTTCAGCAAAGGTAACCGGCAAATCAAGGTAAATATCATCTCCCTTTCTTTTAAAAATTCTATGAGGTCTAACTGTTATTTCAATCAAAAGGTCCCCTGGTGGTCCGCCTCCGATACCTGCTCCGCCCATACCTCTTAGTTTTACTCTTGAACCTGTGTCAGCACCTGCTGGAATTTTGACTTTTACAGTTTCGGTCTGGAAAACATTGCCTCTTCCACCACATGAATTGCAGACCTTTGTTACTTTTCTGCCAGTGCCTCCGCATGAACTGCAAACCTGAGACATCTTGAAAAAACCTTTCTGGGTTTTTAAAGTTCCTGTGCCATTACAATCTTCACATACTTTTGAAGATTCAGCGCCTGTTCCATTACAAACTTTACAGGGAACTTCTCTATTAAAAGTTATGGGTTTTGTAACTCCTGAAAAAGCTTCTTCAAGGGAAAGTTCAAGCCCCATGAGCAAATCCTGTCCTTTTGCATAATGTGGTTCAGCTTTTGTTCTGGCACCAAAAATATCAGAAAAAATATCTGCAAATCCACCAAAATCAAATGTTTCCTGACCTGTATATCCTCTAAATCCTTCAAACCCCTGGCCGCCTGCACCAAAAGGTGATGTACCAAATTGGTCATATTCAGCTCTCTTTTTTTCGTCGCTAAGCACACTGTAAGCTTCATTTATCTCTTTAAATTTTTGTTCTGCAGTTTTATCCCCGGGATTTAAATCAGGATGATATTTGCGTGCAAGTTTTCTATATGCTTTCTTTATTTCATCCTGAGAAGCATTTTTGCTAATACCGAGAATCCTGTAATAGTCCTTTGATTCAGTTGTCATTGAATCCCCCTTTGTTATAATTCATATAATAACAATTTAGTAAGTTCTTGTCAATAGATATAGTACAAAAAATAACTAAAATAAGCAGAGATTGCTCAAGAACAAATCATTTCACGTGTCCATTGTCCGTGTCCTTAAATATATATTTTTGTACGGACAAACATTAATGGATAACGAATATAACGGTACATTAAGGTAACGAAAAATAAATTTTTTCGCAACCTCTGAATTATTTCAATTTTATTTTGGGGTTAAAGTTATGTTTTAGATTGATGAGAAAAATATAAGTATGGTAACATTAGATTTGAAAAAAAGATTTGAGGATACCTTTGGAAAAATTATTTATCTTTAATTCTATGGTAGAAAATTAGATGCAAGAAAAACAAAAATTACTTGCGAATCTTCCTTCTGTTGATGAAATACTTAAAAGCCAGCAGGGGATTGAATGGTTAAGTAAGTATCCGCGTAAGTTTGTTATACAGGGCATAAGAGAAGCGATTGATTCGAAGAGAAAATCAATCATTGAAGAAAATTCTCTAAATTTTTCGATTGAAGATCTTAATAAAGATATTCTGCAAAGGATTGACTCCTTATCGTCTTATAGTCTGAAACATCTTATAAATGCAACAGGTGTTGTTATACATACAAATCTTGGCAGGTCAATTTTATCTGAGAAAATTCTTGGAAATATTCTTAAGATTTCGTCTGGATATTCTAACCTCGAATATGATATAGAAAAAGGCAGAAGAGGGAAAAGATACACTCATGTTAAAAGAATCCTTCGTGAAGTTACAGGGGCTGAGGATGCGCTTGTGGTTAATAACAATGCTGCTGCTGTTTTTCTCTCTCTGAATACTCTTGCAAAAAATAAAGAAGTTATAGTTTCCCGTGGAGAGCTTGTTGAAATAGGCGGGTCTTTCAGAATACCTGATGTAATGAAATCAAGCGGTGCAATACTTAATGAAGTCGGCACAACAAATAAAACTCATTTGTTTGATTATGAACAGGCAATTAATGAAAACACCGCACTTATTCTTAAGGTTCATAAATCAAACTTCAGAATAACTGGATTTTCTGATGAAGTTTCTGTTGAAGATCTTGTTAAGCTCGGAAGAAAGCATAATATTCCTGTTATGTTTGATCTCGGAAGCGGATGTCTTATAGATCTAAAACAATATGGTATTCATGATGAGCCTGCTGTTAAAGATATTGTAGAAAAAGGAGTTGATCTTACAACATTCAGCGGTGACAAACTGCTTGGTGGTCCGCAAGGCGGTGTTATAGTTGGGAGTAAGTTTTACATAGATAAAATTCAGAAAAATCCTATTACAAGAGCAGTTAGGGTTGATAAACTCACTCTCGCAGGTTTTGAAGCAACTCTTATGGAATATGTTGATGAGGATAAAGCTGTTAAGAATATTCCAACTCTTAGAATGATTCTTCAGAGACCTGAAGAAATAAGACAAAGAGCTGAACGCCTTGCAAGAAAAATAAAAAAATATGTTACAAATGCAGTAATCAAAGTAATACCTGATACATCGAGAGCTGGTGGAGGCTCATTGCCTGAGACGGATTTTCCAACTTTTGTTGTTTCTATTAAAACTCTTAACATTACTGTGAATGAATTTGAAGAGAAATTGAGAAAAGGTAACCCGCCTGTTATCGCAAGGATTAAGGAAGATTCTTTATTGCTTGACGCAAGAACTCTGGATGAAAAAGATTTTCCCGAACTTGTTTCCCGTATTACAAATGTACTCCAATAACACACTGTCTGAAAAATTAGGAATTTTGTCATTTAAATATTAATTGCTGGAATTTATTTAATATGTTATAATTGATTGTAGAGTTTTGGAAGTTTTTATGTCCACACAAGGTCACAAAGACTTTTAGCTTTGTGGCTTTTTTTTATTGCCTGTACTTCCGAAATTTCAATCTTTAAATAAGGAGGTACACAAATGAGCAACGGAGTAGTAAAGTGGTTTAATGAATCAAAGGGTTTCGGTTTTATAACAAGCGAAGACGGAAAAGATGTATTTGTCCATTACTCTTCAATTCAGGGCAATGGTTTTAAATCCCTTGCTGAAGGCGACCAGGTAAGTTTTGATACTGAAAAAGGTCCAAAGGGTCCGAAAGCAGTCAACGTTGTAAAACAATAAAAAAAACAAAACCCCCTGTCTTTACTTTCAGGGGGTTTATTTTTAAAAGGGGAGTTAAATGCTAAATAAACAAAAGCTTGCCGAAAGGGATGAAAGGAAGAGATGCGAACTTGATACAGAGCTGCTATCTGCAAAATATCCGGATATAGAATCTATTGTAATTATTATGGATTATTATCAAAAAGGTTACAAACACTTAATGATGAAACGCACTGTTAATTTTTCACCTGAAAGCCATGCATATTTTCTTATGGAGTGCATGAAACATGATTGTCTTGAGGGAGGCTTTAATCTTACGCCTGTTATCTCATCTATGGTAAGAAAAAATATTACATCAGAAAAAGGAGAACTGACCTGCCAGGGTAATAATTCATCCGAACACGCGCATATAGTTTTTAATATATCTATAAAATATAACAAAAATATTTCCTGACATATTGTTCTCCATATATATTGGCAATAATTCAATTTACGAAACAAAATCACGGGTCTCTTTTTACTGAGGCTGAAGTCGAAGAGAGAAAAACGTTTATTGCGTTTTTTGCGTTTATAGCGTTATAGCGTTTAATTAAAACTGCACGGAGCAGGGCGTACAACAAAGGCAAATAACAACCCTCTTAATCCCCCTTAACAAAGGGGGAATTAGCTAATAGCGAATAGCGTTCGTTGCGTTATTGCGTTATAGCGTTCATCAAATTTAATGCTTCGCATTGGAAGTGAGACCCGCTTTGCGGGTCTGGAATTGAGTGCCGAAAAACGGCACTGGAAGTTAGTCGCTCTGGCGACTGGAATTTATCAAACTGTTTTTTGC
>Ga0078972_1008426_pt1 | contig 21593 bp, 22 predicted proteins | sample YelNatPaOPGAMG01_FD_67568 | JGI IMG/M metagenome (GOLD analysis project Ga0078972, IMG submission 67568) | Hot spring thermophilic microbial communities from Obsidian Pool, Yellowstone National Park, USA - OP-RAMG-01 (SPADES assembly) (version 2) | ecosystem: Environmental > Aquatic > Thermal...
TTGAATAATTCCAGAAGGAGCAGGAATAACTGCTGTTGGAATATTACTTCCGTTATTTGTTGTTGAGGTGTAAGCACCCGCATTAACAAATGAAGGAAGAGCGTTTGCAATAGACAAATAACTCCAAAATAGATTATTTTGAACAATCATTGTAAATATCCGGCAAGAGTTCCAGTAACATTTGCTAATGTTGCGTCTGGTGTTGCTGGAGCGACAATAGTTAAAACTGAACCAGAAGCAATTAAAGTAGAATTAGCAGAAACTGTACTGAATGTCGCTGTGCTTGACCCAGCAGCAAATATAATATTGCCGATAAGAGTTCCATTTAAGTTAACATTAAAAATAGTTGATGCACTTGCTGCAGTAGAAGCAGTACAAATCGAATTTATAAAATTAACTGGAAAATAAATATTTCTCACAATATCGAACTGCGCAACTATTTGACTTACAGTAGGCTTGCCTAGAACAACTACAGTAAAATCATAAGGCGTAAGATTCTGACTAACCCAAGTCATTGATATAGAATTATAAACCCAAGTATTTCCATTTGAAGTAAAGACTTGATTATTGGTAGGAGAGGTTGGAAACGCAAGTGACATTTAGATATCCTTTTTTTATTTCTGGCATATAGTATAATTTACAACAAATATCCTGCAAGAGTTCCACTTGCACTTGCTAAGGTAGCATCTGGTGTTGCTGGAGCGACAATAGTCAAAACTGATCCAGAATTAATAACAGTAGATCCTGTCGCTACAGATGTAAATGTTGCCGTATTAGAACCTGCTGCAAAAATAATAGATCCAATTGAAGTTCCATTTATATTTATGGTAAAAATTGTTTGCGCAGTAGGTGCTGTATTACAGTTCCAAAAAGAACCTACAAAATTAGCCGCAAATACGACTGGTCTTGCAATATCTATTTGAGCAACAACTTGACTTGCCGTCGGAATACCAGGAACGCCTCCTGGAAAATCGCATATATTTCTATCTATGCTTTTCCAGGATTTAGTACTTGCATTGTACATCCAAATACCACCGCTTGGTATATCTCTAAATATTTGATAATTCACAGCATCCGAACTTACTGGAAAAGCAATAGACATATTGTTTCCTTACGGTGCTAAAAAGACAGCAGGTACAGTTCCAGTGCCTAAAGAATAACCACTTGATGGAGCAGTTGATGGTGCGGCACCTGTCAATGTCTGGTAAATAAAAGTAATGGCAGTTGTATTTGCTGGTGTAAATCCGATCATAGGTATAATAGAAGCAACTGAAACTCCTAGCAATGTAGCAGCGGCACTTGAAGTTATATACATCCAGTATATTGTATTTGGGTATAGTGTAGTTGACTTAACTGTTGAGACAACATCTCCTGTTGCTCCAGTACTCATACCGGATGTACCAATTAAGAGAGAACCGGGCGATCCTGAAGCGTCGCTATATATACCAGCATAAGACGTTCCAGCAGCTGCAGTGGTGACCGTAATAATTATCCGTGTAAATGTAAGATTATTGCCAACTGTAAATGGAATAAAAATTCCACGGTTTGCAGTTTGTGCTAATGTAGTTAAAGCAGTTGAATTACTGATATAAGCAAGCCAGCGAATGCTTGCTGTTCCAACAGCTTTTGCGTTAATAAGAAAAGGCCCGCTTCCACCTATTCCAGCAGGACCTTGAATTCCTTGTGGTCCAGCAGGCCCTTGAATTCCTTGTAGACCTTGTTTTCCAGTAAATGCTTCAATCCATGCTCCAGGTGTAGACCAGTATATTTTTAAATTACCTGAAGTAGAGTCCCACCATAAATCTGTATTAGATGGCGATGCGGGCGGTGTATCCGAAATAACAGTGGATAAGCCAGCACTTACTGACATTGCAATCCATTCTGTTCCTGTGTCAAAATAAGGAAGATTATCTACTGTGTTAGTAACAAGCCTTCCTAATTGACTAGGAGCGACATTTGTTATGTTTATTAATGGTAATTGTGGAGTGCTTTCAAATTTCATATATTATCCAATAATGACCACGCGATGCGAATTAGATGCCGGAGCAACTGCAAAAGTAACTGTAGCAGTATTTACTGTTGGTGCAGATGTATCTACTAAAACGTTACTGTATGTCTCGGTATCTTTGACTTGTATGATTATATCCTGCGTATTTAAATTATGCGTAATAGTGAATGTTGTTGTTGTACCGTCACCAATGGTTTCTGCAAATTTATTCAGTATTTGAGTTTTATCGATCGAAAGACCTGTTGAATCTGTCTTTAATCCAGAACCAGAAGGTAGCTGAACAGCAAGACCTTCGGGTCCTATAACCAAACCAGAATTAGATTGAAGTAAAATTCCAATCTCATTACCAAAAGCAACTAAACCAGAATTAGTAATTAAAGATATTTTTAAAGCATCTAACGATGCTTGAAGACTTGTAATTTGTGCAATAACTGAATCCGGCATGAATTCAGGAAGAACTTTATTTTCACTATCTAGTAATTCTGTTACTTGGAAAATTTTTGGTTTAAATGTCATATTCTTTTTTCCTATTTGGAAAGCTCAAATGATTTAAATAAATTGACTATACACTCCTGCCTTTAAAGGCAGGAGTGTAGAGTCCTAAAGTTTTTTAAACTTCTGTAGAATCTTCATCGCGTGAACGGAAATAGTCAATTAGTTCATTGAGCATACCTTGCTTTTGAGGATTGACTATGTAAAGACCTTGTGCGTCTCTGTTTAAATCAAAAATAGGATCAAATCTATGTTTACGCAGAATCTGCTCACGCCATCCATATCCACGCTTTGACTTCTTACCATGGAAGTAGTGCACCATTAGACCATCGACGTAACCTACATTGCCTTGGATATAATCTTTGCAATTTTTATCCAATTTACTAAGCAACATTTTATAACCATCAGTTAAATCAGACTGAATAATGTTTTCACCTAGTCCCACTAAACTATAGGTTAAAAACCAGTCTCCTGCACCTACAATATTAAAGTCAGGGATACCGCCAATAGCTTCGATAGCCTCTCTACGAGCTGCCCAAGCCAGTCCTGTAGCACCTTTGAGACCGCTGCCATATTCGGATAGTATTCTCTCATTACCATTCTTATATGTATACATAAAGCTAGTAGCTCTACCTATTACATTACTTTGTGGACCTAAATCAATGTACTCAGAAAACATTTGAGTAAATTTATAATGATCTAACGAATCTAAAGTGTCTTGAACCCAATTAGGATTTAAAAACTTTACATCAGCATCTATCCAAGCAATCTTTTTTGCTTCTAAAGGTAACTTGGAAATTCCAATATTGATTAAGTTTTCTTTATGCCAGAATTCTTGGTTTCCACGTACTTGAATATGGTAAGGATTATTTTCTTGCGTAACTTCGTGTTTTCTTCCAGCAAAAGCTAATTCTACCGTATAGAATTCTACATTAGAAAAAGACTTCATATACTCTGCAAACTCACGATACAGTCTGTATCGTGATTTATATTGCTGCGGATTAGATACTACTGTTAGTACATATAATTTTTCAGACATTATAACTCACCTTTTGGTATTTAAATAAAGAAATCTATAAAGAGCTGTCTCTTCAGCATATGATTTAAGCCAGCTGCTTATAGATTAAAATCAGATATTTAAAAGTTTTAAAAATCCATCCAAGATATTTTCTTAACTGTATCTAATATATCTTCAGAAACTAAAAACTCCTCTAAAGACATATTTTTCTTCATCTTCCATGAATGGTAAATATTCTCAGAAGGACTGACCCATTCTAAGTTAGAAGCTTTGTTATTTAGCTTATTACCATCGATGTGGTTAACATAGCAAAAGCCTGGTTTGCATGGACCGTAAAAAGCTAAACAAATCAGTTTATGTACGTAGACGTATCCGATGTTTTGAATATGTATTCTTTTATACTGACCTGTATTGCTACCTGTAGAAACAATGCGAGTGCGCAATGACAATATTTCTCCATTTTCATTTGCTAAATAATTAGGTACTCCTGGTATTTCATACCATCCATGATATATATGTGATTGTTTTTTAATATACGTCATAATTTTATTTAGACTTAAATTTATAGTGGAATCAGAGAATCAGTATCCTAATTCCATTGCTAACATGTCTTTCTTAATACAAACACCTAGAGTCTCTACTATCATTCTAAAAGATTTAGTGAGCTCTAAGACGATGCGTTTTATATCTATTACTTCAATTATTTCTACAGGGATTCCTTGGCTATTGCAGTAGCTTTTATTGAGCAAAATAGTGCCTAACTTTTCTTTATTATATTTAGTTAAAGTATTTTGGAGTCTACTAGCTACTTCTCTATCTTTCATTTCTAGTATCCATTTTAAACTAGCTGTCTTATTAGGCATGTTTAGAGGTATTTTAATGACTTCGTATGGCACGTTTTCTATGGTACCGTATTTATTCTCAAATACTTCAGTCCAAAGCAAATGGTGGAAATAAGGTGTTATATTTAAAGCTCCGGCATAAGCTTCAAAGTTTTTTATTTTTCCAGATCTAAAGTACTCGGTTTTACCACTCTTTATACTGTCATAAATCTTTCTCTCTAAGTTAGCTAATTCTGTCATTTTTTGTTTTATAGAGAGTTTTTTATTATTATAGACATCTTCTAAAATAGACTGCATCCATTCTTTAGATAACTGATTAATAGCTGGTGGCACTGCACTAGACTTTAAGTGCACTCCTTTAATTTCAAATTTAGGTTTTTCAAATACATTGCCTTCTTGCACTGTCATCATTGCAAAATAATGTTTTGCTACACTGGTTTGCACAAAAACAGGGAAACTATATTCAGGCTTCATACTGAGTATGGAGAGTTTGTTTCTAGCTACATTAATATTAGCAGAGAGAATCTTTAGTCCATTAGCTATAGATTGGGTAGTAATAAATGCTACGGACGCAGCTAATGAAAAACTCTCAGTAGAGAAATACATTTTTTTATAATACCACTGAATGTACTCATCTACAGAAAACATAGTACTATCTGTATCCGATAGCACTACAGCTCTCCTGACCATAGAAGGAATATATGCTACAGATGCCGGGACACAAAGACTAGCAAAAAAGACACGGATAAATTGCTGATAGTAGTCTAGCGTATCATTTATATTCTTTACAGTACCACAAATATAATCTAATGTGGTTTGCGGCATTTTATCATATTCTTTGCCTAAACCTTTTACTTCTTCACTACAAATAATGCTGGCAAAATTTACTATGTTTTCATCTGAGTTTTTAATAAAATCTATAGAATCCGGTATACTAATAGTTTTCTTTTCTTTGAGTTTAGTTAGGAAGTCGTAAATAAAGTCAGAATTTAATTCACGGATATGGTATAAGTCTCCAGTATAAACAAATGCTGCTTTTTGTACTGGGTTTAAAGTATCTACGAAATCTTTTATTTTATTTAAATAAAAAGGATTATTCCAGTACAGTCTGGTAGAGTATTCTATACACTGCACTACCTGCTCGGTTGTAGGATATTTTAAATTAAACCTACGTATAACTGACTCTATTTCTTCTAAGTTTGAAATTTGAATAATAGACAATATGTTATTTATCACACTGTAGTAATCTCTATAATGCCTGTTTCCAGAAATAAGTTTCTCATTAATTGCATTACCTAACGAGCTCACTGCACGAGTAGTAGACGTTAGAGTGCTGTGTGCTGTAAGATTAAACAAAGACGTACCTGTAGAGCCAAACGCACCAGATAAACTGTTATTATAAATTTTCTTAATGCCTTGTTCATTATTTTTAGCAATGTACAGCTCAGTATCCCCCCTAGCTTGTGCCATAAATGCTTCTTTTTTAGCTTTGGAGCGCACTTTTACATTTTCGGCAATAAATAAAGAATGTATGGATTGCTTTACTTCGCTACTAACATATGAAGTCATAGTAGGAGCTAGTATTTCTTTATTTTTTACTACATCTTTAATATATTCAGAAAGCCTTATCTGCTTGGAATATCTGTCTCCATTTTCTTGTCTTTCCAGATATTTAACATTTGGATTTCTAACTTTATTATTTTTGTTTGTTTGAATATAGTTCTTTAATAAATCTCTGCATTCTTGTATCGGTTTTTTTGTTTTAAGATGAATATACTTACTCATCTGGTCCATATAAGCTTCTATAGGCTCGATTTTTCTTTGGTAGTACTCATCTGCTAATACAAAATGATTTGCAGCCATCTATATATGTCCTTAGGAGTTTCTTTTTCTAAAAGATTATTCAGAGACTTAAAAAAAATACCACTCCGGCCTTTGTAAGGCTGGAGTGGTATTGACGTGAGTTTTTTAAACTCTATGGAGACTCGCATGTTGTAGCGAGAGGGGTTGACACGCTGTGGCTATAAATACGCTATAACTTTAAGTCGTTTAAATGAGTAATTTACCACGGCGCGTCAAATAGGGGGCAGGAACGATTAAAACAAAGCAAGATCTACAAAGTCCATCTCTATTGCTGTAAAAGGAACCAAAAGGAGTAGGAAAAACCTTTTTACAACAACATATAAGTGAAGATGGCCAAACCTTTTTTAGGTAAGACAGCTAAGGAAGAATTTTATCCTTAAAGCTCGTTCATTGTAGTCTCACACCTCTTTAGTTAATGCACAACGCATTTTTCTTCGACATCTAAAGAGTTTTTAATCGTTCCTGCTTGATTTGTTTGGTGCTGTCATAAAATATATAGTTATTTTAACTAGTTACTATCTGAATAGAGTTATAACCAGCATTTAACAGAATATTTCTTATTACAGTAACATCTGCAGTAGTCACTTTAGTTACTGTTACAGTAATAGTAGCAGTAGTAGCTACAGTTATACTAGATTCATTAATCCATACATTTGCTAGTACGACATTCGTGCCTGCAGATGTTTGAAATAACAAATACACATAAGATTGTGGGTTATTAGGAGTTCCTGCAGGCAATGCTGGATAAACTATTTGCGCTTGTTGATCAATATTTGCAAATTTCATTGCTGTGTCGTGATTCATAATCGACAGCAATGTAGCATTATTAAATTGAGTGCCTAAAATAGCTGGAGCTAATGTGAGAAAATTATAAGAAGTACCTATTTGATAATTGTACATGAAATATCCTCAATTGCCTAGTGGGTAGATTGTTAAAATAGTAAATTGCGGATAAACACTATCTAAAACATAGATATTTTCGTCCGAGAGAAATCCATACTCTTTGAGTTTAAAATAAATGTCTAAGGCGCAATAATTGCATGTATCGTAATATACGCTACGAATCAATGGATTTGTAAAAAGAACATCAGAAAAAATAGTAGCTGACAAATCTAAATCATTGGTAAATTTATCTGTGTACGTTTTTAGTGAAGTTTCCATACACATTAATGCAAAGTTTATGCATTGATAAAAGAGTTGCAATAGCTCTTTCTCATACTCAGGATTTTGAGCTGTTAATTCATTTTTAAATGGAGTAAAAAATCTATTTACAAATACGTTATAAGATACCGAGGTGTCGATAACTATTCTCGTTATTTCTTCTACACCACGGTATCTATGTTGAGTTCTCGATGTATTTAAAATCATTATACATCCTCTACATTTTTTTCATGTATTTTAAAGAATCCAATTGTAGTTGGATCTATAAAATCTATAGACTGAAATAGTAGAAGTCCGCTAGAATTATAGAAAGGATATTTATTGACTAAGTTTATTACAAATTGAGAAATTAAAATAAATTCATTTATAACTCTTTCTTTAAATACCTTATCGCCTTCAAAGATTAAGTCATCTAAAATATATTTTAAGTCATCTAAAATAATTCCTTCAACAATGGTTTGATTGTGACGATTCTTTACTATACTGAATAAGTCTTCTTCCAAACCTTTACTTTTATATAGTATATCTTTATAAACGGTATTTAGCCATAGATTGTCATATCGCACAGGACTACTAAATAATACCTCAGTAGCATGAGGAATATGGTCTAAGTTAAATGAGACATAAAGTGCCATTCTTGTCTTTCATTAAATTTAAAATTGTCGCGACGTACAATTTCTATTAAAGCTGTAGTCTTATCATACATTTTTATAAATAAATAATCATTGTCGATATCGAGTCTTAAATATTTGATAATATTTTCTATTCCGAGATAGTACTCTTCTACTAAAGATTCCACAGTATATTCTAAAAAATCTAAGTTTCTATGTAAAGCATTAGGACATAGAGACTCTATGTAGGAATATGTAGGATCTTTATAGTCTATTTCATTAGGAATTTTTGCAAATATTGAAATGACTTCAAATACATTTACATTTCCATTACAAATTTTATCAAACAAAATCTGATATTTTTTAGCCCAGTCTAAATTATAGAGAAAATAACTGGCCAAGTGAGCATCGCTTTCAGTTATACTAATCTTCAAACGTATCACTGCGCTCTCCTATTATTTAACGATAGTCGATTATTTCTATATTTCTAGTGATTTTTCTCTCATCTCTTAAACTGCGTTCTTCTTCTTCTTGTTTTTCTTTTTGAAGAGTCCAATCATAAATTCGATAATCTACTGTTTTTTGAACTAAACAAATAGACCCTAACTGTTTAGTCAAATAAATAATCCACGGATCATCTTTAATAAAATTATATACTTTTTCTGAAAGAGGATTGAGTAAAAGATCTATATCGATCTCTTGATTTAAAATAGGCTTTTGTAATTCAGGTTTAAAACAATTTATAAAAGCATCTAAATATCTTCGGTGTGTAATATACGCGCTATTGTTTTCAATGATTTTATTGATATAAGCACGTATAGCTTTTATACCATAGTAGCTATAAGCGCTATCGTTTTTTAAGAATTTTCTTTTATTACGCATAACAAAAGCATTGATAACTATTTTACCTTTAGAATTATATACGTCTTCATTAACAGTATCTATATTCTTAATTGGAACGCCACTATTGAGTCCACTTTTGGTGTAGTAATTTTCCCCATCTGTTAAGACAGGATCTATCTTTCCTACTATATAAATTCCTTTAGGATTTTCTTTAAAAATATCCGGATAATTAAAATTTATATATGTCAAACTATCTACACAATCGATAGGTAAAAAATCATGAGCTACTATAAGGTCTTGAGCGGACATTTAAGACTCCTAAAAATAACGGATAAGAATAATTTCGTCATATGTACACATGACTTTAACTTTTTCTTTTGGATTTAAAACAATTTTATATCCAGACAAAACATTTTGAATTACTATTATCAAAGTAGGACTCAAAGCATCACATATGACACGCGCCATGTCGTTATGAGGCAAGTTGAGCACACGCCCCTTTACGAATAAATCTAGCACTATAGATATAGTCCTAGCAATACAATAATCAAAAATATCTTCAAACTGCGCCTCTTTAATATTAAAATAATCGCATTGTTCTTTTATTCTTTCTAAGATGATATTTTTATATGGACGAATATCGAGAATTATGATACTGTGATTTACAGAAGTAGAATCAGTCATTAGAGTTTCCTTACCTAACATTAGATAGATGCTAGTACTAAACTTTTCCTATTGTACAGTATGATAATATATCTTTTTAAATTAATCTAAAAAGACCACAGTGACCAAAACAAAGAGATAGACAGGCCGGGATATACCCCAGCCTGTCTATCTCGTTAGAGAGTCTATATTTTATAAAATCATACCATCGTTATTTGCCGAACTATGATCGTCTTCTGTCAAAATACTTTTATGTACTACAGTGGCTCTGTAGTCGTCGTGTACTTTAAGTTTCTTACTCAAAGCATCTATAATGCCTAAAAAATGTCCAGTAGAAGCCACTAAGTGATATGGCAATTTCATGGATTCAATGTTTTTAAACTTTTCAAAAGCTCCTAAACTAATAAACCCTACTGCTTGATATTCTACAGGAATATTTAAAACAGAAGATGTTTGATCATTAATTAAACTAACGCATGAAACAGCTACTTCTGCTTTTGGAATATCTATTGCGTTGCTGCCTGTGAAAATATTTAGTTTTGTAAAACCACCTTGCCAATTAGTGACTTTAGGGTAGTTTAAAAAATTAGACAAATCAGCTTTATCTAATTCTGTATTTTGACCTGAGAAAAACATAGACGTCACTACTAGGTCTTGAATAATTTTTTGATTTACAGCTCCACGAGGAGTCTGTTCTGAGTTTTCATAATAAAATGCACAAATAGGCAGATTCTTTTTCTTAGAAATCATCTCATATGACTTCAAAGTCTTTAGAGTATTATCTGTTTCAATTCTACTATCGCTACTACCTATAATTACGACAATAGTATTATGACTACCCACTAGTTCAGATACCAAGAGTGGGCCTATAACCGATCCAGAGCCCCCTGACGCCGAATGTATTACCACATTAATATCGGCAGGTTTGAATTCATGCAGCATCTCCCGAGATCTCTCAGAAATTGCATTGTAATTGGCATCTCTTTTCTTACCAGAACCATCTAAAGATTCAAAAAGATAAATTTGATTTTCAGGCGCATCTTTTTTAATATTAGAGCGGCTCGTATCAATTAAAAAAGACTGTACTTTAGCAAATCCTGCATCTTCATCATTTTCTTGATATTTTAAAAAATCGTAAGCTATGTTTAAACCTGCTCCACCGCATCCATAAATATTCATCTTTGCCATTAAACTATCCTTTTAAAACAATGAAAAAATATTCCACCAGATATAAACACGTCAATCTATTTTTAACTTTGTATTTTGAATGACTATTTCTAATAAAGCAGGACTAAATCTGCACGCCTGGGGAAACCCTATCGCACTAGCACACCATTCACTACAAAAGAATTTTTTAGGATCGTCTACTTTTACGTAAAAAAATTGACCTATCAATACTCCTAGCCAATCATAAGCTCTACCTTTGGTTTGTTCAAAAAAAGATAAAACATCATTAGGATTGACTTCAGGTAAGTCGTATATTCTCCAAAGACCAGGATCGTTTGTAAATATATCTTTTCTTACACCTATTCCTGGATATGACGAATACTTATATCCATCTATCACGATCTCTACGTGTGATGTATCGGATTGGGTACGCATGCAGATTAATTTATCTACAATGGTTTTATCCCCAACATAAAAAGCCAGTTGTACTGCCATGATTAACCACCTTGTAAGTTAGTTTTTTAAATAAAGATACTCACAAGATAGTTAATCTTTTATTATCCGTACATACTTACGTATGAGCGATTATTGAAATTAATATTACCTGCATAGTTGATAGAATTGGTATATGCCTTATAAGAATCTGAATTATCCTTTTTTCTATAATTGTCTACACTGGCTGTAATGGTGTATTCGTTCTTATGTACAGTAGATATATATTTCCATGCTGATTTTCCTCTATACCCGCAGTACCTAGCTAAGGCTGCGTTTACTCTGCCATTAGCTTGCATTAACTGACGCTGAATAATCTCAGTACCTACATCTACTGCTGTTTCAATATTAAATAGACTTCTACCAGCAATTTCTTTTCTATGCCAGTATGGTACTACTTGCATTAGTCCTATTGCACCAGATCTAGACCTAGCATTAGGATTAAATCCTGATTCAGTTTGCATCACGGACAATATTAAGGCTACAGGTACTCCATAGTTAGCAGAAGACACGATTACTGCATGTGATATTTTCTCAGCAGTAGACATAGAGATTTTTTCACGAGATGTCTGATGGTCGAAGATGTATTGCGTCAAGTAGTCACTTTGTTTGTTGTTTTTCAGATAAGTAGTAATCTCATCTGCGTGGCTATATTGAAGGCAGCTCATGAAAAAGCTCAAAAGAAAAAGAGCAAACATTTTTACTATAAAGTAAGATCGTCGCATTTTTGAATCCTTTCTCTTAGAATAACAAAATAACACAAATATACGCATACTGCTTTAATTAGCAATAGCGTATATTTTAGAGAGCTACTATCTATCTTTAAGGATATATAGTAGACTAAACGATAATGTATGTCTTTAGTTTTTTCAAAACATACAATACCATTCTACATATATGCCCGGCAATAGGCATATATGTAGAATGATACACTTGAATCTAAGGTAATATTGTTGCAAATATATGTAAAATAAAAATTTAAGGCTAATCCTAATGGGGAGTATTTTTATAAAACCCCAAAAACGTTGTAAAGGCCCATTTTCTTTTTCTTTTTTTTATCTTTTATCTTTTTCCTATTTTCTATCTTTCTCTAAATTTACCGTAGGTACATTTAGATCTAACTTCATTCTTTCCGTAGGAACACTTCTTTAGTATGTCTACGAGCCAATAGCCGACGCCTATTGGTGCCATATAATATATAGACAATAATTTATTAAATAAATACAAAGTGGATATGAGGATACTAGTAGTTTGCTCAATCTTCTGGTCATAGACTGAAATATATCCGTCTATAAGTATGTTTATATATTAAAGGAAATACTCATGCCTGTCTTTGATTTATCATCAGTAAGTAAAGATGCAGATACTGCTAATATGGGAGATAGTCTAAATGCCGATGAACTCCAAAATACAAATACTGGAGAAGTTAGCAGAGATAAGACTAATACAGGGGAAATCATAAATGAGGAAAAGAGAAAATCTATAGAGTTAGATGGTCCTCTGTCATCTGTCTATGCACAAGCTTTAAATATAGCTTTTGCAAAAGAGTCTATGGCTGATGGCAGTTTTACACAGCTAGTCACATCTAAAGATGTAGATGATGAGGGTGTAGATCCTGATCTCTATATATATGCATCAGATGACAAGTCTTTGAATTTAGACGGTGTGGGCAGACACTTTGATAAGTTAAGAGTAGCTCTAGATAGATATAGTGAAAAGAAGAAAATTGTAATTATTGAAAACAGCAATCTAGATAGACCTCGCTTAGCTATTGAAGCTTTAGAAGATTTTGCAATCTCAAAGAAAGCAAAAATGATGTATAGTAGACGAGTAGCTGTAGAAGCCATTAAATCGGCTATTAAAGCTTTGTACTGAGAACAGTGAGTACTATGTATGTCTATCAGTCTAAGAGACGTTCTAGACCCTTTATTTGAGGGAATTAAATTTGACCAAAAGAAAGCTAGAGCTTTTTATGAATTCCAAGTAGGATTTGTCAATAAAAACGAAGAACACATGGTTTTCTTTGGTGGAAATTTATTAGGAGTAAATGTAGTTAGGTTTACTTCTGCGGATTATAATAAGTTTTTTGATACAGTAGTAGGCGTAGATTCTGGGCAAATTATAGCTGCTATTAAAACTGATAAAAATATAAATCAAGATTTTAAAGTAGTCAGTGATGAATTAAACATTATTTCTTTTTATTGCGCGTATAGATTTTTAACTAGTCCTTATTTAGACGATAAAGCAAAGCATAGAGCAGCTAGCGATGCTATTTTAATATATCAATATAGAATCATATCGTCTTTACTATCTCACTATTTTAAATACCCTGCCGATCCAGACATAGCTCAGGCTACCTACGCTGCTTTGAGTGGCAGGTATTTAATAAAGAAGTTAGGGTCATGGCAAGAAGTCTTTAACTATAGATGTGAAGAAATCTTAAAAGAAGATACTATTCATTCACATATTTTACTAAACTTTAATGATGATTCAAAAATAATATACTTGATCTCCGATACACAGGGGCGTATTCGGGATATGGTAAAGAATATCTACGCTGAATTTAAAACAGTGCATGTGAGCGGCCAGAGAATCGACACTACGTCTTTAAACGACATTTCTCTAGATGGTCAAGAAATTATTAGAGATAAAATTAAGACTCCTGATATTTATCAAAAATATATAATGTCTGTTTTATCCGATCAGCATACATTTATTAAAGAAGAATTAATAGATGTAGTAAACCAGGTAATGCCAGCAGTGTCTGTAAAACTATTTCGCGGCGCTTTAGAGTGGCTCAGTATTGAGGCTCATGGAAATAATAGAAAACTAGTAGAGTCTTTTGTCAAAGAGGTGCTACTCTACACAATTGAATATTTACAAAAAAATGGCAGCCTAATTAAGCAGAGTAAAGATCTAATCTTTCTACTGAGTCAAATTAGAAACTTGTATTTGTCTAGTCGTTCTACTGACAGTTATTTAAAAGAAATCAGAGAGAGTGGATCTACTCTTATTAATTTATATAGAAAAGATCTAGGAGAAGCTCAAATTTCTGCTATTAGAACATCTGTCATTTTATATATTTGCCTCAGAGCATTCACAAAGCATCACTATCATGGTTAGTAGATTTTTTATTTATTACTATTTCGTATTAGCTTACATTAAAACTATATTGTTTTTTAAAGGTTTTCGTGTTTTTGAAGATCAAAATCCAATAGTAGCCGATCCTTCTCGTTTTTATAGATTTCATACCGATACTGAAAAAACTATTTCATTTACACTCTATAAAGTATCGAAGAAAACAATTGTTTATAAATTTGGATTTTTTAAATTAAAACGCTCTATAAATTATTTTCTAAAAATAGAAGTAGAAAATGGTCTACCTGATTATTTAACTAAATATAATAGAATGAAATTAGAATCTATCGGTTTTTATATTCCTGAGAAAGAAGAAGACTTATTTTTACAAGTATTAGTAAATAAGTATATGGACTATGTACGAAAATTTAGAAATTAAAAAAGAAAACCTGTGTACCTAGCTGCTTTAGGCTAGGTACACAGGTGTGTGATTCTATGATATCTGCTCTATATTTTAAAAGGATGCATAATGCCTCGTACAATTTATTCTCCTGTAGCTCCTATTTCTGATTTTTCTATATTGCCAATAATTGATGGTGGCACATCAGCTAATAATGCAGTTGCAGCAATTTCTAATTTACACGCAGTACCTTTGACTGAGTTAGGTCAGCCAAAGGGTGTAGCTAAGTTAGATCAAAATGGTTTAATTCCTTTATCAGAAGTGCCTCAAGCCATTATTAATGGAGCTGCGGTACTTATATCTGGTCCTCTGTCTTTAGGCATAGGTTTGACTGGTACGTACACTATTAATAACTATGTATCCACTCAAACTTATACTGTAACTACCACTACAGGTACAGTATCCGTGTCTGGTGCTACGATTACTTATACTGCTAGTTTAAATGTAGGTCAAGGCGGCTTTACTGTAAACGGAGTAAATGTATCTGTCAATATAGTAGACCCTGGTGCGAATCCTACAGTTACCGGTCCTTCTTCTTTATTAGAAAATTCCCAAGGCTCGTATACAATTACAAATTATGACCCTAATAGCCAGTATACAGTCACTGCTACACAAGGAACTGTAACAGTATCTTTGCCTAACATTACGTATACAGCTCCACCAGGAGACGGTTCTACGACTCTAGGAGCTGGTTTTACAATCAATACTACAGCTATCCCTGTGACTATTACGCCTCCTCCAGTGCCAATAATTACAGGACCTACAAGTGCGCCTATTAATTACACTATTACACTGACTATTAGTAACTACACGCCTCCTGGCACATATAGAATATCTACTAATGCCGGTACAATATCAGCACTCAATACTACAAATGGTACATTTACGTTTACAGCTCCTAACAGCGCTTCAATTGCTACTATTACAGTTAATTCAGCTTCATATACAGTAAATGTAACGCTACCTACTATTGCGACTCCTACTATTACCTCTCCAGTTAATGGAGCGGCTAATTTAGGCCCTTCTGCTACTATTATTTCTAGTGCATTTACAATGCTAGGAGGCTCTGATACTCAGAAGTATAGTAATTGGCAATTAGCTACAGATTCTGCTTTTACTCAAATTGTTACACAGTCTTTAAATGATGGTGTCAATTTAACTTCGTGGGTAGTTAACAATTTATTAAATAGTACTACCTACTACGTTAGAGTGCAGTATACTGGACAAAATAATGAGACTAGCCAATACAGTAGTCCTATTAGCTTTACTACTAAAGCTGTGTATGCTCCTACTGCAATTGTATCAAGTATAACTAGTGGAAACGGTGGCGGTTTTGGCGGTGCAGTCTCTATCAATAGTACAGGCACTATAGCTATTATTGGAGCTTATGGTGAAGGTGCAGCCTATATCTATACTAATCAAGGTGGCACTTGGACTCAGACAGCTAGAATAGCTAGCGGAGTAGCTAATAGCGGTTTTGGCTGCGCAGTCTCTATAAATAGCGATGGCACTATAGCTATTATTGGAGCTTCTGGTGAAAACACTGCTACAGGTGCGGCTTATATCTATACCAATCAGAATGGCATATGGACGCAGACTGCTAGACTAGCTAGTGGAGTAGCCTATGGCTATTTTGGCGGCTCAGTCTCTATAGATAGTTTAGGGACTACAGCTATCATTGGAGCCAGTGTGGAATCTTCCGGTGGTAGTGCCAATGTAGGTGCAGCATATATCTATACTAATCAAAGCGGCACCTGGACGCAGAATGCCAGATTGTCTAGTGTAGGCGGTGGAAATTTTGGCACTTCAGTCTATATTAATAATACAGGCACGGTAGTATTTATAGGATCTCCTGGTGCAATCGCCGGGGAAGGTGAAGCTTTTATCTATACCAATCAGAATGGCACATGGACACAGACTGCTATATTAGCTAGTGGAGTAGAAGTTAGCTATTTTGGCTGGTCAGTCTCTATAAATAGCAACGGCACTATAGCTCTCATTGGAGCTTATGGCGAAAATGCAGCCTACATCTATACCAATCAAAATGGTACATGGTCGCATACTGCTAGACTGGTTAGCGATGTAAGTACTAACTATTTTGGCTATTCAGTCTCTATCAATAGTTCAGGCACTGTAGCTATCGTTGGGGCATATGACACCAACTACTATAAAGGCGCAGCCTACATCTATACCAATCAAAATGGTACATGGACGCAAACTGCTAGTATAACTACTGGAGTCACTAATGGCTATGATGGCGATAGAGTCTCTATAAATAGCGATGGCACTATAGCTATAATTGGAGCTCCTGATGAAAACTCCGGTACAGGTGCAGCTTATATAGCACAATAAATTTTTATAAAATTATACAGCCTACAGACTATCCTGTAGGCTGTATCTTTCTTTTTTTTTTTGTTAAAAAATATGATCCTCTATTTAGAAGACTGGAAAAAGTATCCACAGGCAAAGATCCATATTAATACAAAGAATAAGACTTTCCTTAATTTAGCTGCATTATATAAAACTATGGGAATTAAAAACCATGCATTTATGCTGGCTTTAATAAACCCTAATTTAGAATTTGTAGATCCCCATGATCCTGACCTATCCATGGAAATCATTAGTCAGATTGTAGTAGAATGTAAACTAAACCCATGGTATTTCTTTCGTGAAGTAGCCCGGATTCCTGTACCAGGATCCCCTGAAGCTATAAGGTTTATTGCTTCAAGGAGTAATATTGCTTTATATTGGTTATTCTTTAACCATATTACTACAATTTTAGTGCAGATTCGCCAAACAGGTAAATCAGTAGCTGTGGATACTTTGTTTGTATACTTACTAAATGTACTCACGAGTAACACGACTATTGCACTACTGACTAAAGACGATAGTCTAAGATCTTTTAACTTAGAGCGTTTAAAAAATATCTTTGCTGAGCTACCCTATTATTTAAATCTTAAAGGATCTAACGATATTAGTAATACGGAGATGCTCACGGTTAAAAAACTTGGCAATGAATTTAGAGCATTTGTGCCTCAAAAGTCTGTAAAAGCAGCTTTAAATGTAGGGCGTGGTTTGACTGTGCCTATAATCTCTTTTGATGAGGCAGCTTTTATATCTAATATAGAAATATCTGCTCCTGCAGCTCTAGCAGCTGGTAGTGCAGCTAGAACATTTGCACGTCAAATGGATCTGCCGTATGGTACGCTTTTTACTACGACTGCTGGTAAAAAAGACGATAGAGACGGTAAATTTATATATACACTAGCTCAAAATTCTGCAGTACTCAATGAAAAGTTTTTTGATGCTGAAAATTTAGAAGACCTAGAAAAAATCATTAGGGCAAATTCTCCTAAAAAACAATTAAGAGTCTATGCATCTTTTAATCATAGACAATTAGGTTATACTGATGCGTGGCTGAAGAAAACTATTGAAGAAGTAGAAAAAACTGGTGAGAATTCACAAGAAGATATTGAACGTGACTTCTTTAACAGGTGGACTTCTGGCTCTCAAGTCTCACCACTACCAATAGAAATATCAGAGAGAATACGTGAGTCACAGACAGATATAGTGTATACAGAGATATCTAAAATTCACGGATATGTAACTAGGTGGTATGTAGCCGAATCATCTATAAAATCTCTCTATCTAGACAAAAGCATTATTATGGGTATAGACTCTAGTGATGCGGTTGGAGGAGACGATATAGCTGTAGTTATCAGAGACGTAGCTACAGGCAAAGTTTTAGCTGCTGGAAATTACAATGAAACAAATTTAATTACGTTTTCAGAATGGTTGCTCGACTGGTTTATACGCTTTCCTAAACTCACTCTAATTATAGAGAGGAGATCTACAGGAGCTATGATACTTGACTATCTTACACTCATGTTAGTAGCTAGGAATATTAATCCATTTACTAGAATTTATAATAGAGTAGTACACGACTACTTAGAAAACCCAGATAGCTTTCAAGAAATTTCTAAAAATCAAAACTATAGATTACAAGAGCTAATAGTCAAGTATAAAAAATCATTTGGATTTGCCACATCTGCATCTGGACTAGGTAGCCGCTCTGATCTGTACAGTACTACTCTTTTGTCCTGTGCAAAATACACTTGCGATTATGTTCACGATAAAACTTTAATAGATCAGATATTAGGACTAGTAATTAAAAATGGGAGAGTAGACCATGAAGCAGGCTCTCATGATGATAGTTGTATTGCATGGCTTTTATCGTATTGGTTAATGACACAATCTAAAAATCTATCCTTCTACGGGATAGATACTACTCAAATATTATACAATAATTCTGTTAAGCAAAAAGAATATACTGAGGAAAATAGCTACGATAATATATATCAAAAAAACGTTAAAGAAGAAATTGACTCTATTATAGAAAAACTTAAAAAAGAAAAAGACGACTATTTAATTACAAAGCATGAAAATAGACTCAAATACTTATACAGTCAATATAATCAGTCTGCTGGACAAATAGTCTCTTATGATGAACTCATAAAAGAGTTGAAAAACTATAGAAAAAGAGACCAAAAGAATCTGCAAAATCAAAGCGCTTATGGTAGGTATGCAAATTATAATAATAAAACTGTATTTAGAATTTAAAAAAAAAGAAAATACACACTCTAGGCCGTAACAGCCTAGAGTGCGTATCACTATTTCGTAATATCTGATGCGGGTTTACATGAGTCTGTAGCTATCTTTTAAAATGATTTCCACGTACTCATTTAATTCTTTTAGTGTAATTTTTTCTTCCATGTTTTTATTTTTTATAGAATCCAAATTTACACTCAAACCAGGCCTTTTTTCATTAAGAATAAATGCTGCAATTTCTGCGGCTTGAGCGATAGTTTTATTTTTCACTAACATTTCTTTATCAGTATACCTAAAGGCTCCTGTATCGCTGCCTTTGTTTTCTTGATTCTTGCTACGATTTGCAGTAGGATTAAATGTACGTCTGTTGTTTGTAACTGAAATGTTTTTCATAGTTTTTTAAAGAAATTAATAGAGAAATATATAGCTATTTGTTATACGGCTATATATGATTTATTTGTATCTAAATTTTCACCATAGATAAACTAATTTAATAAAAAAAAATAGTCAGTCTTAACTGATATTGTTTATTTTAGGCGCCATAGCCATAGAAATTCTTCTATGGCTATGGCGCCTATATGGCTATCTGGTAGTTTATCTAAACCACCAGATAGCCACAGGTGTCACAATCATGGCTGCGCTAATAAGCGCGGCTATGATAGTAGCCGGCCAACTTCCGCCGTCCAGCCACTTCAAAAATTTTCCAATCATTTTACTCTCCAATAAAAGTTGCCTCATCTACACCATTGCAGAGAGGTCAATAGTATAATATATGACTGTAAAAAAATCAGATCGATGTTAGATACTTAGATATCCTATCTCTCCTAGCTTTATAACAGGCTAGGAGAGATAGGCTTTATCCAAATTGGACTTTTATTGACTTAAGAATATGCTTCGGTAAACCAATTATGAATAAATATATCTACTACAAAACGTCTGATAAAATTATTTTTGTTTTAATAGATTCAGGGACGTAATCTAAAGATAGTTTATTTTGCATATAGGCTATTTCGCAAAGTTCCTTAGTTTTCAAATCTTCAGGCGCATATTGTAAAGCATTGCCATTTTGCTTGCAAGCTATTTCGCAAAGTTCCTTAGTTTTCAAAGCTTCAGGAACGTACGAAAGCGCATAGCCTTTTTGCTCGCAAGCTATTTTACAAATCTTTGCTTTCTTTAGATTTTTAGGCACGTATTGTAAAGCCCAGCCATTTTTCTTGCAAGCAATTTGACAGAGTTCTTGCGTCTTTAGAGTCTTAGGTACAAATGACAGAGCCCAGCCATTTTGTTTACAAGCTATTTTGCAAAGTTCTGCTGTTTTTAAATTTTTAGGCACATGTTTCAAAGCCCAGCCACTTTGCTCGCAAGCAATTTGACATAGCTCTTGAGTTTTTAGATTTTTGGTCACGTATTTTAAAGCCCAGCCATTTTGTTTACAAGCTACTTTGCAAAGCTTTTCTGTTTTTAGATTTTTAGGAACGTATTCCAAAGCCCATCCATTTTGCTTGCAAGCTACTTTGCAAAGCTTTGCTGTCTTCATTTCGATTGGAACGTTCACTAATTCCAAACCGTTTTTTGAAACTTTTTCCATCCACTGCTCGTACGTCTTTTCCATTACAATCTCCAAAAATGACGCCTATCCACACATTTATAGAGAGGTCATATTGATTATATGCGGCTATATAAAAATCCAATTAAGATTAAAAAATAGTAAAAAATAATTGAAACCAGATGCCTTTTATTGGCATCTGGTTTCAATGTTTGTTTAACTTACCTGATAAATAATCATTCCCGCTATAGATAAAATCATATCACCAGATACAGTTCTATTAATAAAACGCAAATATACGTTAGAGTAATTAGTAAAGGATCCAGTAATATTGAGTAATTGATTAAATTGGCTAATTGCGTATGTATATTCGTAACCGCCGTACATTAAAACAAAATGTGTAGGAGTAGGAGCCTGTAATTCACCTGCTCCAGTGTTAACTAGAGGATGAGTAGCCCAGTATACATTGTTAAGCCAAGTATTAACGTCTGTAAATCCACAAGATACATCTATAGATTGATAGTTAGTGGAGCTAGAAATTTTTGCATAAAGATTTTGACCATATGCAGGAATATCTGTACCAGAGACTTGTGAAACAGTCCACGGAGTTTGCCCGGTAGAAGGAGCCTGCAGTAGAGTAATATCTAAAAGCTGTGTATCTACGTAAGGCCTAAATGTAGCCGATACGGTTGAGAGATTTAGTTGTACAGCTTTTCTTTGTAAATACCCATAAGCTTGAGG
>Ga0078972_1008427_pt1 | contig 21591 bp, 20 predicted proteins | sample YelNatPaOPGAMG01_FD_67568 | JGI IMG/M metagenome (GOLD analysis project Ga0078972, IMG submission 67568) | Hot spring thermophilic microbial communities from Obsidian Pool, Yellowstone National Park, USA - OP-RAMG-01 (SPADES assembly) (version 2) | ecosystem: Environmental > Aquatic > Thermal...
TGGAAAGCGGCTGAAGTACGACAAGGATCAAGGTAAGCCTCACCAAGTAAACCATTCCAGGCCTGCTCACAAGAAGGTTTGTAAGCTGGTCGGCGAGGATGAAGCCCACAGAAAATATGATGAAGGATGTTGCCAGACTGAACGCCAAACCCGCCCTAAGAAGAGGGATTACATGACCCTGCTCATCTTTCGACATGTGATGGGCTATAAAACGTGTAAGAGCCTGGCTTACTCCAAAGTCGGTGAAAAGCATGAGAAAACTGGAAACAATCAAGGCCAGCGAGTACACTCCATACAGCTCTGGACCGAGAAGCCTAGCCACCAGTATGGCGCAGACAGCGGAAAGAACAGTTGCGAGGCTTCCGCCCCAGAAAAGATGGAAGACACCACCAGCAGTCTCCTCAGCAACCACCAAAAGTCCCTCACGAGAGTTTAAAGACATAGTCGCACGCTCTTCAAAGCCTGCTTGAAACTTGGCCATCGTATATTTTAGGATCGACCGGTCTTCACATATCTTTGAAAAACATGAGGCCAAAGGGGGGACATGTGCGCCTTAAGCGATTGAGAAAAGTGAAAAGGAAGAAACTTTTCCCATAAGAATCATTTAATAGCTTTCTCTTGTAAGCTTACCTTTTATCATTAAAAAATGCAATTAATAGAATTTAAAGAAATTGTAATGAACAACGAGAACTATAAGTTTAGGTCGAATACTTTACGTAGTATAGCAAATGCAGTAATAGAAATGATGAACAAAAACGAAGAGCTTTCGTACTTGATCAGTTTAAACATCTCAATGTAGCTAAAGGGATCAATGACTCTGACATTATTGTGTTCTGAGGTAGGTCATATTCCTTTAATCTGTTCATCGTCCACTGATGGACTGAGGGATGACTTTTATCTCAGTCTTCTCTATTCCTTTTTGGATGTTTCACAGCCTGTTGGGTTGTCGATGTTTTCAAGTAACTCCTTATCTTTTCAGATGTTATTGATAATTAAAAATTAAATCTACTAACGGTTTTAGTATGTTGTCCCAATTGTATTTTCGCTTTATGGCATTTATTGCATTATTAGACTTTATTGCCCAAACATCTTTTTGGGCTAATGTGTTTAGTGCCTCTTTATAATTCTCAGTAGAATCATCTTCTAATGCTATCCCACAGTCTTCTTCAGCTATTATTTCTCCCCAATCGCCGATTTTAGGCGTAATGACCGGAAGCCCTGAAGCCATATAGTCGAAGACTTTAATAGGCGATGCAACCACTCTTGCTAAATCTTTTGTAGACGGTGCTATACCGATTTGCATCGTTGATAGAACTGAAAATATTTTTTGTCTTGAAATATAGCCCAAATATGTTAATGGTATATTCTCCCTTCTTATTCTCTCTAGAAGTCTATTTTTTAAAATACCTGCACCTGCCAAGTAAAACTTGAACTTGTAGCTAGTGGTTTGCCTAGCTATGTCTAAAAAGTCTTCCACTTTTTCCCAGTATGCGAGATTTCCAGCATATATTACCCTCAGAGGAATTCTATATTCAGCTATAAACTGTTGAGGTGTACTTCCATTTGGCACTACAGATATTTTGTCTAAGTTAATTTTAAACACTTTAGAAACGTAGCGTTTCATTCGCTTACTGACAACTAAAATGTGATCACATTTTAAAAATGCCTCTTCCTCTAAATGTTTTAAGTATTGCCAATGTTGATAGTTTACACCTCTTGCTTCTGCAAACGCTAAGCCATGAGCGTCTATTATGCATGGAATCGAATAGTTTGTACAGACACGTGTAGCTATCCATCCTACCAATGATGTTTCAGCTAATACTATGTCTGGATTAGTTTTGCGTATGATTGTTTTTAAACTATTAATGGAAGCACTCAGATTTAGCCATAGGAGAAGCGCTTTACGTGAGAGTATTGGTACGACTTTTCCGTGTAATGGAAAAAGCGAGGGAACTATCTGCCAGAAGCTCAATTGAGCGAGAGATGGAAGAGGCGCCTCAACAATATCGAATTGGTTCTTCCGAAGAAATGCCAGAATACTTTCTATCCTGATCCGATCTCCAAGAAACACAGGGCCTCTGCCAGATTTGTAAACAACTAAGACCCGCGGGTACGACATCTTTTTTATACACCAGAAAATTGTATCAATCCTTCTCCACGTAAATTTTTTCAGTACTAGGGCAGCGATGTTAGTTAAAATTATGCAATTAAGTTGCTACTAAAAGCAGGCATGACTTCTTCTGATTAGCTTATATATAAATATTAAGTTTTCCGGAATAAAACCGAGAAAATCTTGTTTGGTCGTTGGAAAGAAAATTTTTAATCTTCTTAGATTAAATAGATCTTCCATCGATAAAGTACGGAAACTTTCATTCGTTTGTAGTTTATCTAACAACTCCTTCAAGGTAATTGGTTCTAACCCCTTTCGAATCAAATAGTAAATTAGTTTTTCTGTAGCCTTGATATGAGCGAGATTGCCATCTCTAAAGTCATGGCATAAAATTGAAATGTGGAAAAATTTACTTTTTTCACCTTGTAATATGGCGGAATCCACCATATTTTTGACAGAAATCGGTGGAGAACCATAAGTTTCTACAGAAATAGGGAACATCCAAATCTTTTTATTCGAAACATTGAGCAAACTTGGAGTTACAGGAAGCTTGGGATAGCTAAATAAGTGATAATAGTTTATCAGGGGATATACAAAATATTCTATTCTATTGTTTACAAGAGCTTGGAGTGTGTCTTTATTCATTCTCCCTATAAAATTTGCCCCATGCACTTGTCCTCCGAAATCAGAAACCATGGTTTGAATTAATTCCTCCTGCATTTGTTCATTAAAATTTGATAGATATTCATGCCAAAGTCCATGCAGCCCAACTTCATGCCCTGGTCTTCGGATTTCATCTAAAATATTAGGGTATACTTTTTTCATAAGATTAGTTACAAAAAAAGTGGCTTTAACGTTGTATTTACTCAAAAGGCTAAGTATCCGAGGTAAGCCATATCTAACACCACCAAATTGCTCTATGTCAAAGATTAGCGAAAATGTTTTTATCTTCTTTGCATTATGCTTAAGCGGATTTCCATCAACATTAAAATCTATCCTTTTATTGCACTCTAAGAAGTCTTTATAGCACGACATCATCTGTTCTATTCTATTCTCCTCATCTATCCCGCTAAAAGAAGAGTAACCTATCCTTAAGCTTGCGGTAACCGGTCCGATGCTTATTCGATTTGCCACCTGATCGTTTCTCGAATATAAGATAAAATCGATATCGTACTTAGCCACTAGATCCTGTATTTTCCTAATCTTCTTATGTAACTTATTATAATCCATGACTTCCCAGAAGATATTCCAAGATTCGCTTTGGCTAGTAGTATCCAGAAATTTAACGTCTTTTTGATCAGCAATTACCAAAACATTCAATTTATTCATTTCGAGCCCTTATGGCTTTTATTATAAGTTTACCCCCTATTTTGTTTCCATTGGTAAATCCATCAAGATATGCTATAGGACAGAGTATGGGAAACAGAGTTGAGTTGAAGAACAGAAAGTGAAGATAATATAATGCTCCATATACTACGACTCCTATCATGCTACCTAATAGTATGAAGGCACCTTGGATTTGATCATTGTTCAAAAGTACTTCATCCCACACTTTCAAAGCTTACTGCATTTACTCCTAGGTACATTAAGAGGTTAAAAACTTTCATTCAATTTTCTTTAGATAAAAATAATCTTCTCTAACTATCCTGAAGCCTTCTAAAAGTTTTTGCAACCTTTGCCTATTATAGTTCCTTTCAAAAACTATTAACCCTAAATGAATAATGTCCTACGTAAGGTGTCAAAGGATAAAATCTGTAAGATTGATCTTTTCCATTTATAGTGACAGATTAATTGTTATCAATTTGTGAGTTTTCTCAATAGTTTTTGTTCCTGTATTTATGTAAAGAAACTTGCACGAGAGTTTTTTTGAAAGTTGCAGAAGTAAAGTACGTTGCATTAGAATATAATCTTCCCTTTCATTAAAGCTTCCTCTCATTTTCCAGCGAGAGGCTAATATATCATCTCTAGCGTCCAAGAAGACTATTTGTGTAGGGTTGCATAAGTTCATCAAAGTTAACAAAAACTTAATTGCAAAAGAATTCATTTTTAAAGGGAAATTTACGATTTTACTAAGGTAAATATAGTCGGAGATTGTGGCAGGAATATATTCTTCAACCAGTACTATGTATCCGAGTTTTATAGGTAAATATATTCCTGCAAGGAATTTAATAACTATACTAATTAAATCTAAGTCAAGCCATAACCTAAAGATCTTTTTAAATATGTATGGTTTCTCCTCAACTAGTGCTCGGATCGGAAAAACATCTTTTCTATTACCAGCAAGCATTTTTGCTAAGAAGGACTCGAAAACAAATGCAAGCAAATGACCTGTTTTCAGAAAACTAATCTTGATCTTCAATCCCTTTTGTTTTAGCTTTGAGTATAAAAGTTTCATATGAGTTGACTTACCAGACCCAACAGTGCCTATGAAGGCAATTACTTGCGGTTGTAACATGCTAAGCCTTAATAAACACTAACAGAAAGTTTGACAAGTAATTTTTTCTACTAACAGTACTAAAGAAGGTTAGACCTTGGTGATTTTGGAAGATGAACTATTGTAGGCACTTTATTCTTTGCTCCAGCTATACGCCAGAAGAAGTCTTCGATCTCCTAGACTTCACTGTTCTTTGTCCATCGTCTTCGGTTAAGACTAACAAAAAGTTAGCAATTCCTTTTTTTTGCCACAATTATAATTATTCTAGCTAAAGATGGTGATAAGCTCCCAATAATTTTATCCATGAATCTAACCGGTTTTGGAATAGAGTACGTAGAAGTAGAGCCTTTTACTCTAACAATTTCAAAGTGGTGCATTTTCAATAGGAACTTTAGAGCATTCAGAGTATAAAGTCGTAGATGTCCAGATGGTTTAGATAGATTTTTATGTCCTAATAAGCGTGGCACCTCAAACTCTGTCGACACTTCTAAGTATGTAGGTTGGAAACCAAACAATAACAATCCCCTGTTGATATAGGATGCTAAGTTGGGTGTTGTAATTATTAAGTATCCAGTTGGCTTTAAGACTCTGTGCACTTCCTGTAACATATTGTCCGGATTTATTAAATGCTCGATGACTTCTAGCGATGTAACTACATCAACTGAGTTATTTGGTAGTGGTAAACTTTCTGTGTTAAGGTCAACTAAAAAACATTTGATTCCTTTTTCTCCAGCTAGAGCAAGTCTCTCTTTATTTATATCCACTCCATATACTTCTGAGGCCCCTAACTTTAAACTGATTAAATAAGTAAAATAGCCATCACCACAACCTATATCAAGATAATTTTTAATATTTTTAACTTTAAGCCCGTCCAAAAGTTCTAATACAGCCTTTAATCTAGGCTGAATCTGATTCATTTAATAATATCATCTCCATAACTATTAATATTTACTTCTTTTAGGTAAAATATATTAAGCAAAGTATATACTAAAAAGTTTATCAAAGCCTCTTTTTATTCTTTCTTCAAACATTTCTGGAGAAAACATCTTGACTTTTTGCACAGCATTATTGGATAACCGTTGCCAGAGACTCGGGTGTTCTAAAAGAAAACTAATTTTTTCTGCTGCCTCCTCTGGTGTTTTCCATCTAAACCCTATACTAGGATTTACAATTTCCTTAAAAGCACCACTATCAATTACTATAGGAACTGCTCCAGCAGCCATACCTTCTAAGTTAGCTACCCCAAGCCCCTCAGCAGGACGTGAATGAACATAAAATTTTGCTTTTGATAATATCTTAATCTTCAATTCCTCGGAAGCATTAGGTATAAGGGTAACATTTGATGGTTTCATTTTTCTAAGGTATTCAAAATACTTAGGATCATTTAAGGCTCCAATGACAAAGAATTTGACATTTTTAACAAGTTTTGCAATTTGCATTGTAACTTCATGCATTTTGAACCTAGAGAACACACCAATACTAACAGCAATATTTATCTTATGAGGATCAATAAAATATTTATCATAGTCAAAAGGATAATAAATAATTTCACCTGGTACATTGAACCGAAACCAGTTACTATAAGTAGCAAATGAATTACAAAACACGAAAATATTTTTTCGTTTCAAAATATGATAGTCATAACACTTTAATGGAATATTAATTAATTTTCCTATATGAGGCTTATAATAAGTAATTGGATGATCGCCTCCACGATACGGAACGTGAACGTAAAATGAGTTAATTATGTCGTCAAAGTAAAGATCATGTTGTTCGTATAGAAGATTTAACATAAGATCTACTGTCCGCTTTCTTAATAATTTCTCAATATTTAATTTGTCAATCATTTTATAAAAAGCACTCAAATTAGACAACTGCCCATTAGGTTGGTTTAATCTAATTATATGTAAGTTGATGAATTCTTTTCCATAGAGTACGTTTATGAAATGCTTGCTCCAACCTAGATGCCCACTACCAGTTAGAATCAAGACCCTTAATTTCTTCTTCATTCTTCTCGGCACATTAAAGTTTTAGTTAAAAATCATAATAAGAAATAGAGAACAATTTATTGCTATATATCAGATTCAAAGACGTAACATGGGAATAAATTTCTTCCAAGTTGCAATCTGTTTTCATGTTGATGCCCTCTATACCATAATAGTATAAAACGAAACTGAGATATGTGTTTAGTCCAATAGTGCAGCCACGTACTTCAGAAAAACTTAGTAAAAAATTTGCTTTTTGAAAAGAAAAACTTAAGAATTTGCTCAACTCTTGTGTCTTTGTCTGATCTGCAACGCTAACATACCACGAAGTTTGATCTGTCTTAAATACATAAGGGTCAACATTAACACCAATGACTGAAATCAACATCAATACTACTAGTAAATAAATGTGTAGCGTTTTTCCAATTGACCACGATATATTTAACAAAACTAATGTTGATACAATTCCTAATAGAAGAGAAGCTATCACTAGAAAATACGAACCATAAACAGGTCGACCGTACAAAAGATAGTTTAACCCAGCAATTAAAGTGTATAGAGTCCCAATCATTGTCATGGCAAACAAAAATAAAGTTCCATGGTCAAAAAGATGATTTCCATTTTTTTTCCAGAGATACTTGATAGAATAAATAATAGCAGGAGCCATAGACAACGATATGTTAATTCCTCTAGTAAGCTGGTTAAATAACGTTACTCTGTAAACTTGTTGACCAACGGTTGTACCATATTCTACACTGAGAGTAAATTGATGCCATAAAAGGGATAGAATTTCGTAGAAACTCCCCAGCGCATAGCTAGAATAAAGCATATATAGAATAAATGGCATTGAAACTAATAGAGAGATCTGACCTTTATTACCAAATTTATTTTTAGCCCGCTTAACATGTAAAGCCCAGAGCATCAGTATTAAGAGTACAAATGTTATAGTAATGGTACCATGCACAATAGCCGCTACTCCTAGTAGTAGGGCTACAAGAATATCGTTTTTCTTCATATTATTACTATTTTTTACAAAAATAGTAATAAGAAGAGTAAGGATGAGCAGACCAAGCCTCGAAGGAACATAGGTTCCAAGGGCGCCATATAAGTATATTGAAGAAGAAAGAGAACCGAAAACGAAAAAGTAATTCAATATCGATAATTCTTTACTACTTAATATTTTTAAAAGAATTATTACTGAAATTAAGAATAACGAAAGGAACAGCATATAGCTGAAGAAGTAAATGGAGTAGAAATCAGCATTTAAAACAATATTTAGTGTTGACATTAACATTATGAAAAGTGGGAAGGAACTGTAGTAACTGTTTTTTAAGTAGGTAAATCTCTTAGTTGAAACATCACCTATATGTCCATACTGTGTTATTGCTTTGGCATCTATAATGTTGGTATAAGGGTCAGGCTCTTTAAATGAACCATAATACAACAGGTAATTAGCGATGTAAATAACCGAAAACAATATTAACAATACTGCCAAAATGATTGCTCTTATAGCATATTTATCTGACTTAGGTCTATGGTTACCTGATAGGTAAGACTTTATCAAATAGTGTAAATATATACTCAGTACAATAGTTGTGCTTATTAAAACAAAGTTCTCCTGTATTCTATTAAACAAAAAAGTTATTATTGTGTTTATATCCATTCTCTTTTCGCCTTTGCAAAAAACTTTCTATTACTTATAAAATTTGATTTAGAGGAATTTCAGCATAGTAAGAATAGAGGAAAGACATTAGTTGATAAGTTAATAACAGTAAAGAGATATAAGACAACACTAACATGCCACATTTTTGTACCTACCGAAGATTATTTCAGAACTTGAGCTGTTCAAAATAGTCATGAGCGTACCCTTTTCTGGCACTCCTCAACACAAAACAATTTACTTTTTAAAATTTGCTTATTTATTTCGTAGCTATACTTATGTTTAACGATATCAGACAAGCTTTTTGAAATAGCATCATAGTCCATCTTGATACTCTTAGTACGATGAGTATTTAATTTGTAAATCCAGTCTTCAGGACTAGTCGCTATCAGTTCAGGCCATTGTTTAAGTTCAGGTATACCTAGTGAAACAAATTTTGTTGTTATAGGAACTGCTCCAGCAGCCATGGCCTCAAGAACTTTTGTGATGATTCCGGTTCCTTTGAATATGGGAGCTAGATAGAATTTAGTATTTCCGAGAATATAGTAGGGATTACTAATATAACCAAGGATTTCTATGTTATTTTTTTCAAAAAGTTCTGAGGGTAAAAGTTTGTAAGCTACAAAACTATCAATTCCAAATATAACAACGTGCACATTGTTCACTGTGCTAAGCCATCGAGATATAATCTTTAATGCATCTAAATTAGGAGGATATTTAAAGTTAGCATGAAAAGCAAAATTAATCGTTCTCCGACTCCATTCATGGTAAACAACTTTATCAATTTTGACGAATGAGGGAAGTACTATAAATTTATCTTTTTTTTGTATACGATTATATGTAATATAATCGGCAAGAGAAGGAGAAAGGATCATGTCGGCTGTTTTAACAGAATAAACGTCCTCAAATATATTCAATATTTTATAAGGTAACGGCGGAGATAAATCTTGAGCAAGTTTATACCTACTTCCATGAGAATCGTAGATTATTAGAATGTGCTTGTTTCCTAATTTGCCAAAAATTTTTAGCATCTTGCCCAATATGGATGCTACAAACCCAGCAGGTTGATCGCTACCTAATATTATTATATCATGAAAATGATGCTTAATCTTAAGTAGCCGGAAGATGGATACTCCGGAAAACAATAGGAGAAACAGCCTTTTTAAAGCAAAATTTCTGACCTCTGGAATCGGGGGAGCTTTATGCAACTCTACTGAGCTATCATTTAGAATAGAGTACAACAGTGGTACCCGAGTTGAAATTGTATCTTCGTTAGGCTCGTGCGTGAAAGGAATAAAGTAGACTAAAACTTTCACTTGCCCTCTAAGACTCATGATAGCGTATCACCTTGATCGGTTTCTCATAGTACTGAGAATAGCATTTAATAACTCATTATATACAGTGTTGTAATTTATAGAATTAGCGAAGGCTATTCTCATATTTTTATTTCTCTCAAGAAATCTTCTTTTATGTAAGCATTGCATCATAATGTTCTTAAGATTTTCGACATCTCCTTCTCTCACAACTATTACATAAGGGTGAAGATCTGGTATAGAACCTACTACCGAGGACACTATTGGTTGAACACCGTTTTTTAGTGCTTCTAAGGGTGGAATGGGCCATTCTTCGGGTATTGTAGTGTATATTGGAACATAAACGAAAACATCTGCAATTTTATATACACAAGCCTTAAAATCTTCGTGTATAGCACCAATAAAGTAAACGTATTTACTTATTCCAAGTTCCTCAACCTTTCTTTTTAAAGTAGATTTTAGAGGACCCTCTCCAGCTAATATAAGGCATATACTCCCATCTGTATCTTGAATAAGTTCGTAAAAGGCTTCAATTAGGATGTATAAACCTCTTTTCTCTATTAATCTGCCCAGATAAAGAAAGACGAATTCGAATTTTTCTCGAATTTTTCTGAGAGTTGCGGGAATTTCTTTACACGGTTTCATGTCAGCTTCTAGCCAATAGTAGTGTACAAGATATACCTTGCTTTTCGGTAAACCGTTTAAAAGCCAAAATTTATACGCATTACTACCAGGAACGAGTATAGCGTCAGCTTTTTCAATAAGCTTTCTGTATATCGGCCAAAGGATCACTGAAATAAAAGTTTTTGGCCAATACCAGTGAGTGTCTTTTACGGCTACAATAACATTTTTCTTTAACATCTTGGCAAAAAACGTTGCAACAGTCTCTACTATAGCAGGATATCCTTGAGCTATTACTATATCTGCTTGTATAGTATTCTCGAATGTATTTGCAAAGATCTTTATTCCATCTAATATATATACCATTTTTGGGTCTATGTCCAAGAAAAGCCTCTTATCCCACCTCACAATCTTAACATTGAACACACTACTTAACAGAAGATTTAGTGGTTCACATGCTTCCCGTTTTGTAATATGCTTGTAGAAGGCACTATAGATCCTTCTAGTTAAAACACCGTCGATCATTACTAGCTTGACCTTATCCTTGGATATCTTATTATCGTCCATAGGTTATAGGCATCTTAGGATTTTGATTGATTTCTTTTACTACAGAGAAATTCGCTACTATAGCAATTCTCCTCTTCATAATACTTTTTCCAAAACACTCGTAAACAATTTAACAGTTTCTTCATTCTTGAACTTTTGTAAAATAAATTTTCTGTTTTCAAGTGCAATCTCATTAACTTCTTCTAATTCAAGAGCCAAAAATGAATTGAGAGCGTCTGCAATTTCCTTATAATCTCCAGCTTTAACCAATCTAACACCATGATGTACTCCTGTGACTATTTCAGGTATTCCGCCCAAATTTGATGCGACAATTAATTTGCCGTATAGCATTGATTCAATTAATATGTATGGTGAAGGTTCTGGGCATAATGATGGAATAGTTACAATCGCGATTTTTTCCATGATGTCAGCGGGATTAACCTTTGGCAAAAAGTTTATTGTAATTTCACGCTGAGATCCAACTGTTTGGGTTTTCTCTGAAGTCATTGCCAAATATACTAAGATGTTATTAGCTCTAAGATACCTGAGCGCCCGTATCATAACGTAAAAGCCTTTAATGAAGCTTTTCCCACCAAAGTAACCTATGCCTTTACTTTCCGCTTGAATGAAGGGCGGTTCTGGAATTGGATTATATATGACATGACCTTTCTCTTTCAAATGTGGAGCTTTCGAGAGTATCAAATTAGCTTGAGCATGGCTTACAAAGATTAGCGCATCTGCAAGAGAGCCCAACCTATTATAGTGTTTGCCTAAAAATTCGTTCATTAGTGAGGAAACTGCAACTGAAACTGCTTTTCGCTGTTTTTCAACTATTTCATGGATTATGAACGATTTAAGCGAAGATGATCCCACTTCGTGTCTTGCAAAGTCATACATTAGTGACGTAGGACATACTATTGAATAGTTATGCATGTGCACTACCACAGGTTTTCTGTAAATTTTCGCGATAGGTATTACACTATACCAGCCACATGGTATGTAGATTATATCGCTTTGCTTAATCAATTTATTTACAAAGTTGCCTAATAGAACACTAGTGTTGGCCAACGTGTAATATCGGGTTCCAAACATCATTTTCATGGGCACCCTAAATATTTCTACTTTGTCATCCAATAGTTCATATTGAGGTTCGTTTGGGAACCTAGTAGTAACAACTGTTATCTTGAAACCTTCCTTAGCCAGAAGCTTAGAATATAACCATGTAGCTAACTCGGCTCCACCACCATGCGGATAAAACAATTCGGAGAACACGAGTATCCTCATGAGTATGTTACACGGCGAGTTACTGTGATTCCTTAGCTATCCATTGTAGTATCATTTTTTGTACGTCTTCGACTTGGGTTGTTTCTGTATCTATTGTTATGGTTTTCAGATTGAACTGCTTTATGAGAGCTTTATACGCCCCTTTATAGTAGTCGATAAGCTTAGATGTTAGGGGTTCATCTCTTTTCCTTTGGAGTATAACCTCTGTATCCGCATTCATATAAAAAAGAACCGAGTCTCTTGGAATCATTGAGGCCAACAATTTTGCAGAAATGCCTGATAACAGCTTTTGATCATCTAAGAAATATGAGAGGGTCACCAATGTGTCCAACACGTATCTATCACAAACTACAATGTAACCCAGCAATAAAGGCAGAAGCACACGATAGAATATTGCGGGAAATAAACTTAATATTTCAAGAAGCTTCCAAGGTGTTTTGATTTTATGTTTAAGCCCATCGTTGAAACCATAGTAGTGTATAGCTTGCCAATCAGGCTTCTCGTTACTCAACAATTTCAAAAGCAAATAAGAGAGAGTATGATGTTGCTTGACACTTGCCCGCCAAGTCTTGTACCCTCTACTCCTTAAGTATTGTGAGGTTAGCTCAGCATGCGTGGTTTTCCCTGTTCCGTCTGGGCCAAATAAGTATATCATTCTATAGTGCACGCTTTTCATAGGAAGCGTTCGTAGAAATAATCTAGAAGTATGCCTACTCCTTTGAGGATGGCTGCTTCAATATTTGACATATAACTTTTAGGTTTCTATTCCGACTTATCTCCGACCGCCTTTTGACAAGTATGCGAAGGTACAATCTTCTCCAATTTTCCTTGAAACGACTGCACAGTTATATGTAAGGTGTAATATGTTGTTTTTACCATAAAATTTTATCTTAAAAATCCACCAGTAATATATAGTAAACCATCAGTTCAGGTAAAATATGTATTTACTACTTTATAAATTCTGAGACGGCTATTTTCAATGTCGTCTTTCGGCTAATTTTCGTTTTATCAGTAATGGCAGATAAACAATTGCCCCAAACGGTAATCCCAGCAGAATCAGCATGTTTTCAACTATTATGCGTAGTCTATTGCTTATTGGATGAATATAATTACTTTTGAAATTCTGAGCATTGATATCGTCTATATTATGTTTACCATGGAGATATATAACCTTCATAAAGTACATTCCAGCTTTAAAACTTCTTGAAAGAGTCTTTTTCCATGTACGAGTTGGAACATGAACGACAGGGAAAGCATTAACAAATCCTATTTCCACGCCCATCTTTCTTAGACGAGCAAAAAGTTCTGTATCTTCGGTATTCTTAAAACTTTCATCAAACCTAACATTCTTAAATATAGAGGCATCGCACACAAGATTGCAAAGATTTAAACTTGTTGGATTAATTTCTAAACCTTTTAGAACAGCGTTTTTCCTCCAATTTTTTACTATTTCTTCTAACCATTGGTCATTTAGCGGAAATGCATCAGATTCTATGAAGACTATAATCTCTCCCCTTGCTTTTGAAATTGCATCATTCCATGCTTCAGGGATTGAACCTTTAGTTGATGTTATAAGTTCAAAATCACGAAAAGTTTGATTAGTTAAGGCCTTACGTAGCCTTTCAAAATCAGATTCACTCTTTGCAATCGAAATTACACTAACTTTAGGCATTGCTAATCCCTTTTAATTCTTACAATATTCAAAAGCCGGCTTCTCAGCTTACCTTCCATCCTCGAAATATAACATATACGTCTCTAGTAGTTCCAACGGGCCACCTAAACACATGCACACCAGAGAAACACTCCTCCTTCAGATTATTGATGCTTGACCCTTCATGTAGTGAATGATGGAATTTCGTTTTAATATAAATAGCTTGGTAATCCAGCTTCTTCAGTTCAACCATCATCTTTTTTACAACCTTATCGGAGATCGAATAGGATAATTAATGACATATCTTCTATGTAAGTGATAGTAGTTTTTTTATACCTTTTGCTTTAGGAAATTGTATTAATTCTTTAAGGGGTAAAAGACTTTCTTTTTTAAATCTATTATTAATGTGATGAACATAGGTATATATCACGTCCCCTATAGGTATTCTATAAGGAAGATCAACTTCTTGGAGGATAATCCGCCTCTGCAACCTCATGAAAATTCTATACGTTTCAGAATGCCCACTTTTATAAAGATGGTCTGAGTTGATACACCCTTTTTTTTGGCAGAGAATTATCTGGAGGAGATCCGAGGCTAGAACTTCAAATTCCTTCATTACAGCGTGTGCAATCGTAAGTAAGCATTCATCTTCCAAAGAAGTAACTGACAATTTTACACCATCTATTTCCAGTATTCTTCGGTTGCGCCATAAGTCGTCGTTGTAGTAGTAGACATACTCTCCTGCTGCTATTTTGTGATGTATATCTAAATCAACGCAGGTAGAGTATTTAACTTTTCTTAGAGTTATCTCGGGCGTCCCTATTGATCTGATCCAATAGCCTTTTGCGACCAGCTCTTCTATAAGATCATTTCTCTTATCAATATCCAAAACCAATATATCAATGTCGTCGGGCACATATGGAAATAGCTTGAATGTCTTAACGACAACGTACCGCACATCTATTTTTTCAGCCACTTCTGCAAACTCCCTAAGAGCTTGTAGGTGCAAATCTCTTCTTTTTGCAAGTTCTTGCCACTCCTTAGTTTCCTGCAATTTCGCATTAATAAGACCTGCAAAAAATAGAACTTTATTAACCTTCAACTTATTTACTGTACCTGGGTTTAAAAATTCTAAACCCTGCAAGACTTTTCGGAATTGAAACCAAGTAAACCCCATATTTAATCTACCTAGCATTTGCAATAAATTTCATTAATTCAGCAATTTCGTAAATAAATTTTCAGTAATTTTTAGGGCTGGGTAACATATCTAATCAGATTTAGAATTGTGACGCTTCGATGAGTACCTCGTAGTTTTCTGCTAGGCGGTCCCAGCTAAAGATTTCCCTAAATCTATGTGAATATTTGCATAATGCCATCTTGATTTCATCCATTTTACTAGATAACTGTTTTATTAAATTCTCTAGTTCTGTATGTGTGGTGTATGTATATATTCCTTGATTGTACCAAATCTTGTGCTCAATTATGTCTGTGGTTACTACTGGGACTCCACATGCAAGTGCTTCTGCTATTTTGATAGGAGTAGTAAAATTCATCATCATCCTTTTAACAGGTGAGAAGATGAAATCACATGAATTTATAAACAGTGACATTCTTTCATATGGTTGTGTTGCATAGGTATAAACATATTTGTCTACACCATAGCGCTTAGCGTATTCAAGTAGAAGTTTGTAGTAATTCTTTGCATGAGAAAAACCAACTACTAGAAGCCTTATATCCATTGTTTTACGTAGCTTACTCACCACTTTTACTACTCCTGCTATATCGACCCACACGTCCAGAGACCCTTGAAGCAACGCTAAGTAATAATTAGTGTCTAAACCGATTGCTTTTCTTGCCAAGGCCTGACTCTGGGGCTTAAATAACTCTACATCAACTCCATTCGGTATCGTATATATCGGCTTGTTAGGGACAATATTCTCTACTAATTTTCTCAATCCATACGAGGGTGTTACCACAGCATCACTATTTTTCAAAGCTTGAGAAACAAGAATTCTTACCCCTAATTCAACAATTTGTTTTCCTCTGGTATAGTATACAGAGGCAGATTCTGGGTAGTGGTCGAGGTAGTCATAGATATTCGGTATTCCAAATCTTTTAGCAAGTTTTGATGCCATGAGGCTGGGAAGTATATTTGCATGAATTACAACGTCTATACTCTCCTCCTCAATTGTACGCCTTATTGCAGTATAAGTCTGTGAGGCATTTACAATGTAGTAAAATCCCAGGTTCTTAACTGCTACAGCCTTGCTTATAGTTGTTTCCATAGCCTTTAAGTTTCTTCTAACTTCATCAGCCAAAGGATGATGAGTGTAGGACAACAAATAGAGAGAATGCTTTCTTGCCAATCTTTTCGCAATGTGATACATACGGTTTGGTATCGGGTGTCTCAACAAGTCATTTGGTGGAATTAAAAATATTCTCATATTCTTCTGTCTTCTATAAATTTATCTATCTTTATTCAGTCTATTTTGTAATTCCTAACATTTTTTAATTTGCAAGTTCTCAATTGCAATACATATCTTATCCAAATATTCATCACCAAGTTCTTCATGGATAACATGCAACCTGTTTTTGAACATGGTAATGAATCATTGATCTTTATTATCAAATGCGTTAAGGACGCCACTTGTATCTAATTTCTTTTAAATCTTTGTTTGAGTAAGTAATTGTAATAGCTTTTTTGTCCCTTTAGTAAACGCAACAAGCTCAAAATTTCTACTGTCATGTATTCTTTCAAATATTCGGTTTGTTTCTATGGAAAGGGATGACCCAGACAGGTTACTGCTTGAAATTAAGAATATACGTATCATAACTCTTCTTGATTCTAGCAAGTAGTTTCCAATAATCTTCTGATGAGCTACATAGTTCACCATTCTTATCAAAGCCTATAATTGCCTCAAAAATCGCATTTGCGTTCGATTCATTATCGAGCAAGGCATATGTGATCAGAGGCGTTTCTCTTAAGTCTGGTTCCTCTAATGCAATCCCCTTCTCAGAGAGCTCTTTCAATATCCCAGCTATTCGCTCCCCTGCATGCCCATCCCCCAAGAGATTTTCTATAGATAGTGACTTTATTTTCTTCGCATAACTTATTTGATTAAGAGTTAGCTTTACTATATACTCTGTATCAGCCCCTGAAAGTTTGTTCAGTCCATGTATTGTCGTCTCAGGCCTCTCGGTATTGTATCTCAAGGTTACAGTCGGAACCTTTAGTATAAAGGCTTCTTCTTGGACACCACCACTGTCCGTCAAGACTACACTACAATTCGCTAGAAGCGAGAGGAACTCTACGTAGCCTAAGGGTTTTATAGTCTTAATCTTCTGAAGATATTTTTCCATCCCCAGCTCTATAACCCGGTTTCTTGTACGTGGATGTATTGGAAATATTACGTCATATTGTTGTGAAAGCTCTGCCAACGCTCTTAAAATATTTTCGAGCCTCTGAGGGTTATCGGTATTCTCAGCTCTGTGCAGAGTTACTAAAATATAATTATTACCAGTAAGTCCATACTCTGAGAGAAGTATTTCACCTTTTCCTATTATAAGGTCTTTAAATTTATTCACTATATCTACAATCGTATTTCCAGTTAGGTAGATATACTTTGACGATACTCCCTCGAAGAGAAGATTGATTACAGCAAGTTTTGTCGGTGCAAAATGAATAGTAGCTATGGTGTCTGCTACCTTTCTGTTTACCTCCTCTGGCATAATTATGCTCCAGCTTCTAAGCCCAGCTTCAACATGTGCAAAAGGTACCCCATATTTCAATGAAGTTAAAGATGAAGCTACTACAGTATTTGTATCTCCTTCCGCAACGATTATTGATGGTTTAATTTTCTTAATCTGCTCTTCTAAAGCAACCATTATCTTCGATGTTTGCTCGGCATGGCTTCCGCTACCTACGTTTAAGTTTATATGCGGCCTTGGGGTGCGAAGCTCTTCAAAGAATATCTCGCTCAGTTCGTAATCGTAATGTTGCCCACTCCATACAAATATGTACTCGACATTAAGCTCATCTAGCCATTCTATTATCGGAGCCAATTTAATGATCTCAGGCCTCGTTCCTGCAACAAGTAACAAGGGTCTTTGCACTCTTATACACCTTTAGGCTATTCCTTCCATCTCTAGAATCATTTCAACCTACTTCAATACGCCCTTTTGTGTGAAAGATGTTCAAGGATTCTGCCATCGATAGTCTTTTTGCAAAATCTTTCATTAACGTTATCGAAATTTTTTATTTTAATTAGTATCAATATGGATTTCAGCGTGTCTTTTGCCTTGAATCTATACATTTCTTCGTCTATTATCTAGTTTGCTTTCATTTTTTTGCTCCAAATTTTAGTAGGACTAGTGGCATAACTATGTGTATCCAGTCTCTGTAGGGCATTATCTTAGAGTATCCTCCTCTGTGTCTGAACATGTATTTTTTTGTTACTGGAACTTCTGTGAACTTGTATCCTAATGTTATTGCTTTGTAGTGTATGTAGTATTCTAGTGCGTAGTGGTTTAGCCATTCTTGGTCTATGTTTACCCTTTTGTCCTTTATTATTTTTGTTTTGTATGCTCTGTAACCGTTTGTTACGTCTGTGCATTTTGCTCCTGTTAGTAGGCGCCATATCCATGGCCATAGTCTTATGAACAGTCCTCTTAGTATTGGCGTCTTTTCATGCCCTCCTCCTGGTAGGAACCTTGATCCTTGTACGTAATCGTATCCTTCTTCTATCGCTTTGAGTAGTCTCGGTATTTCTTGTGGGTTGTCTTTTCCGTTTCCGGCCATTACGACTACTACATCGTAGAATTTTTTTAGTGAGTATTTTAGGCCTTCTCTTATTGCATATCCTATTCCCATTCTTTTTCCATTGTATATGAGTGTTGTTGGTGGTACTGCCTTTTTTCTTCCTACTTCTATTATCTTTTCCATTTCTGTGGAAGGTTCATCTACGACTAGGATTATTTCGTCCACATACGGTTTATCGAATTTTGCTAGCACCTTGCATATTATATGTTCTTTCCATACTGGTATTATGCATGAGACTGTGAAGTTGTATGGTGATAATTTTTTTATGGCCATGGCCACTCTGCTTCTTCCCCCTTTAGCTCGTTTGAGGCTTCTTCTAGGAAACGTTTTACTTTCGACTTGAATTTTCCATCTGTCACATATCCTATTGTTTTGGCTGGGGTGCCTAAGGCTATGGCGTAGTCTTCAACGTCTTTTGAGACTATGCTTCCAGCCCCTATTAGGGCATATTTTCCTATTGTTAGGCCGGGTAGTATTATTGAGCCCGCCCCTATGCTTGCCCCCTTCTTCACTAAGGTTTTGAGTGGTCTCCATTTTCCTCTTGCTCTCGGATATTTGTCGTTTGTGAATGTTACTCTCGGCCCTATGTATACGTCATCTTCTATCTTTACTCCCTCTGGTATGAATGTGAATGCTCTGATTTTGACGTTGTCTCCTATTTCAACTCCTTCTTCGATGTATACGTATGCGTCTATTTTGCAGTTTTTTCCTATCTTGCACTTGTATAGGTTTACTTGGTCGTATATTCTTGTGTTTTCTCCTATTTTGACGTCTTTGATTATGGAGTATTTGGTTTTTTTCATGGTATCATTATGTCTACGCTTGAATTCTTCTCTATGCTTTCTCTTATCTTTTCTAGAATGTGGACGGTTATGGCTCCTATTAGTGGACTGTTTACTGGAGGGCTTCCGTTTATTATTCGGTCAATGAAGTGGGTTATCATGGCTTCCATTGTATTGTTTACTTCTATTTGGATTTCTGATTTGCTATTATTGTTGTCGTAGAGTTGTATTTTCTGGTTTAAGGCGTCAACGTAGAGTGTGGAATTTTCTCCCACTATTTCGACTGTTCTCGTTTTTTCCCCAGGCTGTATCCAGCTTAATGCTATCCCTGCTATGGTATCTTCTGGCAGCTCCATTGTTATGAAGGCTGACTCCTCTAAACCCTTTAATCTTCTCTTAAAGCTTCTCGCCCTTGAGTACACGTTAAGGGGCCATTCTTCTAGAAGGTGGTTTACGATGTCTATTGGATGAGGGGCTAAATCGAATATTATATCTCTTTGAGGTAGGTCTTGCATGTAGGTTGTCCATCTTATGTTCAAGTAGTGTATTTTTCCTAATGTCTTGTTTTCAATTAACCTTTTTGCCATGTTTACTGCATTGTTGAATCTGAATATGTGGCCGACCAATAGTATTACTCCTCTTTTTTCTGCTTCTCTTGCAAGTTTGAAGGCTGACCTGCTTGATGTTGTCATCGGCTTTTCTAGTAGGACATGTTTTCCCCTTTCTAGTGCTTCCAGCGCAATTTGATAGTGGGTTTCATTGGGTGTCGCAATGTGGACTGCATCTACTTCATTATTGTTTTTCAAGAATTCTTGGTAGTCGTCGTGGAATATCTTGTCTGGTAGATTGTGCTTACTTTTTATGTAGTTTAGCCTTTCCCGATTTTTATCTACTATGGCGTAAAGTTCTATTGCCGACTTCTTTGAAAGGCTTAGGTATTCTCCTACTAGTTTTTCTCCCCAGTATCCTGCTCCTATGACCGCTACCTTTACCCGCTTATCCATCTCTTTTAACACGATCTTTGTTGAAGAATTCGTGGATTTTTTCGCTTATGTACTTGATTTCTTCATCTTTTAAAAATGGGTGCATTGGAATGCTTAAGCATTCTTCGCTTGCCTTCTCGCTTTTCGGATACTCTCTTCCAGAGTAGCCGTAGATTTTTCTGTATATTGGCTGTAGATGTATTGGTATGGGATAGTGTACACCACATTCTATGCCGTTCTCTTCAAGCCACTTCTTTAACTGGTTTCTGTATCTGGTTCTTATGACGTATAGGTGGTAGACCGGCTTTATTGTAGATGTTTCAGAAGGCGGTAATGTTATTTCCTGTATGTCTGAAAGGAGACCGTTGTAGGTTTTTGCAATCTTTCTCCTTGTCTCATTCCATTGGTCTAAGTATTTTAGCTGTACTCTGCCTATTGCCGCATTTATTGTGTTTAATCTTGCCGTGTACCCGATGGTATCATGCTCATACTTGGATATTCTTCCGCAATCTCTTAGCTTTATGACATCCTTAGCTATATTTTCGTTGTTTGTTATTATGGCTCCACCATCGCCGCACACTGTCATGTTCTTTGATGGATAGAAGCTGAAGCATCCTACGTCACCTAACGTTCCAACTTTTCTACCATGATAGGTTGCGCCGTGAGCTTGACAGGCGTCCTCTATAACCTTTAGACCATTCTTTTCTGCTAATTCAATGATTTCATCCATGTCTGCTGGGTAACCGTATAGGTGAACTGGCAAAATTGCCTTCACATTAGAACCTATTCTTCCTTTTACTTCATCAGGGTCTATGTTGAATGTATCGTCTCTTATATCCGCAAACACTGGTTCTCCTCCTGCGTGAAATATTGAATTTGCTGTAGCAATAAATGAGAATGGTGTGGTTATAACTTTATGACCACCCTTTAAACCTATGGCTTTTAAGGCAAACTCTAGAGCATGTGTTCCAGAACTTGTTGTAATAGCGTATTCGGCTCCAAAATATTTGGCGAGTTCTTCCTCAAACTTGAAGACACTTTCACCCAACACAAATCTCTCATTTTCCAGCACGTAGATAACCGCGTCCTTTACTTCATCATTGACAAACGGTTTCATGAGGGGGATTTTTGTTCCCAATCCTCTAACCTCTTTTGCTATTCCGGCTTTTTGATATGAACGCGTATAATAATGGTACCAGGATGAGTGTAAGAGCTGGTATTAGTGTTTCCTGCATTATTAGTGGTGCGTCTAGTTGTGTGAATGGTGTGAAGTCTGTTGGTTTTGTCTGTATTGCTGTGTTGATGTATGGTTTTATTGTGTTGTCTACTAGTATTCCTGCTTTAATGTTTACGAGTATTGAGTATGCTGTTAGTGGGTAGAGTATTGGCGTGTACGTTTGAAA
>Ga0078972_1008429_pt1 | contig 21582 bp, 20 predicted proteins | sample YelNatPaOPGAMG01_FD_67568 | JGI IMG/M metagenome (GOLD analysis project Ga0078972, IMG submission 67568) | Hot spring thermophilic microbial communities from Obsidian Pool, Yellowstone National Park, USA - OP-RAMG-01 (SPADES assembly) (version 2) | ecosystem: Environmental > Aquatic > Thermal...
AATATGAACATTCCTCCTTCTGAAATTAAAGAAAGGATAAATAAAGTCTTAAAAGACCTTGATTTAATCAATTATGAGAATCTCATTCCTCATCATTTAAGTTTGGGAGAGAAAAAAAGAGTTTCTCTTGCTACTATACTCGTTATGGAACCAGAAATATTGGTTTTGGATGAACCAACAAGTAATTTAGACCCCTATTCTAAAAGACATTTAATCTCAATATTAAAAAAATTAAAAATCACAAAAATAATAGCAAGTCATGATTTAGAAATGGTACTTGAACTAACTGATAGGGTAATATTACTCAACAAAGGAGAGAAAATAACTGAAGGAAAATCTATAGAGATCCTTTCTAACAAAAATTTAATGGAAGCAAATTTATTAGAAGTTCCTTTATCTTTAGTTTTTAATTCAGCAACTAAAAGAAAATTAATTTGAAACTCTACTGTTAGTTTACTTTTTGCCGAAAAGGTATATGAAAAGATTCTATTTAACTACTCAGATACTTCTTCACCTTCAGAAGGAGGTTCAACTTTAATAAGATTATCAAATCTTACATATTCTCTGAGGAATGCTATAAAGACTGTACCAGTAGGGCCATTTCTTTGCTTTGCTATTATTAATTCTGTTTCTGCCTTCTTTTCTTCACTTCTATATAAAAATAAAACAACATCAGCATCTTGCTCAATTGCACCACTTTCTCTTAGATGTGATAGTTTAGGTCTCCCTCCTTTCTCTTGTTTTTCTGGAGCCCTACTTAATTGAGAGGCAACAATCACAGGAATATTCATTTCTTTTGCTAATTCTTTTAAACTCCTTGATATTAAAGCAATCTCCTGCTGTCTATTTTCTACTGCTCTACCTCCACTCATCATCTGTAAATAATCAATAATGATTAAGCCTATTTTATTCTCTGCTTTTAGCCTTCTTGCCTTTGCCTTTATCTCTAATGCGGAGATATTTGAGGAATCATCTATGAATATTGGTGCTTCTGAGAGTAAATTTGCTGCCGTAGTTAATTTTGGCCAATCTGAATCAAAAAGCCTACCCTTTCTTAGATCAAGAAGATTAACTCTTGCTTCAGAACATAACATCCTTAAAACAATCTGTTCTGCAGACATTTCTAAACTAAATAATGCTACAGGTATTTTATATTTAATAGCCACAACTTGAGCAATAGTTAAACATAAAGAAGTTTTCCCCATACCTGGTCTTGCTGCCACAATAATTAGTTCTCCACCATGAAATCCTGTGGTCATTTCATCTAATTTCTCAAGACCTGTTGGAATACCAGTAACTAGAGTTTCTTTTATAGATAATTCTTCTATCTTCTCCATACTTTGATTAACAAGGTCTCTAACTCTTATAAATCCTGGTTTTACTCTTTTCTCTGAAATACTAAATATCATATGTTCTGCTTTATCAAGAAGTTCATCAACTCCATAATTTTCTTGATAAGCTTCTGAAATTATATTTGTAGAAACATTTATTAAATCTCTTAAAGCACTTTTCTCTCTTGTAATATTAGCATAGTACTCAACATTTGCAGAGGTAGGAACAGTATTTATAAGTTCTGTAATATAATCTACTCCACCAACAAAATCCAATTCACCCCTTTTTTTCAATTCCTCTGTTACTGTTATTATGTCTATTGGTTGGTTATTATCATATAAATGTATTATTACAGAAAAAATTTTTTTATGTGCATCCTTATAAAAGTTATTCTCTTTCAATATCCCTACAACCTTTTCTATAGCTTCTTTTTCTATAAGCATAGAACCAAGGACTGCTTTTTCCGCTTCTATATTTTGAGGTGGGATTTTATCAAAAGGCATAAAATACTCCTAAATTACGACTTAACTACCCAAACTTTAACTACTGCAGTTACTTCTGGATGCAATTTTATCTCTACATCATAAGCACCTAAAGATTTTATAGGTTCCGCTAACTCTATCTTTCTCTTATCTACCTCTATCCCTTCCTGCTTTAGTGCTTCAGCAATATCATCTGAGGTAACTGCACCAAACATCTTATTTTCTTCGCCAACATTTCTTGATATAGTAATTGACAAATTTTTTATTTTCTCAGCAATTTTAAGAAACTCTTTCTTCTCTTTTTCTATCTTAATAGCTTGCCTTCTCTTTTCATCTTCTATTAATTTAATATTTGCTTTAGTAAACTCTTTTGCAAGTTTTCTAGGCAATAAAAAATTTCTTGCGTACCCATCTGAAACAACTTTTACATCGCCTTTCTTCCCCAAATTCTCTATGTCTTGCATTAATATAACTTTCATAATAGTATAAAGATTACTTTGCTACAAATGGTATTAAAGCAAGAATCCTTGCTCTTTTTATTGCTCTCGTTAATTGTCTTTGATGTTTTGCACAATTCCCTGAATTTCTTCGTGGAATTATTCTTGCTCTTTCACTCAAAAAAGATCTAAGTAAACTTATATTTTTATAATCTATAGTTAATTTTTTATCTGAACAAAATCTACAATACTTCTTTTTTTGAGGCTTATAAACATATTTTTGTTTTTCGCTTCGTTCATTAGTCTTTTTTTCCATAATCTTCTCCTTTTATTTTTATTAAAGTTTAAAATGGTGGTTTTTCATCTGTTGCTTCTTCCTGTGAAGGTATCTCCTGAGTTTCTTCAGAAACTGCTGATTCTTCTTCAGCAGGAACTGCTGCTTTCTTTTTACCAAGGAATTGAACTCTTTCTGCAACTACTTCAAGAGTACTTTTCTTCTGCCCATCTGGAGTATCCCAACTCCTATATTGAAGTCTTCCCTCTATCAAAACTGGACTACCTTTAGACAAAAACTCATTACAACTCTCTGCTTGTTTTCCCCATACTGTTACACCAACATAACAAACATCTTCCTTAACTTCTCCTTCTGCTGTTTTATATCTCCTACTAACAGCTATTCTTAAATTTCCTACAGCAGACCCACTGGGGACATATCTTAACTCAGGATCTTTTGTAAGATTTCCTACCAAAAAAACTTTGTTTAAAGAAGCCATCTTTACCCCCTTTATAAACGCCTTTTATTAGAAACATTATATCCCACTACTGGATTGTTCCTCTTTAACAACAGAAGAATCTATTTTTTTCTCTTTCTTTCTCTCTTTCTCTTTAATCTGTTTAGGAATAACTTTTTTTACAGTTAAATGTCTTAATACAGAATCTGTTATTTTATAATTTCTCTCCAACTCAGCAATACCTTCTGCTCCACTACTTATTTCAAGACAAACATAGTTACCTACTTCAACACCTTTAATTTTATAAGCCAACTCTCTTTTACCTAGCTTCTCTACTTTTATCACTTCTCCTTTATGCGTCAAAATAATTTGCTTAAATCTTTCTATAAGTTTATCAACTTCATCATCCGGTACTCTACCATCAACTATAAATATAGATTCATATACCTTCAATTTTATTCCCTCCTTTAATCTAAATTATACTGCAAATTTAAATTGAATTACATCACCATCTTTAACAATATAATCTTTGCCTTCAAGACTTAAGGCACCTTTTTGTCTTGCATCTGCCCATGAACCTATTTTAAGTAAATCTTCCCAGTTTATAACCTCTGCACTAATAAACCCTCTCATCATATCTGAATGGATTTTACCTGCTGCTTCAACTGCTTTCGTCCCTTTAACAATAGGCCATGCTTTAATCTCAGGCTCCTTTACAGTAAAAAATGTTATAAGATCTATTAGTCTATATGCAGAGTTTACTAGTCTCTTTAAAGCACTCTCTTTAATATTTAACTCTTTATAAAAATCCTTTGATTCCTCTTCGCTCAATTCAGAAAGTTCTAATTCAAGTTTACAGTTTACTTCAATTAACTCTGTTTTTGCCCTTTTTACTTTCTCTCTTAAAGATTCTATTCCATTACATACATTTTCACTAACATTTGCAACATAAAGTATTGGTTTAATAGTAAGAAAAAAATAATTCTTTAATATTTCTTTCTCTTCATTAGAAAATACAATATCTCTAATAGGTATTAATTTATTTAAGTTATCTCTTATTTTAATTAATAAATCTCTTTCTAAAATAGCCTTTTTATCTCCACCTTTTACTAATTTTTCTACCTTAGTCAAAGATCTTTCTAAGTATTCTAAATCTGCTAAAGCTAACTCGGTATTAACTACTTCAATATCGTCTACTGGAGACACATTCCCAGAAATATGTGCAATATCTTTATCTTCAAAACACCGGACTACATGAATAATTCCATCTACTTCTCTAATATGTGACAAAAATTTGTTTCCTAAACCTTCTCCCTTACTTGCACCTTTCACTAAACCTGCTATGTCAACAAATTCTATAGTTGTATATGTTAACTTCTCATGAGAAATAACTTTACTTAACTTCTCAAGCCTCTCATCAAATACAGTTACAATTCCAACATTAGGATTTATCGTAGTAAAAGGAAAATTTGCTACCTCTGCATTTAAGCGGGTTAGCGAATTAAACAAAGTCGACTTCCCAACATTTGGAAGTCCAATAATACCCAATTTCATTTATTTTTTATATCATATATTTGTGCCTAAGTCAACATTTTTTTGTGGTATTATTCTTAAAAACTATTGTAAATATATATAATGAGAATTATATAACAATAGGACATGAATCAGAAGAAGGTACTCGAACTAACTTATAGGTAATATTACTTAAAATTATTGCTATATTACAACTATCTTTACTGCTATATCGCGATTGAAAAATGGTAACTTAAGATTAAGTTTATTATTTATTACTATAACTTGTTCTGATTTGATAATCTCTCCTTTAATAACATTAATATATTCAACTAAATACTTGCCATTAGGGATTTTTAATCCTATAGATTCGCTCTGCTTTTTTCCCTTGCAAAAAATATGGATGCCATACTGCTTACCTTTTTCAGCAAGTACATAAATTTCTATGTCTTCATCCTGCGTTTCAATAATATCATTAGCAGGAGACATACGGATAAAATCAAACTTTTCTATAAAATCTTTGAGAATTTTAATCTGCTTTCGGAATATCGTTCCACCACAAAAATTTTTTGTCCCATCAATAATTTTTAAACCCTCCTCCCCTCCTCCCGCATAAAAAGAAACATCCAAGTTATTATACAAAGCTCCTCCAGATAACATAAACTGCCAAGCTTCTACTCTGTAATACTCTTCTTCAGAACCATTAAATCCAGTTTCATTACAACCTATAACCTTATTCAAATGATAATTCAACGGCACACATTGACACTTTGCTGTTCTAGGATAATGAAAATTAAAAATAGATATATATGGATATGGGTTTTTAACCTCCTTAGAACCATTAGCAATATTATAGCTTATCAAATGCTTCTTTGGTAAATCTCTTTCAACATCCACAATAATATCTGCCATATGATCTTGCCACTCAGGTAAAATAATATCCCAATAGGGCTCATTGCATATCTCATAATAAATATTATTAAAATTATTCAACTCGTTTACTATCTTTTTTACCATATTCTCTTGGTATTTTAACAGTTTAGGATGCTTAAATGTAAATACTTCCTCTACTGGAATTTCTCCAATATCATTAATATTATTAACATGGTACCATGGAGAAATTTTCCATCTACCATCACCATGATGATTTACATAAAACGGGCAGAATAAGTTTATCTCAATTACTATTCCATAATCCTGAGCAATTTTGCAAAAATCGTTTAGGCGAGCAAAAAATATATCATCCCATTTATCTAAGTCAAATTTGTTTCCTCCATCAAGCGCACCTGGCATATTACTCCTTGCAAATGGACAAACAAATCTTCCAGGTTCTGGTCCTAATGTGTTTTTAGGCCAATAATCGTTCGGAAATTCACGATATACTCCCACAAAGAGCCGAGTATGATTCAGCCCTTCATTATAAAGGGTTTCAAGATATTTTTTATAATTGAAATCAACATTTATTACCGCACCATAATGCTCACCAGATGTAATAAGCACTGTTGGTTTTTCATTATAAATAAAGTAATGAGGATTTTCAGGATGCAAAGACAATGGTTCATCCATATATATTCCCTCCTATCGCTAATCCAATTTCCCTTAAAATTAATTATACTTCAATAAAGAAATTTGTCAATAAAATAAAGCAAGTAATTAGTTTTTCAATATAAATTCAACTCTAATTGCTGAGAAATAGCATTAATAACTCTTTTTGATTTAATTTTGGGCCCATTAGTATCTATTTTATAAATTTTAGCAAGTTTTCTTACCCTATAATCAATCATACTTTGATACTCTTTATTGGGTGATATATGTGAATTATATATTTGATTATATTTTTCGATATAACTTGGAAAATATTTTTTTAACAAACTATAATAAACCTGTTTTTGGCTATCCCTTAAAGTAAGTGTTCCCCACCAGATAAATTTTACTTTAATTTTGCCTAAAGCAGAAAATAAATCCTTTAGATTATTTTCAGTATCAGTTATAAACGGAAGAACTGGCATTACTGCAACACCAGAGTATATATCATTATTCACAAGTTTTAAAATACAATTTAGTCTTCTTGAAACATCTGGACTATTTGGCTCAAAAATTTTTTTTAGTTTTTCATTAACTGTAATTAAAGAAATAGAAACAGCAATTCTATCTTTAAAATCTTTAAATAAACTAATATCATCAAGAATAATATCTGATTTTGTAAAGATATGTAAATTATAATCTGTATTTTTAAGCAAATATTCTGCAATACCTCTTGAAAGTCTGAATTTTCTCTCTATAAATTGATAAGGATCAGATGCAGAGCCTAAACAAATAGTGCCGGAAATATTCCTCTTTTTATATTTTAAAATTTCCTTTATAAGTTTTTCTATAATATTTGTTTTAACTCTAACCTTTGCAAATAATTCCTCTGGCTGATTTACTCTTCTATATTTATCTGCTTGAACATAACAGTATTTACAAGCATTAGAACATCCTATATAAGGATTTATTGATGCAGAAAATAAATCCTCATCATCTTTTGATATATTCAATGCAGTCTTACATCTATAAATTTCGTAATTTTTTACCACAACTTTATAAAAATTGTATTTTTATATCCTTAATAGATTCTGGATTTACGCCCTTCTCTATTACTGCTATTCTCCTACTTCCATAATAAATTGAGGTAATTAATGTAATACATCTATTATTAAACATTATAACATCTGCTTTAGGATCATGAGCTCTTATTAATATTTTTTTATTAAGTTTTTTCATTATATTATCAAAATAATTTTCTCCAAATTTAGGTCTTCCACTAAAAGGATCCACATAAGGAGAAAATATCCCCTCTTCAAAATCTCCCCATATAGTATCTATAAATTTTTTATCTTCACTACTCATATTTATATCATTTATCTCTTCTACATTATTTATATCAGGAACTGCTCCATGAATTGTTAAAATATTTTCCATTTCTACTGCTAAAGGTAGATTTATTAACTTTTTTACATAGAAACTATATTCTTCTTTTTTTAATTTAACTACATCCCAAAAATTGCTCGGTGAACATTTTATAATAGGAAATGCTTCATGATTTCCCATTAATAAAACAATATTATCAAAAAATTTTTCTTTTAAATTAAATAACTTATCAACCACTTCTTTTGAATATTCCCCTCTATCAACATAATCCCCTAAAAATACTAATCTATTCTCTTCTGGAGGGTATAATTTTAATATTCTCTCTACACTTTTTATATCTCCATGAATATCTCCTATAAATATTGTTCTTTTTTCATTATTTAATTTTATTAATTTTCCCATATCAAATATAAAAAGAGGATAACCTCTTTTATAAGTAAAAATACTTAATTCTGCATGACGATGCAGTCCGTCGAGGCTATCCTCTAAAGTTAATTATAACACAGATTTTTAATTTGTCAAGACTTCACTTTCCAATACAAAACTGGCTAAATATAGTATTTAAAATATCTGCTGTCGTTGTTTTACCTACAATTTCTCCTATAAAATCTAAAGCAGCCCTTATATCAACTGCTACAAATTCCTCAGACATTTTGCTATTTATTGAATCAATAGCAGATTTTATACTATCTTTTGCAGATTGAAGTAGAACTTTATGTCGTACATTCGTAATTAGTACCTCTTCTTCTTTTTTGCCTCTTTTTAATACAACATCTATCATACTTTTTTTCAAATCTTCTATCCCTATTTTCTTCAATATTGAAATTTTATTTATCTTTTCTTTAGGAAAGATTTTTTTTATATCCTCTTCTTTTATTTCTAATGGCAAATCTATTTTATTTATTACTACAATAACTCTCTTATCTTTTATCTTATCTACTATACTATAATCTTCATTAGATAAACTAACTGAACCATCTAACATAAATAGTATTAAGTCTGCTTTTTCAAGAGAGTCAAAAGTTTTTTCAATCCCCCTCTTTTCTACAAAATCGTCTGATTTTCTTATACCTGCAGTATCAATTAAAATAAAAGGAATACCCTCTATGTTTATAGATTCTTCTATTATATCTCTTGTAGTCCCAGGGATATGCGTAACTATTGCTCTTTCTTCCTCAAGGAGTTCATTAAGTAAACTTGATTTTCCTACATTTGGTTTACCTATAATAGCAGTTTTAATTCCTTCCCTTAAAATTTTCCCCTCATAAGAAGTTTCAAGCAATTTATCTATCTTTTTTAAAATATCTTCAAGAGAAGATTTAATATCTTCCATATTTGTTGTTTCTATTTCTTCTTCTGGAAATTCTATATTTGCTTCTACTAAGGCACATAAATTTCTTAATTTATTATTTATATCATTTATCTCTTCTGATAATCTTCCTTTAAGTTGATTTATTGATGCTTTTAAACTTTTTTCTGTTTTTGCCTTTATTATATCAATTACTGCTTCTGCTTGTATTAAATCAATCCTACCATTTAAAAATGCTCTCTTTGTAAACTCACCTGGTTCTGCTAATCTAGCACCATTCAAGATACACAATTCCAAAATTTTTCTAAGTGGAACTATCCCTCCATGACAGTTGATCTCCACAATATCTTCTCTTGTATAAGTCTTCGGCGCTCTCATAACTACTACAATAACCTCATCAACAGTTAAATTATCAACAGGATTTACAATGTATCCAAAATGAGCAGAAAATGTGGGAACTTCAGACAGTTTTTTCTTGCTTTTAGGTTTAAAAATTTTCTCTACTATATTTAGAGAATTTTTTCCAGAAAGCCTAACTATCCCTATTCCACTTTCTCCCAATGGAGTAGATATAGCAACTATAGTATCTTCTTCCATCATTTTTGTATTTTAATTAAAATATTATTTGAAATTAATGGCGATTCTATCCATCCATCCTCATAGCCACTAATAGGTTTACCACTGATATAAGACAAAATTATTTCATATTCTCCTTCATTATATTCATAACCTTTTAATGTAATATCGGCTTCCATTGATTTATGTGGTTCTATTTCAAACACTTCTTCCATTAGGGTTTCTATAGGAACTTGTTTTCCAAAATTAGTCTTTAATCTTTTTACTAAAATTCCATCATTCATTACTATTAAATCAAATCCTAAACTCCCCTCTACATCATTTAAAATATAAAAACTCTTATCTGAATTATTCCGTATAAGAATCTTTATATTAATATCTTCTCCTATTTTATAAAGATCCTTTTCTGCTTTTATCTCTAAAACTAAATTCTCTTGGTTTATCTCTTCTCTCAAACTAAGATTTTTTTCTACTTCCTTTATCCTCTCCCTACAAAATTCTAATTCATTATTTAATCTTTCTATGTTTACTTCATTACCTTCCTTTATGTTAATTAATCTCAATAATACCCCCTCAGCATTTTTATACTCTTCTATATTTTTATAAAAAATATATAAATACCATAATTTCTTCCATATAAGTTCTGTATTTTCTTCCAATTTTTTTTGGATTGCATCTATCAATGGTAAATATGCAACTACTATACTTACATCTTTCATTGGATTTATCTCTTTAGCATCAGCGAATCGTCCTAAATTAGCAAGACAATCTGAAAGTATCGTAATATATTCTTCATCATAACCCTCTAAATAATCCTCGTATAACTTCAAATAACTTAATCCTCTTTTATAATCATTTAAACCATAAGCAAAAAATTTTGCAATCTTTTTGTAAGTATCTTCCTCTCTTCTTAATAAAAGCAATCTCTGTATCTTTTCAATATAGTTTTTATAATCTTGTGTGTTAAGATCCTTTTGAATCTCATATTCTAAAGTATTGCTTTCTTTCCCTTTTTTCTCTATTAAATTTATTATTAAATTTGCTATATCAGAATTAATAGGTTCTTTTAATAAAATATCAACCAATCTATCTGGTTTAATTTCATTTAAAGACCTCAAACAAATAAAAAATAATGAAGGATCTTTTAATGCATCTTCTATTATGGGGAGAACTCTTTCATCTTGCAATCTAGACAATACTTCTATAAAAAATCCAAAAATTTTATTCTCTATTTGTGTTATTTTACTGCCTTTTGATTTTATTAAATTCAGTTCTTCCCATAAAATATCCTTAGCATTAAAATATTTAGGAATTTCTAAAGTAGCATACTCGTAGAAATAATCTTCTTTCTTATTAATTTTATCCTTTACAATCTCCACTAATTTCTTTACTCTTGTTTCATCATCTTGTAAATTTTTAATCTCCTCTCTTAATTTTATAAGATCTATAGCTTCTCTTGCTGCTATTCTTACAGGATAAACATCCTTTCTTAATGTATATTTATCATATAATAAAGGTATTAACTTTGGAATTATATTGGGGTTCCCTATCTTCCCTAATAATCTTGCTGAAAGAAATCTAACTTGAGAACTACGGTCTTTAAGAGAAAAAACTAATGTATTAATAATTTCTTCATTAGGTGTAAAAATTTCTAAAGATTCAATTATATATGCTCTTAAATAACCATTTCTTAAATCTTTAAGTAAATTAACTAAATAGCTTAGTCCTTTTTCTTTTAAAACTATCAATTTTTCTAAATCTTCGTCTGTTTCATGAACATAAAATAATGCTTCAGGAAGCTCACCTGTATCTTTATCTTTACGAAGAATATTAAAAACCAAATTTTCGCAGTATGTCTTTATTCTCTCTTGTTGTTCAATAACTCTCTCAGGTAATTTTTCTGATTCAACTATAATAGATTCTTCTCTTGTAGTATCTATTTGGGGTGATATAACAGACTCTTTAGAAATTATCTCATCTGCAATATCTATATATGGGATAGTAAATCCTAAGATAGAAATTATTAATAAGAATTTCTTTTTCATATTTAGGCAGTTTTTGATAGAGGTGTTTTATTTATAATATACTGTTGAATTATTGACAAAATATTCTGCACAACCCAGTATAGTAAAACTCCTGATGGTAAAGAAGCAAATAAGAAAGTAAAAACAAAAGGAAGTATTAACATTATTTTAGATTGCTGTGGATCAGTTGAAGGAGTCATCTTCTGTTGTATAAACATAGTAACACCCATAAGTATTGCTAAAACATAATAAGGGTCTTTTACTGAAAGATCTTTTATCCAAAAAATAAAATGAGATCCTTTTAACTCTATTGCATTTATTAATACCATATAAAGCGCAAAGAATATTGGTATCTGAATTAGCAGTGGTAAACATCCTCCAAAAGGATTTATCTTCTTCTCTTTATATAATTTCATCATCTCTTCATTCATTTTTGCCATATCATTTTTATTTCTTTCTCTAATTGCTTGAATATACGGTTGTAATTCCTGCATCTTTTTTAAAGATCTATAACTACTTTGAGTAGGCCACCATAAAATTACCTTTACGAGAATAGTTAAAAATATTATCGCTACACCATAGTTATGAAATATCTTATAAAAAAACTTTAAGATAAGAAGTAAAAATAAGCCAAGCCATCCGAACCATCCAAAATCCAGTGTTTTATAAAGATGTGGATCTGCTTTTCTTAAATCTTCAATTAATAAAGGACCTGCATAAATATCAAATTTAAATATTTTTTCTTCTTCTCCGCTAAAATCCGGTAAGATAAGTAAAGTAGAAGGCATCTCATAGGACAAAATATTATTAGAGATCTCATCTGTTTTCATATCAAACTTAAGTTTTCTTACAAACCCTTTAAATCCATATTCTGGCTTTATTATAGATACAAAGATAAAATATTTATCCTTAACACCTATCCAGTTAAGTGTCTCATCACTTAAAGTTTTTTCCTCTCCTACTTTTAACCGTTGCTTCACAACCTTATCATTTATATAAGCAATATCGGTAATTGTATGGAGTTTTTCATATATTAAACTTACCTTTTCTTTTTTTATTGGAACATCTTTTGAGGATGGAGCATAGTTATTAATACCTGTTGCTATAGAAATTTTTGCATTTTGTACTAACTTCTTTTCTTTATTTAAATTCTTTATTACTATTTCACAATTTGCAATAAATCCTTTTTGTGAAAGTTTATATATTTTCTTAATGAGAATGTTATCTTTATCCAAGCCAGTAAACTCTATTTTTAAACCATCAACCTTATAATTATAAATAATATTATCATTAAAATTATTAGAAGGAATTTCAACATTACAAGGTAGTTCACTTTCTTCATTATTCCATACTATATTAATATTTTCTCCATCATCTTTATAATTTTTTAAAATCCAACTTTTTATTACACCACCTTTTGTATTGAATCTCACAATTACATCATCTGTTTCTAATGTTATATCTTCCCCTTTTATCTCTTTTTCCTTAAAAACTTTCTTTTTAACCTCTGTAACCTTTTCTTCTTTTATTATTTGTATCTGCTCTTGAGTTTTTACATTCTTTTCTTTTGTAGTTAATATAGGCTTTTGATTTCTTGCTAAGTACATATTAAAAACAAACAAAACTATTGTTGAAAGAATTATTGCTAAAATTAATCTTTTTTCCATATTATTCACTCCTTATCAGGAACAGGGTCGAACCCTCCTTGATTTAATGGATGACATCTTAAAAGTCTTTTTAAAGATATTAAACCACCTTTAAATACTCCAAATCTATCAATTGCAGTAATACAGTAAGTAGAACATGAAGGATAAAATCTACATGAAGTTGGCAAAAATGGAGAAATTATATTTTTATAAAGTTTTATTAAAAAAATTATTATATGTTTCATATTAATTTTATTTTCTTAAAGTGTTCTAAAACTAACTTCTGAAGTTCTTGATATTTTAAACCTAATAGCTGTATTGGTAATAGTATTACAATATTTTTGCTTTTTTTAATTTTCTCGTTATTAGATCTAATAATTTCTCTCACTCTTCTTTTTATTTTGTTTCTTTCATGAGATTTACTTTTCCCGGTTACAATGATACTGAATTTTAATAAAGGATCGTTTCTCTCTTGAACGATTGTGGTTATATGTTCTCCTTTGTATTTCTCACCTTCTAAAAAAATTTTTTTTATCTCATTCCTTTTTAAGGAATTAAACATTTTCTACCTTTTGCTCTTCTTCTTTTTAAAACTCTACGACCTCCTTTTGTTCTCATCCTCTTTAAGAATCCATGAGTCCTTTTTCTCTTTCTAATATGTGGCTGGAATGTTCTTTTAGGCAATTTAACCTCCCGTAAATTATGATAATATTTTTTGCGTATGTTATTATAACTTAATAAAATTCATTTGTCAATTTTTTAAAAAATTTTCTTGACAACTTAACTTATTAGTATTATTATTTAGTGTGTCTTTAAGTAAATTATGTCCATAATGCTCTGAAAGATTTTTTACTTGTATCAGTAAAGGAGCGAGGATATAATAAACTTCCTTACAGAAAAGATATCACTTTAAGATTATAATAAGAATTATTATAACGAGGTTAAATTTAAATTAAAGTGATTCTATACTTTCCTGGAGTGCATAAATTTTTGATACACGAATGTATTCTTACAGGAATAATTGTAAGGCTTAGGGCTAAAAATTAAGATATATCTTTATACAATATATTGTTAATAGTTAGAGATATCAACACTATAAATTGTAGATGTGAATAATTCATAAAAACTATTGTAAAAAAAGGATTTTTACAGATACTAACAGTGTTAATAAGTTGTGGATAAAATGACCGAAATTTCAATTTGGAATATATTGTTAGAAAAGTTAAAGGAAAAGATAAACAAACAGAGTTTTACAGCTTGGTTTGCATCTACAAAATTTATCTCTTATAGTGATAATACTATAACAATAGAAGTACCTAATAGTTTTTCAAAAGAATGGATTGAAAAGCACTACCTTTCAATTATTAAAGATATATTAAAAACAATGGGGAATGAAAATATACAATTATCTTTTATTGTTTCAGAAAATAAGTTTTTACCAACTCCAACAACTACAGTTGAACCCTTAGAGAAGAATCAAAAACAAACAGCTAATAATACGATAATAGGTTCTCCTTTAAATCCAAAGTATGTTTTTGAAAATTTTGTAGTTGGTGACAGTAATAGATTTGCACATGGAGCATGTGTAGCAGTTGCAGAATCACCTGCAAAATCCTATAACCCTGTATTTATATATGGAGGAGTTGGTTTAGGCAAAACACATCTACTACATGCAATAGGTAACTTTCTAAAAAAAGAAAACCCTACTTTAAAAGTTGCATATCTTTCTTCCGAACAGTTTTTAAATGAAATGATAAGTGCACTATCAGGTGGAAGATTAAAGATAGAAGACTTTAGAAATAAATATCGGACAATAGACGTTTTGCTAATAGATGATATACAATTTTTAGAAGGTAAAGAGATGATGCAAGAAGAATTTTTCCACACTTTCAATGTTTTATATGATGCAGATAAACAGATTGTTGCAACATGTGATAGCAAACCTCAAGAACTTAAGATAGAAGAAAGACTAAAATCAAGATTTGAAATGGGTCTAATAGCAGATATAGTTCCTCCTGACCTTGAAACAAGGGTTGCAATACTTAAAAAAAAGGCTGAAGATGAAAAAATATATCTTACTAATGATATCTGTTTGTTCATAGCAAACTTGGTTACTGATGATGTAAGAGAATTAGAAGGCTGTTTAACAAAAGTAATAGCATATGCATCTATAACAAAATCAAAAATTACATTAGATTTAGCAAAAGAATGTTTAAAAGACATTATCCCTTCTATTCCTAAAAAAAGGATAACTGTAGAAAACATAAAAGAAGCTGTAATAAAGTATTATAAATTAAAACCATCTGATATGGTTACTAAGAAAAGAACACAACCAGCAGCATTTGCTAGACAAGTTGCAATGTATATTACAAGAGAACTTACAGATATGAGTTTACCAGAGATAGGACAAAATTTTGGTGGGAGAGATCATTCAACAGTAATACATGCCTATGAAACAATAAAGAATAAAAAAGAAAATGATTTAGTATTTAGTGAAGAAATAAAAAATATTATAAATTTGATAAAAGAAACTTAAAATTTTTATCAACAGATATTTATTAACATAAATTTAAAAAATTTTATAAACAGAATTCACAGTTAATTAACAATATTATAGACATAATAATTAACAAATTAAATACAAAAATTTTATAGTGTTTTATTGTTTGTTCACATTTTACCCGACCATAATAATATTAATACTTATTATTTATATTGATATAATATAAATAAAAGAGTATAATAGATTCATAAGGAGGAAAATAATTATGAAAATAGTATGTAAGAAAGAAGATATATTGAATAATGTACAGATGATTGAAGGAGCAGTAAGCACAAAAACTACTTTACCTGTTTTAAATAACTTTTTAATGGAAAGTGTAGATAAGAAGTTACAATTAATTGCAACTGATTTGGAGATAACTATAAAATGTTTAATAAAGGATATAAATATAATAAAGCAAGGTGCTATAACTATACCTGCAAGAAAATTCATTGATATTATAAGAGAGTTACCAGATTCAGAAATAAATATTGAGGTTAATGAAAAAAATTTAATAACAATTAAATGTGATAAAATTACATATAAATTAATGGGATTACCAAAATCTGAATATCCATCTATATTAGAACCTAAAAAAGAGATTGTTAGTTTAAAAATCAATCAAGGTTTACTTAAAAATATGATTAAAAAGACTATTTTTTCTGTATCTACAGATGAAACCAGAAAAACACTAACAGGGGTATTGCTGTCAATAGAGGATAATGAAATAAAAATGGTTGGAACAGATGGACATAGATTAGCATTTATAAAAGATAATATTGGAAAAGAAGTAAAAAATATTAAGATAATAATTCCTACAAAAATTTTAAATGAGTTATTAAAAATATTAAAAGAAGATGAAAAAGATATAGATGTATCAATATCAGAAAACCAAATTATTTTTAAACTTGATGAATTAGTTTTAATTTCAAAGTTAATAGAAGGGCAATATCCAAGTTATGAACAAATAGTAAACAAGATATTTGATAAAAAGATAAAGGTTGAAAAAGAAATTTTTTCAAAAGCAGTGAAGAGAGTTGCACTTCTTGCTATTGACAAAACGAATGCTATAAGACTAAAAGCATCAACCAATAAACTTATAATTAATGCAATTACAACAGATATTGGAGAAGCAGAGGAAGAAGTACCAGTAGAATATAAAGGAGAAGAAATACTAATTGCGTTTAATGCAAAGTACATAATGGATGTATTAAAAGTTATAGAAAATAATGAGATTGAAATAAATTTATTAGATCCTACATCTGCAGGTTCAATAAAGCCATTAAATGATAAAAATTATTTATATATAATTATGCCTATTAGGCTATAAATTTCTTCCTAAAAAATTAAATGTCACAGAACATCTCTCTAAGGAGAAGAAAAAATCTTCTATATGCATAAAGATAAGGGTAAATTAAAACCAATTGGTGATTTTTTGGATATTACCTTGAAAAGGTATAAATTATATGATAAAATTAAAGAATATTATATATATATGAATTGGGAGGAGATAGTGGGCAAAAATATCTCTTCTCATGCAAAACCGGCTTTTTTTAAATATGGCAAATTATTCATTAATGTTGATAGTTCATCGTGGCTTAATGAATTAAAATTTTTAAAAGAAAAAATAAAAGAGAAAATAAATAAAAAATTAGGGACAAACAAGGTAAAAGAGATTTATTTTAAAATAAATGGAGGTTTTTGTAAAAAGTGAAAAAGAAAAAGGATGAAAATGAAATAGAAAAAGTTAAAGAGAAAGATGATAGTGACTATACAGCAGAGAAGATACAGGTATTAGCAGGATTAGATGCAGTAAGGAAAAGACCAAGTATGTATATAGGAAGTACGAGTGAAGAAGGATTGCATCATTTAGTATATGAGGTAGTTGATAATAGTATAGATGAAGCATTAGCTGGCTATTGTAAAAATATAGAAGTAACAATCAGCAAAGATGATGTTATTACTGTTTTAGATGATGGAAGGGGTATTCCAGTTGAAGAGCATAAAGAACTTAAAAAGAGCGCACTTGAAGTAGTAATGACAACATTACATGCAGGTGGTAAATTTGATAAGAAAGCTTATAAAGTTTCTGGAGGACTTCATGGAGTGGGTGTGTCAGTTGTTAATGCTTTATCAGAATGGTTGGAAGTAGAAGTATATCGTAATGGAGAGATCTATAGACAAAAATACAAAAGAGGAGTTCCTGTTACTCGCGTAGAAAAAGTTGGTAAGACAAAATTAAGAGGGACAAAAGTTAGATTTAAAGCAGATAAACAAATTTTTAAAACCACACAATATAGTTTTGATACTATTTCTAATAGATTAAGAGAACTTGCATTTTTAAATAAGGGTATAAAGATTACACTTAAAGATGAAAGAACTCATAAAGAGAATGAGTTTAAGTATGATGGCGGGATAGTTTCTTTTGTAAAATTTTTACAGAAAAATAAAGTTCCACTACATGATGAGCCTATATACATAATGAAGCAGAAAGATGATGTAATTATTGAAATGGCGTTACAATGGAATGATGGTTATAATGAGAATATATTTACATTTGTGAATAACATTAACACACATGAAGGAGGAACACATTTAGTAGGATTTAAAACAGGGTTAACTCGTGTTTCAAATGATTTTGCCAGGAAGAAAGGATTACTTAAAGATGATAGTATCACATTGCTTGGAGAAGATATAAGAGAAGGTTTAACCGCAGTTATAAGTTTAAAGATGCCTGATCCGCAGTTTGAAGGACAGACAAAAATGAAGTTAGGGAATTCTGAGATAAAAGGGCTCGTTGAATCAATAGTTAATGATGAATTAACATTGTTTTTTGAAGAGAATCCATCTATTGCAAAAAAGATTTTTGAAAAAGGGATATTAGCAGCACAAGCAAGAGAAGCAGCAAGAAAGGCAAGAGAATTAACTAGAAGGAAAGGTTCTTTAGAGGAATGGTCACTTCCTGGAAAACTTGCAGATTGCTCTGAAAATGACCCTGCATTATGTGAACTTTATATAGTTGAAGGTGATTCTGCTGGAGGTTCTGCAAAGCAAGGCAGAGATAGGAGATTTCAAGCAATACTTCCCTTAAGAGGTAAAATACTAAATGTTCAAAAAGCAAGAGTTGATAAAATATTTTCAAATGAAGAAATTAGAAGTATAATTACTGCTATTGGGACAGGTGTAGGTGAGGAGGAGTTTGAAATCTCAAAATTAAGATATAATAAGATAATTATAATGACTGATGCAGATGAGGATGGATCACATATAAGAACATTACTTCTAACATTTTTTTATAGACAGATGCCAAAACTCATTGAAAATGGGCATATCTATCTTGCACAACCACCTCTTTATAGAGTGAAGAAAGGTAAAATAGAGAAGTATTTTGTAACAGAGGAAGAAATGGAAAATTTCATTATTAAAGAAGCATGCAGAAGTTCAAGACTAATAAAACTCAAAAATGGGAAAGAAGATATACTATTTAGCGAACAAAAATATGAGGAGATTTTAAAAAGTTTATCAGAGATTGAACTGCTAATAAAATCAATAGAAAAGAAGGGAATTACTATTAATGAAATTTTATCGTTTATAAAGGAAAAGAAAATTCCTTTGTATAAAATACAAATACTTGGAGAAGTGAAGTACGCTTATTCAGAGAAAGAAAAGGCAACAATCTTAAATCTATTAAGGAAAAAGGGAAAAACGGAAGATGAGGAAAAGAAAAAAGTTGTTTTTAAAGATGAAGAAGAAATAATAATAAATATTCCCGAGATAGAAGAGATAAAGGTACTAATGGATAAAGTAAAATTATTAAGCAAGAAAGATATTTCTATTGACGAAGAAGAGTTTGATAAAAAGAAAAAAGAAAGAGTACCTTTATTTAAAATTATAGAGGACCATAATGAAATTTTAATTTTTAATGCACTTGACATTTTAAAAAATGTAAAGATCATTGCTAAAAAAGGGTTGGAGGTTCAAAGATATAAGGGATTAGGTGAGATGAATCCAGAACAGCTTTGGGAGACTACTATGAATCCTGCAAATAGAACTATTTTGCAGGTAAGACTTGAAGATGGAGTTGCAGCAGATGAGATATTTACTATTTTAATGGGAGACCAGGTTGAACCAAGGAGGAAGTTTATTCAAGAAAACGCGTTAGAGGCAAAGAACATTGATATATAGGAGGTGATGAGGTTGTTAACATTTTTTCGTATAATTTTTATTATAGTTTGTGGAGTTGTAGGATTTTTAATAGCGGATAGTTCTAATTTACCGTATTTAAATGGAATTATAATAGGAGTTGCAGGAAGTCTTATTATTGTATTATTGGATATTTTTTCTAGCAAAATATCATTAAAAGATTTATTATCTATTTTAGTTGGATTGACATTTGGATTAATTATTGCATCTTTACTTTCATATGGAATTTCACAATTTCCCTTTTTTCAATCTTCAAAGTATATCTTTATACCTATGGTAATTTATCTTATTTGTATCTATCTATGTGTTGTAATGGTCTTGAAGAAGAAAGATGAATTTCCTGGATTTAAAAGTTTAGTTGGAATAAAGGGAGATACTTTATCTTCTAAAATTTTAGATACAAGTGCGATAATAGATGGAAGAGTTGCAGAGATATTAGAAATAGGTTTTTTAGATGGTGAAATTATAATTCCAAGATTCGTTTTACATGAACTACAGATGATAGCAGATTCTCCAGATCCAATTAAGAGGAATAAAGGAAGACGAGGATTAGATGTTTTAAATAAGATGCAAAAACTATCATCTAATGTGAAAATTTATGAAGATGAATTTCCTGAGATTCATAATGTTGACGAAAAACTCTTGAAACTTGCGAAAAAATTAAATGCTAAAATTATAACAAACGATTTTAATTTAAATAAAGTTGCAGAATTAGAAAAAATAAAAGTCTTAAATTTAAACGACCTCTCAAATGCTGTTAAACCTATAGTTCTACCAGGGGAACTTATGAGAGTGAAAATATTGAAAGAAGGGAAAGAACTAAACCAAGGGGTTGCTTATTTAGACGATGGAACTATGATTGTGGTTGATGGAGCAAGACATTTTATAAATAGAGAGATGGATATTATAGTTACTTCTGTAATTCAAACTTCTGCAGGCAGAATGATATTTGCCAAGAAAAAAGAATAGTAGATGAGAATATCCGTTGTAATAGTTGCTGCTGGTTCAAGCAAAAGAATGGGCAGCAAAATAAATAAACCTTATATTTATTTAAAGGGTTTACCTATTATTTATTATTCCATTTCTATCTTTGTTAAGTATAAACAAATTAAAGAGATTATTCTTGTTATAAGAAAGAAAGACAGAAAAATCTGTGAAGAAATATTAAAGCGATATAAATTTAAAAAAATAAAAATTGTTTATGGTGGAAAAGAAAGACAAGATTCAGTTTATAATGGTTTAAGAAAAGTTAGTAAGTCCACTAATATAGTTTTAATCCATGATTCAGCAAGACCATTTATTACAAAAAATTTAGTAACAAGAATAATAAAAAATACACTAAAGTATAAAGCAGTTGTTCCTGTAATTCCAGTTAAAGATACTGTTAAAGAATCTTTGGACAAAAAATTTGTTAATATAACATTAAATAGAGATAATCTTTTTTTAGTTCAAACCCCTCAAGGATTTGATTACAGATTAATAATGCAAGCGTATGAAAATGCATATAAGAATAATTTTTACGGCACAGATGATGCAATGCTTGTAGAGAAGATAAATTATCCAGTGAGAATTATTTGTGGTGATGAGAAAAATAGAAAGATAACCACAATAGAGGATGTTAGATATTTAATTTACTAAAAAAGAAATGCAAATGAAGAAAAAAGGGGGAAAATATGGTAGAGGTGATAGTGGATAGTAAAATAATTGGAGAAGAACTTGATATTGGAAGATTCTCCATAGGACAAGGTGGTCTTTCAGTTGAGCCAGTGATTGATAAGCATTTTTATGAATTAAGAAATTTAAATCTAAAAATCATAAGACTATTTCTGCAGGAATATTTTCATCCATATCCGAAACATGGTGTTTATAATTGGAAGG
>Ga0078972_1008434_pt1 | contig 21566 bp, 21 predicted proteins | sample YelNatPaOPGAMG01_FD_67568 | JGI IMG/M metagenome (GOLD analysis project Ga0078972, IMG submission 67568) | Hot spring thermophilic microbial communities from Obsidian Pool, Yellowstone National Park, USA - OP-RAMG-01 (SPADES assembly) (version 2) | ecosystem: Environmental > Aquatic > Thermal...
CAGGCGCAAGCCCCTGAACCAAAGCCAAAATCTTGTGATTCAATGCCGTTTTTCAACGAATCGCTTCTGGTTGCACAAAAGTTGGGTTAAGAAGATGTAAAGCACAAGAAATAGCAAGATACCCCATTTCCGGCCAATCAATCCAAAAGCCATCCCAGCCAACCCGCTGAATATCAGTCCTGAAATAAGCTGCACCGATGTCCATGAAATATTAGGATAGAACAACCAGACTACCAATGCTGGACCAACTTCAATAGCCCCAAGCAAATAGTAGGTCCAATCTGGCTGCTGCATAGGGAGAAAGTATAGGCGACGGGCAAGGGATGCCAAAATGATGTAGAAAGCTCCTCCGACAATTGCACCTTGAATGAACAGCCAGATACGGGCAAGGAACGCTCTTGACTTCGGAACAGTTTTTGTATCCATCATCAATCTCCGGACCCACCATTGAGCATCTCGACGATTTCTTCATTGCTGGGAGGCGAATAATAGTGGCGAAAGACACACAGGTCAATTTCACTGAGCGTGTCGAAATACTCTGCTAGTGCGCAACTGATCACAATCTACTGTATCCAATTGTTCATCTGCCCCAGGCGGACGGCGCCCTGCGCATCCATGAATTTGGTACGCTTTTCTTCGCTGCAACACCACCCAGATCCATGTTACTCAAGTTCATCCATCAGTCTGGTTAAAGGCGACGGATTTGATGAGCCAATGACAACATAGAAGGAGGCTGACCGCGACGGCCATATTGCCAGACAAACAACCGGTTGGGGCAGAAAGACATCTGCATACTTTTTGTGAAAGTATGTAACATAGCCGTTCTCACCGGCCGTCAGAAAATTCGCTTCAGGAAGTACAAGGGCACACGGGTCATAGCCGGGAAGATAATGTCGTTCCCAACCCAAAGCGGCAAGTTCTCCATCAAAATACTCCACAATGGAAGACCATGAATCCAGACGGTTAGCATTGTTTTCATCGTTTTCATCTACAAGCACATGAGCTTCTCTGCGCCAAACGAAATACCTGCTAGGAAAAGGGAAATTCGACCAAATCGTTACTGCATAAGTGGTGCTGTCCCAGGGATCGTAATCCACAGGGAACGAAATCGGAAGCACAATAAATCTTGGGGCTTCCAAAAGTAACATGCCAACCAGACAGAGCGCCACCGAGCCAACCACCATCGCGAGGCATCCCAGAGCCAATTTGAGAGATTTTGGCATATTTCTTTTCATTTCTCACCTCCTGGCAAATCAAGAATCTCGGCGGGGGTCACGAAGCAGATAAACATCGTCTCTGGCTCCTGGTGGTGAATATAAGCGGCCATCTTCGCGGCGGTTGTACAACCACCAATCGCCGCCTCGTTGCGGTAAGGCAGGTACTATCTGCGTAAAGATGACAGGCCAGCCCCTGCTTGCGCCGCAATTCTCCGTCTGGGCATTATCACAGAGCCAGGGCGCGCCCCAGGTAAACACTTTGATGGAGACCCACTTCGGCCAGGAATACTCATAAGCATTATAGACATCACGAGACCACTCCCTGGCTTTCTCTCTATCTTCCGGGAAACCACATTCTCGGGCTAGCCATAACCAGGCGGCGTCATCATGTCGTGGATCGGCTTGGCGACCGAATTGAACATACAGGTAAAATCCAATTTCATCTGAGGCCAGGTCTTCCAGTGAGTAGTACGACCAGTAAGCCGGGAATTGAATGCTCTCGAAGTGTTCTTCCAGTGCGCGATAAATGCCCAGCGCTGCAGATAACTTGTTGGATTGTCCCAAATGCCGTTTTACCACAGCCGTGAGAGCGAGCGATAGACCGGCCGGCAAGTTGATTCGGGGGGAGATGGCAAAAGCATCATCTCTATAGCCGGTGGTGTGGAACTCGAACAGGGACTGCTCATAGTTCAGTAGGTCCATAATGCTGGCGAAAGTTGCCGGGTTGGCATGGCTGAAATCTATCCATCCACAATTACAAGAGTACACAATTCCTAGCCACCGGACAGTTTAAGATTTGGGAAGCGAAGTGCGATAAAAAAGGAGAGGTGTATATCCATGTCTTTTTTGATAATTCTTTGAATCATGCGAAAACCGACTTGAAAAATAGACAAGTCACCACGATCAGAACGGTCTACCCAACGACGTTGGTTCGTATGGGCAATGTGTGAGCCGTAAGAGATAGACCACACATATAACAACACAACAGCAAAGGTCAAGCGAGAAAGCTTAACAAAACTCTTCAGGTGGCTGCTTTCAAGGTCGAAGCCATGACCCTTCAAGTCACCAAACATTTCTTCGGTCCACATTCTGCGGGAATAGGCACGTAAGGCGAGATGATGTTGGTCAAGGTTGGTAGCTAACAGCCAAGGGACATCTTCTTTGGGCTGCCAATGCGCTAATAAATTGACAGCGTATTGGTGCTGGTTGGTCAACAATCCTTTACCCAACCAAAGCGATTGCCCTTTCTTGACCAGGGAACCAAAATCCTGCCAGTCTTTTCCAGGCAGTTGTACCAAATGATTGGACTTTTGGCGCAAAACGTATTGCCATTGCCACTGGTCGAGTTGGCGTAATACTTCAATCGAGCCAAATTCCGCATCTCCAACCAAAAGCACTTTGGTATTGGATGGAAGCAAACGTCGAACATGTTCAAGTAAACCCAGTTGACAGCGCACTGAACTATGGCCACGTACATGAGGAACCCACGTCCAAGCCACCGGGATGGCTCGGCGGCGGTAAGCCACACTTACCATCAAGAGTTGATGGTAGGGGCCAACCTTTGTCCCATCCACGATCAGGCGTACACAACCAAATTGCGCAATGGACTGCAAAAGTGGTTGCACCAATGGATCATAGCACGTGCGCACTTGCAACACTGGATTTCCCAGGAAACGGCTCAAACGTTTTATGACACTGACTTCAACAGCTTGACCAGGAATTTCAAGTGCAATTTTATTCAACAGAACCGATTTCGCCAGATAGATTCCTACAAGCAGCCAGGCTAAATTTCTTTTTTGCGTTACTCGCCATCTTGGCCATTGCTGGTTTATCCATTTGAATATGGTATTATATAGACGGTTGCTCGGCATTTTCTCCTCCAGGGTTATGGTTTTTGACAAACCCCACTTTACCCTGTTTTGATTTGTCGAGCAACCTTTTTATTAAAACTGTCCGGTGACTAGAAGTACAATAACACATCAACGGAGGAGTTGGGAGAATTATGATCCGCAACCAGTGGTACGTTCTGCTCGAATCGGATGAAGTCCGCGACAGGCCCATCGGCGTGACGCGCATGGGCGAGAAAATGGTCTTCTGGCGCGATTCTTCTGGTAAGGTCCACGCCGCCGTGGACAAATGCCCGCATCGCGGCGTGCAACTCAGCCTGGGGGAGGTGGTAGATGACCACCTGCAATGCCCCTTCCACGGCTTCGATTACGACGCCAGCGGGAAATGTGTCCACGTCCCGGCCAACGGGCGCGGCGGCGTCATCCCTGCCACCCTGCGCCTGAACGTCTATCCCACCTACGAGGCGCACGGCTATATCTGGGTCTGGTGGGGACAAAATCCGCCTGCCAACCTCGAACCCCCGCTCTTCTTCGAGAACATTGACGATACCTTCTACCACGCCTCGGCGCACGATCCCTGGGACGCCCACTACTCGCGCGTCATCGAAAACCAGCTCGACGTGGTGCACTTGCCCTTCATCCACCGCAACTCCATCGGACGCGGCGGGCGCACCCTCGTGGACGGTCCGCTGGTGGAATGGCGCGGCGACAAGATGCTCTACACCTACGTCTTCAACCGCCACGATGACGGCACTCCGCCGCGCAAACCGAGCGAACTCTCGCCCAAATCCGCCACCAGCGTCCATCTCGAATTCATCATGCCCAACCTGTGGCAAAACTACATCAGCCCCGACGTGCGCATCGTGGCCGCCTTCGTCCCTGTGGACGAGGCGCACACCCTGCTCTACCTGCGCTTCTACCAGCGCTTCCTGCGCCTGCCTGGGCTGGGGAATCTGGTTGCTAAACTCGCCATGCCCTTCAACCTGCGCGTTGCCCACGAAGACCGCCGCGTCGTCGTCACCCACCAGCCGCAAATCAGCGGGCTGAAGATCGGCGAGGCGCTCATCCAGGGCGACCTGCCCATCATCGAATACCGCCGCAAGCGCCAGGAATGGCAGAAGCAGGCCGTATCGGAATAAAACTTCATGCGCTTGTGGAGTCTTCACCCATCTTTCCTCGACGTCAAAGGGCTGACCGCCGTCTGGCGCGAGGGGTTGCTGGCCAGAGCCGTGCTGGAAGGGAGGAGGCGCGGCTATAAAAATCATCCGCAACTGGAACGCTTCCGCGCCCAGCCCGACCCACTGGCGGCCATCAACGCCTATCTCTGGGAAGTGTGGCGCGAGGCCGAACGGCGCGGTTACCGCTTTGACCGGAGCAAGCTCGATGACCCGCGTCCCTGCCCGAAAGTCCGCGTAACCGAGGGACAGATCCGCTACGAGTGGGCGCACCTGCAAAACAAACTCCTGCGACGCGACCCGGAGCAACATCGGCGCAATGCCTCGGTCACGGACATCCAGCCGCATCCGCTGATGGAAATTGTCCCTGGCGAAGTAGAATCCTGGGAGCGAAAAAAGAGTGCGTGAACGGAAGCAGAAAGTTTTGCGCAGGCAAACCACTGTGCCACCATTCCCTGCAACCCCCGGCATACGTCCAGGCGCTGATGCGCCGCAAATACGGTCTGTCCTTCCTCTTCTTCCGTCTCCTCGGCCGCGGCCGCGCCTACACCGCCCTCGTTATCCGACCGCAGACGGCAGAGCGCTCTCGACGATTCGACTATTAGACTACCCGACTCCCATGAAACACCGCTTTTTCCGCATCATCGCTCTTGTTCTTGGAATCCTTCTCCTGCTCCTGCTCGTCGGCCCCTTCCTCGTCCCCGTCCCGCCGCTGGAAGGGACAAAGCCCATTGAAGAACTGGCCGACCCCGACAGCCGCTTCGTCGCAATCAACGGGCTGCGCGTGCATTACAAGATGAGCGGCCAGGGCGAGCCGGTTTTCGTCCTGCTGCATGGTTTCGGCGCCAGTTTGTACTCCTGGAACGCCGTCATGGAACCGCTCGGCGACCTGGGCACGGTCATCGCCTACGACCGCCCGGCCTTCGGCCTCACCGAGCGCCCGCTGCAATGGGAGGGCGAGAGCCCCTACAGCCCGCAGGCGCAGGTGGACCTGCTGCTCGCTCTGCTCGACCATTTCGGGGTCGAACGGGCGATCCTGGTCGGCAACTCGGCCGGCGGCACGGTGGCGATGAACTTCACCTTGCAGCATCCCGACCGGGTGCAAGCGCTGATTCTCGTAGACCCGGCCGTCTATGGCGGAGGCGGCGCGCCGCGCGGGACCCGCTGGCTGCTGCGCACGCCCCAAATGCGTCACCTCGGACCGCTCATTGCGCGTCAAATCCAGACCCGCGGCCCGGAACTCATCGAACTGGCCTGGTACGACCCGACGCGCATCTCCGAGGAGACCCTCGCCCTGTACAAAAAGCCGCTCCAGGCCGAGAACTGGGACCGGGCGCTCTGGGAACTGACGGTTGCCGGCCAGGAATCTGATCTTGCCGAGCGCCTGAATGAATTCACGATGCCCACTCTGGTTATCACGGGCGAAGCGGATAAAATTGTACCGACCGAGCAATCCGTTCGCCTGGCCGGGGAACTGCCGAACGCCAAACTGGTCGTCATCCCGCAAGCCGGTCACGTCCCGCACGAAGAACAACCCGCCGCGTTTCTCGAAGCGGTGGAGGCGTTCGTCCAATCCCTCCCGTAAGGCGGAATTCATCCCGCCCCACTTGTAAAGCGGAATTTATTCCGCCCCACTGGTAAATTTATTCCGCCACAATCTCGTTCACCAAGAAAGGAAAAGCCTATGTCTCCCAAAAAATCCTCTTCTCCTGCCGAGGCCTCCGAAAAGACCTTTCGCGGCCTGCGCACCTTCAACCTGGTGATGGGCTTCCTGCACCTGATCCAGAGCGTGATCATGCTTGTCATCACCTTCAATCTCGACAAGACCTACCCCATCTTCACCAACTACCTCAAGTTCGACCTCGCCACCCGCTCGCTGGTCACCGACCCGCGCCTGGCCTACGAGGTCAACTTCGGGGTAGGCGTGGCGCTCTTCCTGCTCCTCTCCGCCATCGCCCACTTCAGCCTCTCCACTTTCGGCTACAATTGGTACGTGGCGAACCTGAAGAAGGGCATGAACCCCGCCCGCTTCTACGAGTATGCCCTCTCGTCTTCGCTGATGATCGTTCTCATCGGTTTACTGGTCGGCATCAATGACCTGGCGGCAGTGATTCTTATCTTCGGCCTGAACGCTTCGATGAACCTGTTCGGCCTGCTGATGGAGAAGCACAACCAGACCACCCCCAAGACCGACTGGACGGCGTTCATCTTCGGCTGCATTGCGGGCATCATCCCCTGGATTGCCATCCTGTGGTACTTCCTGGGCGCGGTCAACATCGGCGGCGATGTCAAACCCCCGGCGTTCGTGTACGCCATCATCCCGACCATCTTCGTCTTCTTCAACATCTTCGCCCTGAACATGTTCCTGCAATACAAGAAGGTCGGCCCGTGGAAGGATTACCTCTTCGGCGAGCGTGTTTACATCATCCTCAGCCTGTCCGCCAAGACGGTGCTGGCCTGGATGATTTTCTCCGGCGTCTTCGCACCGTAAACGTGTTGCCTCTTCGAATGGGCTGGAAATCCTGCTCATCCTGCGACAGGCGGGGGCTTCCCCTCCCCCGCCTGTCCTGATTACAGCCACAGACTGAAAGCCGGCGTCACAGTCTGCGCGGTATTCCGTTTTGTCATCCGCCAGCGAGCATGCGTCAGGCAAACGGCAATCCTCGGCGCAGGTAGCGGATCGATAGCCCGGAATCGTTACGCTAGCGCCAGATAAACATTTGAATCCATACCACGCTCAGCGCCAGCGAAATCAGCGTAATGAGGGCGCCCGCTCTGGTATATTCCCCAAACGTCAATTTGATTCCGCGACGGGCGGCTGTTTCGGCCACGATGAGGTTAGCCACAGAGCCAAGCAGGGTCAGGTTTCCTGCCAGCGTGGACGAGGCCGCCAACGTCAGCCAACCCGCGGCCGGGTTGGAAAGCGACGCCACCGCAGGCCGCAGCAGTAACACAGCCGGAACGTTCGAAACCAGATTCGATAACGTCACCGAAATCAGGGAAAGCGCCAGCGCGTCATCGCGCAGGTACGGCAAGAGAGCCTTGAAGATTCCATCCGTAAGATGGTTGAGTTCGATGACCCCCGTCAGGATAAAGAGGCAGGCAAAAAACACAAGTAGATTCCAGTCCACTTGATTCATTACTTTCTGGGGCTTGACGCGCCGCGTGAAAAGCAAAATACAGCCAGCGATGAAGGCGGCCTCGGCAATCGGCACACCCAGCACAAAGGCAAGCAGCAGACCTGCCGTGACAATCAGACTCTTGATAAGCAAAGGACGAAACAGTCGCAAAGGGGGAATCTCCACCTGCTCAAAGCGAACGGGCGAAAACTCCTCCCGATAGAAGCCAACCAGAATCAACCAGATAACGCCCAGCCCCAGCAGGGCAACCGGCGTGAGCGCTCTCGCAAAATCGAGATAAGAAATCCTCGAGGCGATGCCAATGATCATGTTTTGCGGGTTGCCCGTCAGGGTAGCAACGGAACCGATGTTGGAGGCGGCAGCCAGAGCAATGAGATAAGGGATGGGATTACGCTTTGCGGCGAGGGTGATGTCGAGTATCAGCGGCGTGAGCATCAGGCAAATGGTATCGTTCAGGAAAAGCGCGCTGAGAATCCCTGCCACCACAATTTCAAGCGCGAGCAGACTACGCGGCGATTTTGTCCAGCGCAGAATAAACGCTCCCGCCAGGCGAAAGAAGCCTGCCAGCTGCAGATTAGCGTTGACGATCATCATGCCAAACAGCAGCATAAGCGTATTGAGTTCGAGCAAAGAAGCCAGTTGATCGAACCCCAGCAAGCCCAGCCCCAACAGCGCGCCCACACCAATCAGCGCAATGGTAGTGCGGTTAACGCGCAGATACGGAAGGCCGCCTACAGCAATGCCCGAGTACGTGATAAGAATGATAACTGTGGTCAACCAGAAAGACATCAGGCACGCTCCACTTTCAAAATCTTTCCTGCGCTCCACAAGGCAAACGCGCCCATACACAGTGGCACAAAACAATAACCTGCCAGGAAATTTTCCAGCGTCACGCCGGCGAAGAGACCTCAGGTACCTTCCGCAAAATACGACGACTCTTCGGCCCACCTGCAGGCCGAAAGCTGGCGTTAAAGTCCTGTTGGATTACTTTGCCAGCGGAACACGGCGCTGATAGATACCTGCCTGATCGGAAAACCCCAGGACAGCACTGACCGGGCTACACGTCCTCCCTCCGACGTTGCCGGGTTAACTTCTTCAACCTTTCCACTTCCGGCGGCGCTAATTCCCGCCATTGGCCTGGTTTCAGGTTACCCAAAGACAAATCGGCCATGCGTACACGCACGATACGTACCACCGGCAAACCGGTCTGCCGCCCCATCTCGCGTATCTGGCGCTTATGTCCTTCGCGCAAAATGACGCGTAGCCAGGCGCCTTTGCCGAATTTGCTCTCCAGCCTGACCTGCGCCGGCTGGGTGCGATAGCCATCCTCCAGCACGACGCCGTGACGCCAGGCCTCCAGTTGTTTTTCATCGGGCTGGCGCGCTACCAGAACGCGATATTCCTTCTCGTGCTGGTAGCGAGGGTGCGTCAGACGATTCGCCAGTTCTCCATCATTGGTCAGGAGCAACAGGCCCTCCGAATCCACATCCAGCCGCCCGACCGGGTACAGCCGGCCCGGAAGGGGAACCAGATCGCGCACTGTTGGACGGCGATCGGGCGCGGAGACGGTCGACAACACGCCGCGCGGTTTGTAAAGTAGGATGTAGCGAAATTGCTCCGGCGCGGGCACCGCAACGCCATCCACCGTGATCGCGTCCGTAGCCGCGTCGGCTTTGTCGCCCAAAACAGCCACCCGACCGTTGACGCGCACCCGGCCGGCAGCGATCAATTCCTCGCACTGCCGCCGCGATCCGTACCCGGCGCGTGCCAGAATCTTCTGGAGTCGTTCCGCCATAGGCGAATAATTATAACAGAACAGGCGTTATTCCAGCCCGAAAACTACCTGCTGTGGACGCACCAGCAACATGGACGTTTTGATAACCCCCATTGGAGGCAAAAAAGGATTGGTGATTTCGGCCTCGTAAAGCGAAAGCCATGTCAGGCGGCTGATCGTGGTCAGGGAGGTACCAAAGTCCGTCTGCGTAGAAATGCGCACCTTGCACTTCAACAGGAAAGTCCCCAGAATCACATTCACCGGCAACATCAGACGATGGGCTTCATTCGGATCATAATCCAGGGGCTCTTCCGCAGGCGGTGCGAGATGAAAACCGTAGATAAGCCCACTGTAGAGATACAGCTCCGGTAAGGAAATGACCTTTGGCACTCCGCAAAGAGTCACCACCTGCGCGCGGAGCAGGTGAATGTACTCGGGCGCCGCGTCCGTGCGCAACCAGATGCCCACCCGCACCATCTGCTTGGTGATGACTTCGCCGCGCACAAGACCGTTCGCGGTATAGATAATGACCGCGGTTGCCTTTTCATCCGCCGCAAGCGTGTACATACCAATACCTCCCAGAAACATTATAGAGGATTTTCTCGCCGGGATTCCCTTGAATGACTTTTTTGCAAGGACCAGTCTGCAACAAGAACTCGCAGCATGATAGCCGCCGAGGCAAACTGTCAACGAATGCCTGACCACGAGTAAACGAATCGCCGCGCCGCGCTTGTTGATTCGCTGTAACTACCTGCCCACCATGTCATTGCGAGCCGCCATAGGCGGCGAAGCAATCTCAAGTTCCACAGAAGCCATAAGAACATTCATGAGACTCGCGCGGGGATTGCTTCGGCGGCGTCTCGGCGAGCCTCGGCGTGGCCCTATCGCCGCCTTGCAATGACAGGGGGGAGGTAATCGAACATTGTCGAGGTAGTTGCCTTTCCTGAGCCATGCGATTTTATGTGTAGAACTTGCAAAGAAAATGAGCGCGCCGCCGCTGGTCTGGCGTGCTATGATGATAGTGAGAAAAAATTACATCACCCATGTTCAGGAGAGAAGAAAATGGCTAAACGATGGTACTTTTCTTTGCTGACCTTCTTGCTAGCAATGGCGTTGGTATTTAGCGGCTCCATGCCAGCGGCAGCGGCTAAACCGACACCGAAGCCAACCGCGACGCCGACTTCCACGCCACCCGCCAGAACTCCCATCCAGATTTTCGGCGTATGGCACTGTGGCAACCATTATTGCGATTGGAGCATTGTGCGCGATATTGCCGAGTTCGATCAGGCCAATCACTGGTTGATCGATCGCGGCGACGGCCGACCCTCCGTCAATTTGGTAGTCCTGAGCTTCGTCAACCCGTTGAAAATGCTCAATCGCACCGACACCGGCCTGTACGGCATGATTCCGGCAGGCATGACGGCGGAAATTGTGAACTACTTCAAGAGCCGGGGCATCCGCGTCATGCTATCCATCGGTGGTATTACTTATACCGACGATTGGGATGCGGCTCTGGCTGCCAATCCAACACAACTTGGGCTCAACGCCGCAGCCGTCGCGCAAGCCCTGGGGGTGGGAATCGAAATCGACTATGAACGTACTACCGACCCCAACCTGGCCGGCCTGCAGGCTTTCATTGACGCCTACCGTTCACAGTTGCCTTACGATCCAAGCGGCAATAACCACGCGGCTCGCCTGACGATAGACCTCGGGGCGGGCGATCGCTGGCTCACCGCCATCACCCGTTACGCCACCGCGAACTGGTTAACCACAACCAACCCGGTGCTCGATTACGCCAATGCCATGGTCGCTGGCACCTCCTCTGGCACGCCGGCGGACTGGCAAGAGCATATCAGCGGCAAGCCCAATTATGACCCACCGGTGCCACCGCTGGCCCCGGCAAAATTGACTGGCGGCCTCTACCTGAAAGGCAACATTGCCAATTGCAATAACTTCGCTTCGTCGGAGCAAGCCGCCTACGCCGATTACGTCCAGACCGTCATGCCCGATGGCGCCGGTACAACGCCCGGAATGTTGGGCTTCATGTTCTGGGCCGCGGAGTATCCTTCGGCGCGCAAAGGCTACGTGGGCACAGTGCCGCCCAATACGTGCGAGGCTGGCATGGGTGTGGCCGCGACAGTCTTCAATATTCCTATCCCAATGCCGCCCTTGCGTCAGGAATAAACTGCAAACCGGCCCAGGCCGTCACACGGAGCCAGGCGGAATCCACCACCGCCTGGCTTTTTCGTTCGCGGCTTGCCGGCAAACGATGCCCCTGGCTCAGCGCCTGTGAGCGCCAGCCACCGACGCCGCCCGCGCGACGTGAACCTGCCGCCTCAACGGGGAAATGGTAAAATGTGCCACAGGATTGTTCGCCAAACCATCATCGCCGGGAGATTTTTGCATGGCTATCGTTTGTCTGGATTTGAAGTTTCACGGTCAAGCGCGCGCTATCGCCGCGTATGCCATCCCTTATACGCAAGGAATCGTGTTGGTGGATTGCGGCCCGGCTTCCACCCTGACCGGCCTGCAAGCGGCTCTGGAGGCCGCCGGCCTGGACTGGCGCGCCGTGACCCACGTCCTGCTGACCCATATTCACCTTGACCACGCCGGGGCGGCGGGCATTCTGGCGCAGCAGGGAGCGCAGATTTACGTTCACCCGTTGGGCGCGCCGCATCTGGTCAATCCGGAAAAATTATTGAACAGCGCCCGCCGTCTCTACGGGGAGCATCTGGAATCCCTGTGGGGAGATTTCCAGCCGCTGCCCGCAGAAAGCCTGGTCACCGTGCAGGATGGACAGTCAATCGCCATCGGCGAGCTGCACGTTACGGCTTTGCACACGCCCGGCCATGCCGAACACCATGTGGCTTACCTGTTCGAAGACGTGTGCTTTGCCGGCGACCTGGGCGGGGTGCGGCGGCCCGGGCCACTTTACCTGCGACTGCCCTTCGTCCCGCCGGAAACGCACCTGACGAAATGGCGAACGAGCGTTCAGCGTTTGCAGGAATGCGGCGCGCGTCAGGTGGCTGTTTCACACTTCGGCCTTTACCCCGACGCCCCGGCGCATTGGGCTTTGCTGCTGCGTTTGCTGGATGAGACGGAAGTCTGGCTACGCGCAAACATGGACGCGAACCCGCCGCTGGAAACCCTGACCGCCCGCTACACCTCCTGGCTGCGACAACAGGGGCTCGCTCTGGGAATCGACCCCGCCGTACTCGACGAGTACGACCAGGCCAATCCGGCCTTGATGAACCTCCTGGGGTTGCAACGCTACTGGCAGAAAGTCATTCAGGGAAAGTGATGTCTTTCACAGGACAGTCAGCCCGTTCCTCACTTGACGGGAAGCCGGTTTGGATAGATACTTGATTTGTCATACAAAAGAGGAGCCTATGAAGCTGCGCCACTTCCTTGCCATTGCCGATTACTCAGCGGCGGAAATTCAGGAATTACTCGATCTGGCAATGACTCTCAAACGAGAGTATTTTGCCGGTGGGAATCCACCCTTGCTCAAAGGCAAGGTGCTGGGAATGATTTTCCAGAAACCAAGTCTACGAACGCGCGTTTCCTTCGATATGGCCATGCGCCACCTGGGCGGAGATGCTCTCTACCTTTCGCCGCAAGAAGTTGGCCTGGGCCAGCGCGAGGCGATCGCGGACGTGGCGCGCGTACTCTCCGGCTACGTTCACGCCATCATGGCGCGCGTTTTCGCCCATGAGCACATTCTGGAACTGGCGCGTTGGGCCTCGGTGCCGGTCATCAACGGTTTGAGCGATTACAACCACCCCTGTCAGGCCCTCGCAGATGCCCTGACCATCCAGGAACGCTTTGGGCGCGCGCCCGGCTTGAATGTGACGTTCATCGGCGATGGCAACAATGTGGCCGTCTCGCTCATGCACATTTGCGCCAAACTGGGCTGGAACTTTACCATTGCCAGCCCGCCCGGTTACGATTTGCCGTCACAAGCGATAGCCGCCGCGCGCACCTTCGCCGCCGAAAGCGGGAGCACGTTGCGTTTCCTCCGCGATCCGCGCCAGGCAGTGCGGGGGGCTCAGGTAATTTACACCGATACCTGGGTCAGCATGGGACAGGAAGAGGAGGCCGCCAGGCGCCAGGCTGTTTTCCCACCCTATCAGGTCAACGCCGATCTGGTGGCGCAAGCCGATCACGAGGTGATTGTCATGCACTGTCTGCCGGCCCACCGCAATCAGGAGTTGACCGACGAGGTAGCCGACGGCCCACATTCGGTTATCTTCCCCCAGGCCCACAACCGCCTGCACGCTCAGAAGGCGATTCTGGTACGTTTATTTGGCATACTGTGATGGTTATGTTCCTCTAAAAAGCCCTGGACCGTCTCTGCGGCAGTTATCATTCTCCCACCTCACAGGCTTTACGCAGAGACGGTTTTTCGTGTCACTCCACCACACCGATGCTGAAACGGTTTGCCTATGAAGGCAGAAGATTACATTGCGTTGGAAAGACAATATGGCGCCCGGAACTATTCCCCACTGGAAGTTGTCCTGACGCGCGGGGAGGGAGTCTGGGTGTACGATGTAGAAGGGCGGAAGTACCTTGATTGCCTGAGCGCTTACTCCGCGCTCAATCAAGGACATGTCCACCCAAAAATCCTGGCCGCCTTGCAGGAACAGGCCGCGCGTCTCACGCTGACGTCGCGGGCGTTTTATAACGACCAGTTGCCCCTGCTCTGCCAGGAACTTTCCGCCTTGACAGGCTACGAGCGCTCCCTGCCGATGAACAGCGGCGTGGAAGCCGTCGAGACCGCGCTGAAACTGGCGCGCAAATGGGGATATTGCGTCAAGGGTGTACCGCGCTACCAGGCAGAAATCATCGTCTGCGCCGGCAATTTCCATGGGCGGACGATTACAGCCATTTCATTTTCCAGCGAACCGCTCTACCGCCAGGAGTTCGGGCCCTTCACCCCTGGCTTTGTGACTGTTCCCTACGGCGACGCCGGGGCGCTGGAAAGCGCCATTACACCCAACACGGTCGCTTTCCTGGTGGAACCGATCCAGGGGGAAGGCGGCGTGATCGTTCCGCCGGAAGGGTATCTGAAAGCAGCCGCAGAGATCTGCCGCAAGCATCATGTCCTGTTGATTGCAGACGAGATTCAGACCGGTTTGGGACGTACCGGGAAACTCTTTGCCTGTCAACACGAAGAGGTGCGTCCTGACATTACCATCGTTGGCAAGGCGCTGGGAGGCGGTTTTTACCCGGTATCGGCAATCCTGGCCGACGCGTTTCTTCTCGATTTGTTCACTCCCGGCGAGCACGGCTCGACCTTTGGCGGCAATCCCCTGGCGGCTGCCGTAGCCCGAGCGGCTTTGCGCGTCATCGTCGAGGAGAACCTGCCACAGCGCGCGGCTGAACTCGGCGCCTATTTTCTGGAACATCTGGCAGAAATTCCCAGCCCGTACGTCAGGGAAGTGCGCGGCAAGGGCTTGTTAATTGGCGTAGAATTGAAAGCAGAGGCCGGCCCGGCGCGCAGCTTTTGCGAAAAATTGCGCCAGGAGGGTATACTGGTTAAAGATACACACGAACGAGTGTTGCGCTTCGCTCCACCGTTGATCATCGAACGCGAGACGATTGACTGGGCCTTGCCGCGCATCCGGCATGTTTTGACAGCCAGCAGGTCAGATAAGAGGTAATACCAAACACGCCTTCAAAGACCATGTTTTGACGCGCTGATATACACTTGCTGTAACTACTCAGTTCTGTATCAAAACCGTCGTGCATGTCACGGCGAGGAGCGCTCTTTGCGACGAAGCAATCCCCAGGCGGTCCATTTAGCCTGATATGGGAGATTGCTTCGCCAAAAAGGCTCGCCATGACATGGCTGAGTAGCTCGACAATGTTAGATTACCTGTCCCTTGTCATTGCGAGGCGGCGATAGGGCCACGCCGGGGCTCGCCCGAGGCGCCGCCGAAGCAATCTCCTTGCGAGTCTTAAGGTAAGCAGTCTCCCAACTACCAGGGGATTGCTTCGGGCAGAGAACGCCCTCGCAATGACAACTATGCCGAAATATAACATTGTCGAGGTAGTTACCACTTGCTTAGGGTCTTTGGGATCATGATTGGTATAAGATTAGTGAGAAAGAAAATTGCCTGCGATCAGGCATATGGTGCTATCTTACTTTTACGGAGGACGATGATGAACATTGGCATTCCCAAAGAACACAGGCCGAACGAATTTCGGGTAGGCCTCTCGCCGGCTGGTGTGGAGTTGCTTTGCCAGCACGGTCATACCGTCTATGTTGAGCATGAAGCCGGCCTGGGCGCGGGCTTTACCGATCAGGAGTACGAACGCGCCGGCGCGCAAATTGTCTACGCCCCAGAAGAACTGTTCATGCGCTCGAATCTGGTATTGAAAGTCAGCCGTCCCACTCAGGAAGAGGTAGAAATGATGCCGTCAGGAGCGGCGGTCGCCGGCTTGCTGCATCTGGCGGCAGCGCCACGCGAACGGGTAGAAACGTTGTTGAAGCGCAACATCACCACAATTGCCTATGAGCAGATTCGCGAGGCTGACGATTCGCTACCGGTGCTGCGTCCTTTCAGCCAGATTTGCGGCGTGATGACCGCGACGATTGCCGCGCGCCTGTTGCAATCAGATCAGGGCGGCAAAGGGACCCTGCTGGGCGGGCTTCCCGGCGTGCCGCCGGCAGAAGTAGTCATCCTTGGCGCTGGTGTGGCAGGAAGTTGCGCGCAGCGCACCTTTAGCGGCCTGGGTGCTCACGTCACGATGCTGGATATAAACATGAGAGCGCTCCAACGCATTGCCGAGCGGACGCCCAGCCCGGTGACCATGATTGCGACCCGGCGCAATATTGAACGCGCCTGCGCTTACGCGGACGTCGTCGTTTGCGCCGTGCTGGTGCCCGGGCAACGCGCCCCGATCGTCATTCCCAGAGAAGTCGTTCAGAAAATGCGACCGCGCTCGGTCATCATTGATCTGAGCATTGATCAGGGAGGCGGTGTGGAAACCTCGCGCCCAACCACCCACCAGCAACCAACCTATGTGGAAGAAGGCATTATCCACTACTGTGTCCCGAATATCCCCAGCGTCGCGGCACGGGCGGCCACGCACGCCTTTGTCAATGCCGCCATGGAATATCTTCTGACGCTGGCCGATAAAGGAATTGAGCCGGCCATTACAGAAAATCTCGCGCTGTCCCGCGCAGTTTGTACGCATGCCGGACAGTTGCGTAATCTTACATTGTTGAGCGGAGGCACTCATGGACTGGAATAGCATCTATCGTTCGCGCGTTACTACCGCCGAGGAGGCAGTGCGCGTCATCAAGCCAGGCAATCGTGTTTTCATGACCGGCAACGTCTCTGTGCCGCAGAAGTTACTCGCCGCGCTGGTGGACTACGCTCCCGAACTCCACGATGTGGAAATCTGCCAGGCGCTGTCGGTCGGGCCGGCCGATTACGTGCGTCCCGGCATGGAAAAGCACCTGCGCGTGAATTCCATGTTTATCAGCGCCAACGTCCGCCAGGCCATCTGGGAAGGCCGGGCTGATTTTACGCCAGTGCTCCTTTCGGAATTCCCTTTGCTGTTCAAGAACAAGGTTTTACCGGTGGACGTCGCGCTGGTGCACGTTTCCCCGCCGGATGAGCATGGTTTTTGCTCGTTCGGCGTCGAGGTAGGCCTGACGAAATCGCCCGCCGAATCGGCCAGGATCATCATCGCCGAGGTCAACGAACAAATGCCGCGCACGTTGGGCGATTCCTTCATCCATGTCAGCCGGCTGGACTACATCGTTCCCGTGAACTATCCCTTACCTGATGTGGTCATGAACGAAGGCAAAGACGACGAGGTAGTGCGCAAAATTGCCTCCTATATTGCCGAGTTGATTCCCGATGGCGCAACGCTTCAACTGGGCATTGGCGCCATTCCTGATACCATTCTGACGTTCCTGGACAACAAAAAAGACCTGGGGATTCATACGGAACTGTTCTCCGACGGAGTGGTGCGACTGGTGGAGGCCGGCGTGATCACCAATGCGCGCAAGACACTCCATCCCGGCAAAATTGTGGTCGGTTTCCTCATTGGCACCCAGAAACTCTATCGCTGGGTGCACAACAATCCCCTGTGCGAATTTCACCCGACGGAGTATATCAACGATCCGTTCGTGATCGCCCAGAATGAACGCATGGTGGCCATCAACTCGGCCATCGAGATTGATTTAACCGGCCAGGTCTGCGCCGATAGCATTGGGCCCAAGTTTTTCAGCGGCGTCGGTGGACAGCTGGACTTTGTCTATGGCGCCGCGCGCTCCAAAGGCGGCAAGCCCATTATTGCCATGCCCAGCACCACCACCAGCAAAGACGGCAGACTCATCAGCAAGATCGTGGCCACCTTGAAACCGGGCGCCGGCGTGGTCACTACACGTAACCATGTGCACTACGTGGTGACCGAGTACGGCGTGGCCGACCTGTATGGCAAGTCCATCCGCCAGCGCGCGCAGGCGCTCATTAACATCGCTCACCCCGATTTTCGCGATGAACTGCGGAAGCAAGCGCAGGAACTGAACTGGATGTAACCTATGGAGCGCCGCGCCAAGATTATTGCCACGATCGGCCCTGCCAGTCAGGATGAATCCATGCTGGAGCAGCTGATGCTGGCCGGCATGAACGTGGCGCGCCTGAACTTCTCGCACGGTGATCACGAAACCCATGCGACCTGGGCCAAACGTCTGCGCGCCGTAGCCGCGCGCCTTGACCGTCCACTGGCAATTCTGCAAGATTTGCAGGGCCCCAAGATTCGCGTCGGTCAGTTGCCGCAACCGTTGACGTTAACACCCGATCAGGAAGTATGGCTTTATCCTCAGGAAAGCCAGACGCCGCCGGAGACTCCCAGGCCGGCTATCCCGGTAGATTTTCGCGAATTGTTCACCGCTGTGCGTGCTGGCGACAGAATTTTGCTCGACGATGGGCGGCTGGAATTACAGGTCAAGCACGTGGCTGCCGATGGCCTGGCCGCGCGCGTGCGGACAGGCGGCGTCTTATCCTCCCATAAAGGCATCAACCTGCCAGGAGTAAGGCTGGACATTCCAGCGTTCACCGAAAAAGACGCCGCCGATCTGGCCTTCGGCCTGTCGCTGGGTGTAGAGGGAGTGGCGATCTCGTTTGTCCGTTGCGTTGACGACGTGCGGCAGGTACAGCAGGCGATCGCCGCTCAAGAGCCACCGCACCGGCCTCTGGTGATTGCCAAACTGGAGCGTCCAGAAGCGCTGGACCAGCTGGAAGCCATTCTGGAAGCCGCGGATGGCGTGATGGTCGCGCGCGGAGACCTGGGGGTGGAAATGGCGCCGGAGGACGTGCCAGGCGTACAAAAGCGCATCATTCGTGAGGCAAACCGCCAGGGGAAACTGGTCATTACCGCTACCCAGATGCTCGAATCGATGATTCACAATCCATTGCCGACGCGAGCCGAGGCTTCGGATGTAGCCAATGCCATTTTCGACGGCGCCGACGCGGTGATGCTTTCCGGCGAGACGGCTGTGGGCGAATATCCGCTGCAGGCGCTCCAGATGATGGATCGCATCATTCGACAGGCCGAGGCTGATTTCCGGGAATGGGGCAGGAAACAACGCGAGAGCGATGAGGTCTGGAACGATGCTCTGGCAGTGACGCGCGCCGCTTGTGATCTGGCCGAGGACAGAGATGTCACAGCCGTAGCAGTGTTTACGCGCGGAGGGCGTTCGGCCTGGCTGATGGCGCGCGCCCGTCCGCGCGTGCCGGTGCTGGCATTCACCTCAGAGGAATACATCTACCGCCAGCTGGCTTTGGCCTGGGGAGTGGAAGCGCATCGCGTGCCTTTTGTCCATACCGTTGACGAGATGGTACGGTGCATCGAACAGGCTTTGCGCGCCAGTGGTCGGGTGCGTCCCGGTCAGCAGGTTGTTCTGGTCTGTGGTTACCCGGTCGGCGAACTGCGGCCTCCCAATATGGCGCTTCTGCACACGATACAGGGTAAATAACATAAGGACCGGGGCGTCGCTGGAACGTCCCGGTCCCGGCTCAGAAAACGCGCCGAAAGGGTCGCTTTATTCCTGCTTTTGCCCGGCAGGTGGCCAGGGAATCTCAACCGGTCGGCTATAACCGTGTTTTTCGACAGTATAGAGCCAGCCCTTCGAGGGGGCCGAGCAGCCCGGTTCGTCCGTCACGGTATACGTGGTCTGATACTGGTCTGGCAGTGAAGCGGTCCACCAGAGATAAGCGCCATTCTGGCAAACCCAGGCTTCAATAAAGTAACCCCGATCGTCGTCTTCGGTCATCCAGACGGCCTGCCAGGTAATGGTCACTTCGTTGCCTCGACGCACCGCGCGCACGCCATCGGGGGGATCATACAGGACGCTCGGGCCGGGCAAACGCACTTCCTGATAGACCAGGCGGTTAATATCACCGCTCACCTCAACTACTGATGGGGAGACCCAACAGGCATAGTGAATCTTATCCGGGCGAACATAGAGCCAGTTGCTATAGCGGAAGCGTCCCCAGACAAGCCCGGTGTCGCCCTCATACAGGTCAGCCGCATGCAGGTAAGCCTTCGAAGGCCCATACCGACAATGCGCCTGCATCTTGACCCGAAAGGTGGGGAAGGTAAACGTTGGGGTAGGAGTAATCGTCGGCGTAAAGGTCTCGGTCGGCGTAAAGGTGGAAGTAAAGGTAGCGGCAGGTGTAAACGTCAGGGTGGGCGTGGCAGTGAAGGTAGGGGTGAAGGTAAAGGTTGGGGTCAGCGTGAAAGTCGGCGTTGGAGTAGCGCTGGGAGCAAACAAGGAGAGGGGAGACACAGCGCAAGCGATATGGAGCAGCAAGAAAGCCACTCCCAGGCCATGACGCAGAGCGTGATGGCGGTATCTCATGGGAATAATCATCTCATGGAAGCGGTGGCTGCCTGCCTTAAGGCACCACAACCTTGAACTCGTACCATTGCGAAGCCGTCACGCCACCCGGAAAGCGCACCGCGACGGCGAATGCGAGAGGCACGCCGTCAGGAAAATCGGTCGTGGTGGAATCTTTACCACGCAGCGTAAGCGAAAGAACCGCCGACGTGCCTCGCCCGGCGTGGTCGTTGCCCTCGAAGACTACGTATCGGCCAGGGTACTGAGGCGCCGGCATCGCCATGGCGGAGAGGAATTCGGCCTCGCTGGTGATACGCACGGCGACGGTGCAGGTTTCACCGAGGTTCAGGGTGGCCGGCAGCGGGGTCAGCAGTTCGAAGGTAACTTGCGGCGCCGGGGGACGCAGCGGCGCGGCGTAGACCGGGGCCGGCGTCAGCCCCAGGAGCAGAATCAGCACCAGGAAACGGGCGAAAGTTTTCATGGCAATCTCCTTTCAGGTCAGAGGGTAAAATGAGCAATACAACGATACCAGGTTTTCATAAAGCTGCCTAAAATGACAACCTCTTGCTCCACAATCACTGTTTCGAGTATAGACGGGCCACCCAACGGTTTGGATCACTGTCGCCGGGTTGGCAGGACGACAAAATTATATTAGCATGAAAGTTGGCAAAGTGCACGACTCGTACCTCCGCCGCAGACGGCCAGGTGGAGCCGGTGTTGGGTAGCCATCTTGCCTATTATGGACCTGCCGTTGGTGTTCCGAAGTCATCAGTCGAGTTGAGCACATAGATTGTTAGAATATCGGGATCCGTACGGTCGACGAGAATCGTTTGACGATCATACCTGTCTTGTCCATGACATGCAATTAGGTCAGTGGATGTATGGGGCTCCCACCAATCAGGGGCCAGTTCGTATGGTTTATATTCAGTCGGGCTGATAGATACCAAATCTTCAGTGCAGAGGGTCTTCTCCAAGAATGATGTCAAGTCATTTGGGGGGAGATTAAAACGAACCCAAGTATCGAGCTCACGAAAGCCACTAATCAAGGCATAAATCTCGGTAGCGTTGGCAGGAATAGAGATGGCAGCATTTGCCTCGATTGCTGCAAGATCGGCGCCTGGAGTGGGAGCTGGCATGTAGTATTGAGCAGATTCAACATCAGGGCTGGCTTCTCCAACAGACTTGACGAAGAAGGCAAGCGTCCAGAAGAAATTTACTGCAAGGATGACGCCGAGACCCAAGAGGGCCCCAAAGGTAATTTTCTTAATCTTCATGGATTTTCTATGGCTACGAGGCAGAATCGTTTTGGGCTGCCCAACGGTGGGCATCAGCCGCGCCGCGAAGCGCAGCGGAGCGGAGCGTGTCGGCTGCAACCCGTTGTTGGGCGCAGTTTGGGTTTACCCCTGCTTTGCCACTTGCAACCGACACCAGGCATATAGCGCGTCGTATACATCAAACTGTTGGCTCAGATTCTCCTTATCATCAGGAAAACGCAGACTGTACCCTACTGCAATGGCTTCCAAACCAGGGGCTATCTCGTCTGTGTGAAGGT
>Ga0078972_1008435_pt1 | contig 21565 bp, 14 predicted proteins | sample YelNatPaOPGAMG01_FD_67568 | JGI IMG/M metagenome (GOLD analysis project Ga0078972, IMG submission 67568) | Hot spring thermophilic microbial communities from Obsidian Pool, Yellowstone National Park, USA - OP-RAMG-01 (SPADES assembly) (version 2) | ecosystem: Environmental > Aquatic > Thermal...
GCAAGGTACTCTGAACTGTCTACAATATAACCTGACCAGAAATCGGACTGGGCGCATGGGTCTGAAACACCGGGTGCATTCGGAAAACTGTAGTACACACTGACTGCACCCTTTGCAGAGTCATTGTACGGTGCACCCACCAGGAGGTCAGCATATGCATCTCCATTCAAACTCGGTGTGATTATTGCAGATGTGCCAAATGCTCCAGATGTAGTTGTTGGTACAACCTTCTTTGAAGTTACACCTGTGAGCGCAACATCGTCGATGTAGATGTAGTGGGTGTTGACAGTTGACCATATGTCAAACTCTACTGCCACGAAGGAACTCAGGTAAAAGTACTTGCTTAAATTGAAGGTCACCTGGGCATAGTTTGGCGATGCGGGTGGTACCGCATCCAACAAACAGAACCATCGATCTTCACTAAGTACATAGACCTGCCCGCCCTCACCAGCACCAAGCCCGGATGAGCACCACCACCACGAGAGTTGCACATTGGTCCGGTTGCGCATATCAAATTCTTTGATTATGTATGCAATATAATTTACATTCCCGGCTAATCGCACTGCCCTGCTTCCGCTATGCACAGGGCTTATTACTGTAGTGGCCATGTTCAGATTAGCTGAATTTTCTCCCCAGCCCACAATATTCTTATTTACCTCCCCGCTTTCAAAGCTGTCAAGAAAACACTGTGATGGCGTAATGGCATTGCCACTGAACACGCTTACTCTGCCCCTCGGTGTGTCTGCGTTGTAATTTCTGTAGTTTGGACTGCCCACTGCCACCTCGTTTTTCCCGTCGTTGTCCATGTCTCCACCTGCGGAGACACAGTAGCCAAATTGCTCGTTCGGATACGCTCCTGCAAGTATTGAACTTGCACTGCGTGCACTCTGGGGCACGATGCCATCACAGAATACATAGGTTCTTCCCGCAGTCCCCCACACACGGAAATCGTCAATGTACCAGCCCCTTGCAACCGTTGCAGAGTCAGAGCCAAAATGAAATCTGAATTTCACGGTCTTGCCAGAATAATCTGCGAGGAGCACATTGATTTCATACCATGCCTGGACATCGTTATACCATGCTTCCTTTCCGTACAGTGGGTTTGTGGTGGAAGCAATTGTACCGTTGTAGTGTGGATAGGGAGAAAATGGCTGGTGCATATTTATCTGCGTCCATGTAGCAAAATTATCATCCGATGTTGCTATCTCAATCAAGCCGCCATCGTATGCGCCACCCTGAAAATCTCTCCATGTCCAGAATGACATGTACAACGCTCCCTCTGGCAATCTGATTTCGGGTGTTTGAAGTGCTGCACTGTACTGGTTTGCGTAGTTTCCAGCCAGATTGGTGCCCCAGCACTTTGTGCCGCTGTGCGGTGCGGGATTCGATGTTGTGCCGCGCTGCCACTCATCGTATCCCAGCCCTCCGGTGGTATAGTGTGTCCAGCTCTCGTCTGTGTCCCCATCAAAATTTGTGGAGTAAACATCCTGGCCTGCACCAGGTGCACCCACGGTTAAGTCGGTAACACCCGCACCATTCGTGTTGCCAAGAGCTACAGACCACCCGAATTTATCTCCATCACCTGAGCCATTTATTGACTTTATTCCGTACGGATAACCGCTCACATCAATTGTTTTTGGAGAACTGAGTGCTGCGTTGTAAACAATATACACTCTCCCGGGCCTTGCGGTTGCATTTGAGGCATTTGGTGCACCGATAACCAGGTCGTTCACACCATTTCCATCAAGGTCGCCAGATGTGACATTCCAGCCGAAATTATCACCGCTGTTGTTTCCGTAAATTGTGATGTTGGCATTTGCGGGATTTATATTTGCATACTCCAGTCCCCGATAACCGTAGAACACATACACTGCACCGCAATCACTCCTGCTCGAGTAGTCCGCATAAGGTGCTGAGATTGCAATATCTCCGATACCATCACCGTTTACATCTCCGAGGTAGGTGATTGAATACCCGAAGCGTTCTGCGGATGAGCCGGTGCCTTCTGTAACTTTCACAAGTTGTGTATACGCCATTGGAATGATTTCCGTGGTTCTCCATGCCACACTTGTCTGATATTTACTCCAGTCCATGCTTTTGTTCCAGTCACTGCACTCAAACACAATTGTGAGATTGCCTGATATCTGACACATGATTTCGAGTTGATACAGGTCGCTGGCAACAGATGGTGTGGCAATTCGCGTCCATCTGTTATCATACAGGTTACTCCCTGCAAATGCAAACAAACTTGCGTTCAGTATTTTTCCATGTATGCCGATGACTTCAATGAGGTAGTTTGCAAATAAGCCATGGATGTAGTATCCGAAGGTGATGTTTTCCTGTGCAATGTAGATGCGCACATAGTCCATGCCAACAATTGGTGCAGGCGTGACTGGTTCTGGTGATACATTGTGCGTGATTTTTGTTGGGCCTGTGAATGGCACCTCTGCACCCATGAATATTGCATCCTCAACTGAGAGGTAGAATGCGACATTTTCCATTTCCCGTGCTGCTCCAAATTTACGAATGTCATAACTGGCAGGGGCATCATCCGCATCGTCCTCTGCAAGCGAGAATCCCTCCCAGTCCGCAAATGCTCCATCAATGTGCACGGTAGTCGGGGCACGCTCTACATATGAAATCTTGGCGCAGTTCTTTTCCTGTGAAACTTCGAGTGTGACTACACCACTGGCTATCACCGCATTTCTGCTTTCAATTTCAATACCGACAACCGCTGCCTGAGGCACTGCAGTTGCGTTAAGATACATGCTGATGCTTGCAGGCGTGTTTTTATCCACACGCAGCCCGAGCGGGATTTCTTTTTTCTGGTGCACCGCAGTCCAGGTTATTTCAGCACTACCAGCGCTCACACCCAGGTCTACCGTGGTTGCGTTCCCCTTCAGAGACACCTGGATAGCGTTTACCGTAATCGTTTCCAGCGGTGCCTCCATTGTCATCTCCATGACCTTTGCTGTGCCTGTTAGAACCTCTGGTGCCACATACTTCGCCTTTACATACAGCGGTGCATACTGTGTTGAAACAATGTAATCTGCATAGTCCTCAGCACCGTTGTAAGAAAACATGTGATAGAGCACTTCGACATTCTCACTCTCTGTGAACACAAGTTTCTTGAGCATTCTGATTTCCACTGCATTCTCTGAGTTCGCACAATCAATTGACCCGTACGAATTTTTTGCCTCCCAGTCAAACCTGTTTTTCGTGCTGTCGAATTTATAAAGTTCATGCGTCTGTATCTCTCCATTGACTCCACCCACATTCACAACATACTCTGCGCCTATGCCTCTCACATAATACCCTGTCTCAGGGTTTCTATCTGCATCTATAAAAATGTGGAGTATATCCATGTACCCATCTGCCCCACCATCGCCAGCAAATATTCTTCCCTTCACCTCCACCATGAAATACAGGTATTTTTCATCGGATTCGATGCTGGCATTTGTGATGTCTATCTGTGGCGGAACCGTGCCTGCGGAGAATGCACTGCGTCTTGCCCCTGCCCAGTCGGACATATCGCCATCGATGTTTATCTTTGTTTTACCCATACCCAGAATTGCGGTAAATGCAGCGATAATAAGCACAGCAACAATAACTGGCACAATAAACTGTTTGTAATTTACACGCCTCGAGACAGCATGTTTTCGCTCCCTGTGCATTCCGTTTGTTAAGCCATTTGTGAGTCCGTTCACCCTGCCGCGATCCATTGACCTCAGCTTCTCCCTTTCCATACTCCTGGTTTGAACAGGAACTGCGACCCTGCTCGCTGGCACTCCAATCTTCTTTTCTTCTACTCCAGAAACCTCTTCTCTCTCCTCCTCGCTCAAATTTTCCAACATCTTCTCCAGCTCAGCATCTATGTCTTCCTCCTTTTCAGGTGCCTCCGGTGCCTCTATTTCTTTAAATATGTCATCAAGCTGGTCATGCATGGTCTTTGGAAACACATAACTGCAATGTGAGCAATGCCTTGCATCATCTTCACATTCCGCACCGCAAACAGGACATCTCTTCATTATATCCTATATGGAGAGTGTGATTTATAAATCTTTCTTTCCATATGGTGTGCTGACCCATTGATTTTACAAATCTGAACACGAACACTATGTCACTGTACCTGTGCTGTTCACTTTCCATTTCACCACTTTTTTATAGCCCTTTGTGTTCTCCCGTTTTGAGGCGGTTGAATGAAACCTCACATAAATGAGGATTACTGCAAGGGCTGTCACCTGTGCATTCTCGTGTGCCCGATGAAGGTGTACGAGAAGGGCAGCAGAATCTCAAAAAAGGGTGCTATACTGCCAGAGGTTTCAAAACCTGAGAAATGTCCAAATTATAAGAAAAAGGTAGATGAAAAACTCACATGTGAGATGTGTGTTCTCACATGTCCAGACCAGGCAATAAATTTTCTGGAGGGCTAATATGCGGGAATTTCTGCTTGGTAATGAGGCATGCGTTAAGGGTGCAATCCTCGCTGGATGTAGATTTTATGCTGGCTATCCCATCACTCCCTCAACCGAGATTGCTGAGGCAATGGCACGGGAATTGCCAAAGGTTGGAGGAACATTTATTCAGATGGAGGACGAAATTGCAAGCATCTCTGCCTGTATTGGTGCATCCTGGGCTGGCGTCAAGACAATGAGTGCCACATCAGGACCTGGCTTCAGCTTGATGCAGGAAGGTATTGGTTATGCGGTGATGACCGAAACACCCGTTGTGCTCGTGAATTGTATGCGGGGCGGACCTTCTACGGGCCAGCCAACAAAACCTGCTCAGGGCGATGTTTATCAGGCAAAGTACGGCTCACACGGTGACTATGAAATTATAGCACTCTCTCCTGCCAGTGTCGGAGAGATGTTCATGCTAACCATCGAGGCATTCAATCTGGCAGAGCAGTACAGAGTGCCAGTGATGCTGCTTGCAGACGGTGAAATTGCACATATGCGTGAGTCGGTCGAAGTGCCTGAAAAGATAAATATAATAAATAGAAAACTTGCCAGCCCCGGGATTGTGAAAGAGGTCTGGAAGCCAGATGAAGATGGAATTGTGCCATTTCCCGTATTCGGAAAGGGTCATCGAGTATATATTTCAGGCACGACCTCGGACATCTACGGATACCCATCTACCGTTAAACCAGAAGTGCATGAAGCGGTTGTGAAACGCATCTGCGACAAAATACGAAAAAATGCAGAGAAAATCTGGAGGTATGAATGCTACAAGCCAGAAGCAGATAAAATAATCTTTGCATATGGCCTGCCTTCAAGAACCGCGCTGGCAGTTGCCAGGGACACGGACAGGGCAGGTGTGTTCAGACCCATTACACTCTGGCCATTTCCCGAAAAGCCCTTCGGTGAAATTGTGGCAGGGAAAGATGTGTATGTGCTTGAAATGAACTACGGGAAGATGCTGTATGAGGTTGAGCGTGTGGCATACAAGCATGGTGCTAAATCGGTGTCCTTCCTGCCTAAACTCGGCGGTGCAATACACACAATCAAGGAAGTGAGGAAATTTGTGGGGGTGGATTAAGATGCTCTCCATGCAAGAATTTTTCCGCATGGACCGCTGGCCAAACAGTTATTGCCCTGGTTGTGGTAATGGCACCGTGATGAACTGCCTCTATCGAGCACTGCGTGATGTTGTTGATATGGACAAGCTTGTGATGGTAGGCGGTATTGGGTGCTCTGCAAGAATTGATGGGTATGTGTTTGCAGATGCCATTCATACAACACATGGAAGAGCCATCGCATTTGCAACGGGTATAAAACTGGGTAATCCTGAACTGGATGTGATTGTAGTCGGGGGAGATGGAGATATTGGCGCAATAGGAGGGAATCACCTCATCAATGCTGCGCGACGCAACATGGACATCCTCGTGCTCTGTGTGAATAACTGGATATATGGAATGACGGGCGGGCAGGTGTCACCTGCAACACCACACACAGGTATAAGCACAACCACGCCCGAGGGAAATCAAGAATATTCATTTGAATTTGTAAAACTCGTGGCGGAGTGTGGTGCAAATTACGCTGCAAGATGGAGCATCGCACATCCATTCCAGCTGATTGATGCGATAAAAACCGCACATCAGAAGAAGGGATTCAGGTATGTTGAAGCCCTTTCAATCTGTCCCACAGGTTATGGGCGCAATAACAAACTCGCAGAGCCGGCTCAATTGTTTGAGTATCTTAAGAGCAAGACATATATACTCAAGCAAAATGGCACACATGGCAGCGGTATCGCAGTAAATCTGGATGGCAAATTTGCACTGGGTGAATTTGCCAATCGAGATAGAGAAAGCTATCTTGAAAGTTTAAAGAAACAGGAGGTATGAAAATGGTAAAACTACCAGAATATATGGGCAAGGAAATATTCAGGAAGTACGGAATACCGACACCAGAGGGAAAGGTTATACGGAAAGGTGACAGCATCGAAGGCATTAAAGTTCCTGCCTGTGTGAAGGCACAGGTACTTGCAGGGAAGCGCGGAAAATCTGGTGCTGTAAAATTCGCAAACAGTAAGGAGGAGCTGGAACTTGCAATTGCAGAGATATTAACAATGAAAATCAACGGAATGCAGGTTGATGCGGTTCTTGTAGAAGATAAGCTGAGCATCCTCAAAGAGTATTATCTCAGCATCACACTGGACCGTGACCACAGATGTGCGGTACTCCTTGCAAGTGCAAGCGGAGGTATGGACATTGAGGAAGTACCGGATACGGAAATTGCACGCATACACATCCATCCATTCGTCGGGATACAGCCATACATGATAAAGGAAGTCGTTTCAAAGCTGGGAATTGAGAAAGAACTTGGAAAATCACTGGGCAATATAATCAGACAGATGTACGAGATATTCAAACAGGAAGATGCAGAACTTGTGGAGATCAATCCACTTGCAGATGTTGGTGGTACGCTCATTGCTGCGGATGCAAAGGTGATAATTGAAGATGATGCACTCTTCAGACACCCGGAGTATAAGAGTGTCCCCCAGGAACTCACACCACTGGAAAAGAAAGCCAAGGAAAAGGACATTTCGTTTATTCAACTTGATGGCAACATCGGGATAATTGCAAATGGAGCTGGACTGACAATGGCAACGCTGGATGCAATAACATACTATGGTGGCAAACCTGCAGTTTTCCTCGACCTCGGAGGCACAGATGATGTGGAAAAGGTGAAGGAGGCATTCAAAATTGTGCTTGAGGTAAAGCCAAAGAGCTTGCTTGTAAACATTTTTGGCGGTGTTACAAAGTGTGATACCGTTGCAAAGGGAATTGTAGAGGTTCTGGGTGCAAATCCCGACATTAAAATTGCTGCACGCATAAAAGGATTCAATGAAGAGGAGGCAAAGGAAATATTCCGTAAGGCAGGAATCATGGGCGTGAGTTCGCTTGATGAAGCTGCAAGATTCGTTTGTGAAGGAGGTGCATAAATGAGCATTATTGTTGATGAGAACACCAGAGTGTTGATTCAGGGTATAACCGGGCATCAGGGAACATTTCATTCCAGGGCAATGCGGCAATTTGGAACAAATGTGGTTGCAGGCGTGACCCCAGGTAAAGGTGGCACGGATGTAGAAGGCGTCCCTGTATTCAATACAGTCAAGGAGGCAGTTGAGAAGACAAATGCGAATGCCAGCGTAATCTTTGTGCCTGCACCATTTGCAAAGGATGCATGCTATGAAGCAATCGATGCAGGGCTGAAGGTGCTTGTGGTAATCACAGAGCACATACCATTCCACGACACAATGGATGTGGTACATTACTGCAAGTATAAGGGCGTTACACTCATAGGTCCGAACACGCCAGGCATAACATCCGTGGGAAAAACAAAACTGGGAATAATGCCCAACAATGTGTTCCTGAAGGGAGATACAGGTGTGGTATCAAGAAGTGGAACACTCACCTATGAAATTGTAAATGCACTAACTGAGAGCAAGATAGGGCAGAGCACATGCGTGGGCATCGGTGGTGACCCGGTGAACGGCATGAACTTCGTGGAAATCCTCGAACTATTTGAGAAGGACCCGGAGACAAAGAGGATTGTGCTTGTAGGTGAGATTGGTGGCATGGCTGAGGAAATTGCTGCAGAGTATATTAAGAAGCATGTGACAAAGCCGGTCTATGCGTACATCGCAGGCCGTTCAGCACCGCCGGGCAAGCGCATGGGTCATGCAGGTGCAATAATTCAGCGTGGCAAAGGCACAGCAGCATCAAAGGTGAAAGCACTGGAAAGCGCTGGTGTGAAGGTAGCAAAAATTCCCGCAGACATCGCAAAGCTAATTAGTGAAAGGTAAAAGGAATAACCTCATTCCACGGTTACACTTTTCGCCAGATTGCGTGGTTTATCGATAGGACATCCCCGCTCCCTTGCAGTGTAATATGCTAGCAGTTGAAGTGCAGTCACAGTGAGGACTGGCGTCACAATATCGTGATTCTCAGGCATCTCAATAACATAATCTGCCATATCTCTTGCTTCATCGTGGTTTTCTGAGCATACCAGAAATACAGGTGCATTCCTTGCCTTAACCTCTGCGATATTACCAAGCATTTTTGAATAGAGTGCATCATATGTAGCAATTGCCACAACAGGAACCTTTTCTGAAAGCAGAGCAAGGGGTCCATGTTTCAGTTCTCCAGCTGGATAGCCCTCAGCATGAATGTAGGAAATTTCCTTCAGTTTTAATGCTCCTTCCAGCGCTATCGGATAGTTAAATCCCCGCCCGATGTAAAATACATTGTCATATCCTGCCAGCTTTTTGGCTGCGTCAATAATTTTTTCTGGTTCTGAGAGCACCTTATTTAGTTCGGATGGAAGGATTCTGAGTGTGTTCTTAATTTCAGCTTCCAATCCTTTAGTTATCTCGCCCCTCTGCACACCGATTTCAGTAGCCAGCAAGTACAGTGCAGTTATCTGTGACACAAATGTTTTTGTCGCAGCTACACTTATCTCTGGACCCGCATGGGTATAAAAGACCGCATTTGTTTCCCGTGTGATACTGCTTCCGAGTACATTGGTTACTGCACATGTCTGGGCTCCGAGTTTTTTCAAATTTCTTGCAGCTGCCAGCGTGTCTGCGGTCTCACCACTCTGTGTGATGAAAAGTGCAAGTGTGTTAGCCATTGCCATCGAGCTGTTTCTTATCTCTGAGGAGATCTCTGCATACGCTGGTATCTTAAGGAGTTTTTCAAACAGGTATTTTCCATAGAGCGCAGCATGATACGAAGTACCACAACCTACGAGGAGGATTCTGTCGTAGGCATCAAAATCAAGTTCCAGAATACTCGAATCAATCTTGCCCCTGATGGTGTCCTGAACTGCCCTCGGAATCTCATGAATCTCCTTCAGCATGTAGTGTTCAAACCCGCCTTTTTCTGCGTCTTCAATTGTCCAGGTTATCTCGCTAATTTTCTTCTCCAATCTATTACCGGATGTATCATACACTGAAAAACCACTGGAGGTTATTTCAACAATTTCATCATCATTTAAATACACTACCCGGTTTGTATGCTCGAGGAAGCCAGGTATATCTGATGAGAGAAAATACTCGTCCTTTCCTACACCGAGTATCAACGGGCTTTCATGTCTTATACCAATTATTTTCCGTTCGTCTTTGTGCAAAATCACGAGTGCATAACTTCCCTCAAGCTGTGCAATGGCTTTCTGTACTGCGTCCATTAAACTGCCTCTATAATACTTTTCTATGAGGTGCGCTACAACCTCGGAGTCGGTCTCTGAGGAAAATACATGCCCCTCACGCATCAGCTCATCACGAAGTGACTTATAATTTTCAATGATGCCATTGTGCGCAACTGCAATTTCATTTTTGCAGTCAGTGAATGGATGTGCATTGTGTTTGAGTGGTGCACCGCATGTAGCCCATCTGGTATGCCCGATCCCGATGTACGCATCCACAAAACTCGTTGCATTACGGAGTGCATCAACGGTGCCCCTGTCCTTTACTGTGTATAACCTTGGAGTTGCGTTCGTTTCCGTAATTACTGAGACCCCAACTGAATCGTAACCCCGGTACTCCAATCTTTTTAACATATCAAAGATAAGAGGCATACACCTGTTTTTTCCCGCATAACCAATGATGCCACACATTTCACATCACCATCGTCCTCGAGGGAATTACACCAGATACTCTTGCGGTTGCAGATAACTTACAATCGTTGCCGATGATTGTACCCGGCTTCGCAAACACATCGTGCTGGATGCTGCATCTTGAACCGATTATTGCGCCTATGTGCTTCACCCTGTGTAATTCTCCTTCCAGTTCAATTGTTGCAATCCCTGTGCGTGCATGAAACATGGATTCAACAATCGTGCCCTCTCCGAACACACTGGAACATATCGTGCTGTTTGGACCAATAAATGTGTTGTCCATTATTATACTGTTTTCAACGATGGAAAATGGAGAAATCTTTACATTGTTTCCGATTGATGTTGATGGGAATATCACCACAGAAGGTCCAATTTCGCAACCAGTGCCTATGACAACTGGACCCGTAATATATGTGCCAGGATGTATGATTGTATCTTCACCGATGATTACCTTTCCACGAATCACAGCCCTGTTATCAATTGTTCCCGCAACGCGTTCCTTTATTCCATGCAACACAAACGAGTTTACATCAATAAGAGACCATGGATACACAATATCTTTCCATACATTTGAAAGCGTGATTGCGTAAATCTCTTTCCGCATAGAACATTCCCTTATGAGGTCAATGAGGTCATATTTGTTGTTTGAAACGCAGATTTCAATCTCTTCGAATATCTGTGCGTCGAATTTGAATATGGAAGTGCTGATTATATTATAGGCAGGCGTCGTAGGTTTTTCCACAATCGTCTTAAGAATTTTCCCTGATAAGTATGCCACACCGTACTTTGACGGGTCATCGGTTTCCGTGAGGAGAACTGCGTATCCTTTCGTGTTTTTCACACTTTCAATTGCATCAGGCAAGAGTATATTATCGCCTGGCAATACAATAAAATCATCTTTAACTAAATTTCTCGCTTGATACAGTGCATGCGCTGTGCCCAGCTGCTGACTTTGCACAACATATCTTATACTTGCCCCAAGTCGCTTTCCGTCCTGGAAACAACTCATGATTTTTTCCTTCTTGTATCCTACAACAATTATAATATCCCGTATGTTATTCTGCACAAGTGCTTCTATGATATATTCCAGTACTGGCTTATTACCAACCTCAATCATGGGCTTTGGTATGTCCTCGCTGTAGGGCCAGAGACGCTTACCAGCACCAGCAGCTAGAATTACTGCCTGCATCGAATCACTTCTTTGCTATATTACCTAATTGAAATATAATCTTTTTTATTTAGTTTTTCCTCTCTTCACCCGCTGCAATCTGCCAGGAGCCCACCAGTTCCATTTCTTTAGCAGTATCATCATCGAGGGTACGAGGTAGATGCGCATTATTGCAGTGTCTATAAGGATGCCTGCACAGAGTGCAAATCCAAACTGCTTCAGCATGCCCATTGCGGAAATCATCATGCTTCCAAGTGCTCCAGCCATAATCAAGCCACAAATTGTAATTATTGCACCAGTTCTCTCAACAGCGGTGGTGATTGCTTCCTCATCGCTCTTTCCCTTTGTTACCTCCTCTCGAATTCTTGTAGTAAGAAGTATGTCATAGTCAAGACCGAGTCCAACAAGCACAACGAAGAGAATTAGTGGCATAAGCCAGAGCAGTGGCTGGTTCAGAATGATTGTAAACACGAACATCGTAAGGGCGAGAGACCATGTAGCAGTCATCAGGGTCACGCCTATCAACCTGAGCGGGATTAAGACCGAGCCAAGCACAAATAGAAGCACGATGTAGGCACCCGCAAGCACGATAAGCATCATCACTGGAAAGTCATGGTCCATTACCGCCTTCACATCCTGCATGCCTGCAGTGCTTCCTGTAAAGTAGAATTCTGCATCTCTGAAGCTTTCAATTTGCGCCTTCTTGTCCTTTACCAGCTCTCTTATCTCCGTAACTTTCTTCATTGCGTTTGCGTGGAATGGCTGTTCTTCAAGCACGATGGTAATCAGCATGGTTTTTGCATTCTGCCCGATGCTCGTGTTTATTACGGGTTCATAAAATGACAGTTCCTCTGCATCCGTGTAGTTAATTCTATCTCCAAACGGCCTTGTAATTGAATAAATCTTCGTAATCCCTCCTGTTTTTTCAATATCTGTGCACAACTTTTCCGTATCATTGAAGATATTGGTGTCATAGTTAGCACCGTTTCTGATGGGTTTCGTAAGATTTATCACAATGTATGTGGGCATTATATCTCCTTTTCCAAAGCTAGAACCCATTGCATCCATTCCCTGCTTTCCTTCGGTGTCTGGCATTGTTGAGATAAAGTCATAACCAGTTTCAATTGTCAACACCGCATAGAGTGCGGGCAATGTGATGAGGAATGCTGCCAGCACAATTGCCTTTGCATATTTGAGTGAGAAATGCGCCGCCTTGTAAAAGTAGCTATTCTTGTCGTGTGTCTGTGGCGCGTACTTTATCTTGTATGGCCAGAATACTCTATCACCGACGAGCATCACAAGGGCAGGAAGCAGTGTGAGTGCTGCAAGGACGCCAATTGCTATCCCGATGAATACAATCCCACCAATCGTTTGCACGAGTGGTAGCGAGCTTATGGTCAGTGCACCAAAGGATATCATTACAGTACCTCCGCTTGTTGCGATGCTCTCACCTGCCCAGGTCACCGCAGTTTTTATTGCCTCCTCCTTTCGGTGTCCCTTCCTGCGTTCCTCACGATAGCGTGAGAGAATGAAGATAGTATAGTCCGTACCAGCACCAAGCAAAACTGTGAAGAGGAGCGTGGGCACAATGTAGTATATCTGCATGAGGAAGGTACCTACGACAAAAATAATTGCGTCTGCGATGAGAATCACGATTCCTACCGTGCCCAGTGGTATGAATGGCGCCACAATTGAGAGGAAATAGATGAGCATGAATATGATTGCAAATGTAACTGCAAATGTATCAATGTGCGAGACCTCACCCCAGGAACTCGCTGCAACATCGTAGTAAATGGGCACATCTCCCGTGAGGTACACCGTGTAGTTGTAATTCTTGTTTAATTCACTGGCAATCTCTCTTAACACCTTCACATTGTTTGATACACTATCATTGTTTGAACCCTTAAGAAATGTGATGCTCACCAGGATTGTTTTATTGTCCGGGCTCACGAGTTTGTGAATTATGGCAGGGTGAAGTTCCATCGGAAGATCCCACATACCCCGATTTTCAAGCGTGGATTTTACAAGGTCTCTTATCTGCGTCTCGTTTTTGCATTCTACAAGATTACTGATATACCCCGCATCCTTGAATGGAGAATGCGATGCAAGGTAGTTGCATGTGAAATTTTTGTGTTCTGAGCTAGATGCATAGTTTTTGAGGTTGAACCATGCGGTAAGTGAAAGCAAAAATTCCCGTTCATCTCCCTGGTATGTTGTGTTGATATATGTGGTGAGCATGCCAGTTAGCACAATGTCTGTGCGATTTGTAGTGTCATTATACTGCGTATCATTGAGTTTTGTCCAGTTAAGGTAGAATGCATCCAGATAGCCCTTTGTCATGTTAAAGTATTCACCTGCACTCTTGCGTATCTCGGCAAGTATGTATGTATATGTGAAGTTGTCAAGTGCCTGCCTTGATTCCCAGGTTGAGAATGTGATGTTACCAGCAACGCTATCAAAGAATTCCCTGGTTGTGTTGTCCTCAATGTGTGCAATAAACAACGGGATTGCCTCTGCACTGGCATTTAACATTCGCTCATATGTGCTTCCGTTCGTGGCATTCCATGCAGCAAAGAATTGCGCAGAGTAGTTCAGGAAGAGTTCGGTGGCATCGCTCATTGCAATGGATGTGAACATTGTGTAGGTGAAGTTGTCAATTGCAGTTGTGTTGTTGTAGGCAGACCTGTTTGTGCTATCCACATAGTCAAATGTGGTGTTTAACGCCGTAAGAAAGTCCAGTGCTGTGATGTTTATATCTGGATATATCGGTTCTGTGAGATTGCTGAATTCTGCAAAAAGCACGCTCCTTGAGATATTCCCTGCAGACATTGCAGTTTCTTCCAGCGTTGAGTAGTTGCCCAGGATGGATGACCAGTTCTCATAAAAACTGTATGTGTAGTTGTTGATGGCTGGCAGGAAATCCTGTGGAATCATATCGGTAAAACTCCCGATGTTCTCAGTTATGAGATTATAGGCAAATCTGTTGAGCATGGGTGCGTTTGTACCTTCATCATATAACGGTGGAAAACTCAGGTTCCATGTGAACACATTCCAGAATTCATGGATTTTCTGGAAAAATTCCTTCTCTTCCGTCGTGTTGAATGTGAGATTAAGCCAGTCATTCAGGGCATTGTGGTCGATTGCGTTCTGTGCCCTCTCCAGCGTTATGTTGTAATCCTCACCCACGGCATGCTGGGAACTTGTTGCATTCCAGTAATTTGCAAAGAGGTTGTAGTAATTGTGTACCATCTCAATCTCCGTCTCATTGAGCCCGTACTGCCCGAGCATGGCGTCCATGTAGGTTGAGATGCTGGTGTATGTGCTGTTATCTTTTTCTTCAACGGTTGTACCCTGCGTAAAGGAGGAGTTCCAGAGTGCTGCATGTGCCTTTGGTAGTGTGTATACCAGCGTTGCTGAGAAATTTGTGTAGTTCCAGAGTTGTGCGTATTGGAGCGGGAGACCGAATACAAGCATGCCAGATTGCTCGGTCATGTTCCAGAGGAAGATGTAATTTGAGGGGAAACCATAGAGCATGAACGCAATTGCATTTGCATTTGAGCATGTGTAGTTAAAATTATCAGGTATGCCATACAGTAGATTTCCGCTTGCATTCACACTTGCATTTATGTCTGGATATGAGGACGCAAGTGCAGAAGATGCGGAATAGAGTATGTCTTCCTCAAGGGAGTATACGGTCGTGATTTTATCCAGCAATGCGATTTCTTTTGAGGATTTTATCTTCTCTGTAAGATTTTCGACAAAGTGCTTTGTTTCTCTCGTGGTGACATTATCGTTTTGAATCACAAAAACTGCGGAGCCATTTGGTACACTGTCTGGAAATTCCTTCGCAATGATTCGGTCTGCAACCTTTGATTCCAGGTTGTCTGGTGTGATTTTCGCCTCTTCATAAACGAGCACATCGCCATATCTCAGTGCCAGCGGTACTGAAAGCATGAGAAATATTGCCCAGAGCACAGTAATGACTTTGTATCGCCTTACCACATGATTTGCTATTTTATCAAACATGTTCTGTAGGATAATGGGGTGGTTTAAAATTCTTTCGCTGGATGGGGTTCCACCCCTCCCTAACCCCCGTGGCTTCGCTCACGCACACCCCGCATGTACATCCTGTTTAGGTTTTCTTTTTCCGTGCAGGATTTTTCGGGGTGCTTCGCACCCTGAAAAAGGGTGCCTGGGCTATCGCCCCAAGTTCCCTACCAAGGGATATGCCAGGATGGGGTTCCACCCCCTTCCAACCCCCGTGGCTTCGCCTTCGGCATATCCCGAATGTATACATCCCAGTTAGGTAATTTATTTGCCCTTTTTTCCGTGCATGCTTTTCGGAGGCGTAAGCCCCTGAAAAGGATGCCCGTAAAGTATAAATTATAAGCCGTAATATCCGTTTAAAAGTGAAGGTGATATTTTGAGTGGAGAAACACATGTGGTACGTCTTACGAAAACGGACATCATGGAATTAAAGAAAGTCATAGATTCCGTAGTCACGGTAGCAGCGCATGGAATATTCTATCGTACTGGAATTGCAATTGGTCAGCGTATCTCCACATCTTCTCGAGGCAGTGATTATTTTCATGATGTAGCAGAAATTCTAAAAAAGGAAGGATGGATAAAGGAAATAAAGTTTTCCGAGGATGGTACCGTGATTGCGAAAGGTTCTATTGAAATTGAACCCTCAAACATCGAGTCATGTCATATATTAAGGGGTATAATTTCCGCAATTTATCAAAAACACCTGAACACAAAAAATGTGTTCTGTACTGAGTACAAATGCGAAAGCCTGGGAAATCCACATTGTGAGTTTAAGATTGAATCCGAGGTGATATAATGTTAGAGATCACACGCGTAAGTTCTGGCATACCTGGCCTTGATGAAATGATTATGGGAGGATTCCCGAAACCTTCTGCAATACTGATTGCGGGCGAACCAGGCACAGGAAAAACCACATTTGCAGTGCAGTCACTTTTCAGCGGGGCAAAGAGGGGTGAGACCTGTGTGTATATCACTGCGATTTCAGAGCCACAGTGGGTTGTCCAGAGATTTCTTTCCACATTCAAATTCTTTGACAAAACAGCGATAGAAAAAGGGAAGATTGTGTTTGTCGACCTTGGAAAGAATTTGATAGAAAATCCCAGGGGGATTCTATCAACGATGAAAGCGAAAATTGAGAAATACAACCCAGAACGACTCGTAATTGACCCGATTACACCAATAAAGAATGCATGGGAAAAATCCGGTGAGACACGAGAACTCATGCATGAACTTCTGGCATATCTTAAGGCGTTTAACTGTACCTCCCTGCTAACTGCAGAAATGACATATCCAGACATTCCAAAGAGTTTAGAAGGATACATGGTGGATGGAATTATAGTACTCTCATACCCGGAAGAAGAAAAGGTCCGAAGAAAATATCTTGAAGTGCTCAAAATGAGAGGCACAAAGCATATTACTGGAAGGCAACTTGTAGACATAAGCTCTGAAGGATTCTCGGTCCAACCAGGACTCAGATAACAGTCCATGACAAAAATATGTTCAGACCACACTAAACTTTCATTTGACTATGTGCCAGATGTACTTCCATGCAGGGAAAATCAGCTAAAAGAGCTTGAGATGTTGTTTTATCCAACAACCGTATCTCGTGTGAGTCAAAATGTGCACCTGTATGGACCCGTGGGAACGGGAAAAACCGTTACTGCAAGACGCTTCTGCATAAATTTTAAAACACAGTGCCAGAACTCGAAAATTCCGTTTGAGTACATCCATATCAATTGCAGACAAAAAATGAACGAACACAATGTGACCCATAGCATCATAAGTTACTTCAAACATGACTTTCCAGATAGAGGTTTTTCAGTTCAAGAAATGATACAAATTCTTGCACAAATTTTGAACGCACATAAAATGCACCTGCTTGTTGTGCTCGACGAAGTAGATGTGCTCCTCAGAAAAAAAGCAGATATCATATATAATCTTACAAGAATAAATGAGGAGGGGGTTAGTGAAGGAAGAATTTCCGTGATTCTTATTTCCCAGACAAATGTGATTTCATTGCTGGATACTGCCTCGCTTAGCACATTTAAAAGATCAAATATAATTCGGTTTGAGAAATACACCGGCGATGAGCTGTATCTGATTCTTCACGCACGAGCACTGGATTGTCTGGTTCCTGGCACATACTCCCCTGACCTCCTCAGATTTATCGCAGAAGTGGCAAGTGCAACAGGCGATGCAAGGCATGCAATTGAGTTACTTGAAAACGCAGTGATTCGTGCGGAGGCAAGAGGTGCACATGAAATTTTGCTCGAAGATGTGAGAGACGCAAGGTCAAGAGAATGCGAGATTGATATGGAACTCCTTAATAACCTGGACAGACAAAAGAAGATTGTACTTCTCGCAGTAGCCCATGCGTTAAAAAATCGTGTTGAGGCAACAACAGGAGAAATTGAAAGGAACTATGAAATGCTCTGTGAACTTTATAATGAGAAAAAGAAGGGACATACACAGTTCTGGAAGTATGTACATGAACTTGCGAATCTTGGTTTAATCCATACAAGGAGTGTGCATACGAAGGGAACAACGACGCTTGTTTCACTGAGAGATTTCTCAAGTAAGCAGATTTCAGAGATTCTGGAAAAAATGCTACAGTGAGCAATTCATATGCGTTCATCATCGCTGGTTTTGTCTCAATTCATAATTAACTACATGCAATAGTTAACAAAAGAAACATTTATATATTTGTTATGCATACTGTTAACTACAATGAGGTGTTAACAATGTCGGTAAAGAAAAGAAAGGGCAGGATGGTTGCGGGTGTGGCGGGTGCAGTGATAGCGGTGCTTGCAATCTCAGTGCTGTTGCCAGTTGTGAGCACAATGCTGGGGAGTGCAGACGATGTTGAGCAGGATCTGGCGATAAATTCAACGCTCAGCGGGCACCTTAGCGGTGCGGGAAAGAAGGACTACTACAAGATTGTTGTTGATTCTGGCACGAAGCTTACGGTGAAAACCGATGGACCAAACAGTGGAAGTGTTGACTTTGACCTCTACATAAAGAAGGACGCAAAGCCCACAACAACCAGTTATTTAGCCAGGGGCTACACAAGTTCTGCAGATGAAACCGTGAGTGTGAGCAATCCAGCAGGCACATACTATGTGATGGTGTATGATTATAAGGGCTCTGGCGATTACACAATAAGTGCAATACTCGAAACAGGCAGTAATGGGGGGAATGACGGTAGTGGAAACAACAGTGGTGGGAACAACGACAATGTTGTTGAATTAACATCAAGTGTTGCAAAGACGGGCTCGCTGGATGCGTCGAACACAAAGGCATACTACAAGATTACCGCAAGTTCAGGCACAGCCCTCAAGGTTGTGCTGGATGGTCCAAATGGTGCTGACTTTGACCTGTATGTGAAGAAAGGAGCAATGCCAACAACAAGCAGTTACGATGTGCGTGGCTATACAAACTCCGCAGATGAGAGCGTGAGCATAAACAATCCATCTGGCACATACTACATCATGGTGAACAGATACTCTGGCTCTGGGCAGTTCACAATCACCGCAACAGTTGAGAGCGGGAACAATGGCGGAAACGGTGGAAACAACAGTGACAATGTTGTCGAGTTAACCTCTGGTGTTGCAAAGACGGGCTCGCTGGATGCGTCGAACACAAAGGCATACTACAAGATTACCGCAAGTTCAGGCACAGCCCTCAAGGTTGTGCTGGATGGTCCAAATGGTGCTGACTTCGATTTGTATGTAAAGAAAGGAGCAATGCCAACAACAAGCAGTTACGATGCCCGTGGCTACACGAATTCTGCGGATGAGAGCGTGAGCATCAGCAATCCGTCAGGCACATACTACATCATGGTAAACAGATACTCTGGCTCTGGGCAGTTCACAATCACTGCAACAGTTGAGAGCGGGAACAATGGCGGTGGCAATGGGGGCAATACAACTGCAAAATGGACATATGTTGGAATTGCTGGCTATGACGCAGACGACATCACAACGATGGTGAATTCCACGGTTTCCTGGTTCAAGAACATCGGTTCAGATGCAAATGTGAATATTCTCCTCCTTACCGACGAATACGGGCATGGGAACACCCATGCCTACTACATCACACCACAGCAGACTGCAATGGAAATTCCGCTTAACGAGATAAACAGTGCATGGACGAATGAAGTTAACACGGGAGACAAGAGTGTGCTTGTAAGTTTCTTCAGGTATGCGGTAACCCACTATCCAGCAGAGCATTACTACCTCCATACAGACAGCCACTCAAGATGTGGTCTCTCAATTCTCTACGATGAAACAAACTACGATAGAATGGATTTCACAGAGATAAAATCTGCACTTGCAGAGATATACAATATCATCCACAAGAAGATTGACATATTCTGGTATGGTGGATGCTGGCAGATGAACCTTGCTTCCGCTTATCAGATATACAACTATGTGGAATTCATGGGCGGCTCAGAGCACACGGACGCACATCCAATGCGAGCACCACTGAGCAAGATCAAATCAAATCCGAACATGAGCACGAGGGATGTGCTCGTTGAAGCGGTAAATCTGGTTGCAAGTTCTGGCTCTCCACCATATGCCTATGGCGGTGTCAACCTTTCAAAAATTCCAGCACTCGTGAGCAAGGTGGATGCACTGAGCCAGGCGTTGATAGCAAAGATGAGTACATACAGGAGTGCAATCATTGAAGCAAGAAATGCCACGCAGGAGTACGAGCAACACTACGGAGCACCGTATGCAGACCTCTATCATCTTGCACAGAACCTGAAGGCAAAGATAAACGATACCACAATACAGTCACTGTGCACGGATGTGATGAATGCAGTCAGCAATGCGGTAGTGAACAAGAAATACGCAAGTGGGTGGGGCGAAAACCTGCTGAACTCGAACGGAATTGGCATCATGTTCCCGAAGGACTGGTATACATTTGAGGCAAATCAGACATACTTCACAATCTCTGACTTCGCAAGGAACACACAGTGGGACGAGTTCTACGCAAAACTCAATGGGTTTGCTGGCTTAGTTGAGTTCAGTGCAGGTGCAGCAGTCGCTGGCGAGCACTAAAACACATCAAAATTTTATTTTTCCATTATTTTTAGTTCAATTTGTTCTCCATAGCCGTTGTATGCCTTCCATGTTCTCATATTGTATGGATATGCAACGATGATGTGCACAGCCCCAAATCGCTCAAACAGTTGCAGGTCTGCGCCTGATGGCACCGGGTAGGGACTGGGGTGTGTATGCACCGTGCCCACAATTGAAAAATCGATGGGACGCATGTGAAGCATGAACACTGCCGCCTCCTGGCTTGAAATCGTGCCCGGAAGCACGAGATACTGGTATATGACTCCACTTCGGTTAATTCTCAGCAGTGCTGCAAACTCGTTCGGATGCGTATTTCTCGCATTCTCAAACACGGATTGCAGGAGTTTTTTGTCTATTCCAGTAATACCGACATTTCCTCGCTTCTTTCTTGGTGGTGCAAACAGCGGCATACTCACGCCCTCTCCTTCACAATTTTCAGTGCAGTGTTTATGGAACCAATCACTGCCCCGAGTGCGGTGCATGTTTCCAGCGAGACATTCTTACCTGTAACTTCGTAGTGAAACTCACCGAGTTCCTCGATTTTTCCAAGACCCCTGTGCCCCAGTCCAAAAATCACACACACGGATTTTCCATTTGCCAGAAGTGTGGCAATTGTTGGTGTATCAATCAATTTTTCTTTCTTTGGGTGGTCTGTGGCAATCACAATTTTGCCAAGTTGCGGTGGAAAACCATGCTCGGGAAAGGGGAATACACAGAACCTGCCCCCTGCTGCAAGCTTCATAAGGGTTTCTTTCGTGCTTATCGTGGTCTTTTCTGCGAGAAATGCGCAGAGTTCATTTGGCGTTTTTATGTCTGGTGGTAGTGGAAAACCAAAAATCGCAAGATTACAATCAAAGCCCACACAGAGTGGCAAAGTTCGAGTAATGCTCCTCCTGTGTATCTCATGAAAGCGATTCGGGTCATATGAGTTGTAAAGCCCTATGGTGCATCTGCCCTGCATTGTGCATGGTAATGCACATTATAACATAAATATTTCATTTCATCCTGCGTCATCAGAACTTTTTCTCCTTGTTTTCCTCAGGTTTCTGCGGTGCTTTCTTCTTCCTCAGCAACAGATACACCACAAGCACAACCACGATAATTACTGCCACAACCGCTGCAATCATTCCAAGCAGGCACGCAGTCAC
>Ga0078972_1008437_pt1 | contig 21558 bp, 21 predicted proteins | sample YelNatPaOPGAMG01_FD_67568 | JGI IMG/M metagenome (GOLD analysis project Ga0078972, IMG submission 67568) | Hot spring thermophilic microbial communities from Obsidian Pool, Yellowstone National Park, USA - OP-RAMG-01 (SPADES assembly) (version 2) | ecosystem: Environmental > Aquatic > Thermal...
TTTTTGATATTTCACCTGAATTTTTATCAAAAATAGATGTGCTTTATATTTATTTGTTTCCAGAGGTGGTAGATAAATTAGAAAAAAAAGTTTTTCCTTATTTAAAAAAAGGAACAAAAATTATTGCTTCTTCTTTTTACTTGAAAAAAGAAAATAAAGATTTTAATATAATTAACGTTAAAAAAGTTGGCTGGCATAATATTTATGTTTATAAAAAAATTAAGTAATTAATTTAATGGGAGAAGTAAAAAACATTAATAAAATAATTTTAGAAGTACGCGCAGGAACGGGCGGTGAAGAAGCTGCAATTTTTGCCGGAGATTTGGTAAGGATGTATCAAAAATATGCTGCAAGAAAAGGCTGGATATTTAAAGTTTTAGATGTTTCACCTTCCGTTTCGGGTGTTAAAACTTTTGTGGCTGAAATTGCAGGAAATGGTGTTTATGAAAGCTTAAAACAAGAATCAGGTGTGCATCGAGTGCAACGCGTGCCGGAAACGGAAAGACAGGGCAGGGTCCACACTTCAACTGCTTCGGTTGCAATTTTGCCTGTAATTGAAGCTCAGGAAATGCAAATTAAAGAAAGCGATCTTGAAGTTACTTTTTCGCGCTCGGGCGGGCCGGGAGGACAAAATGTAAATAAGGTTGAAACCGCAGTAAGAATTTTACACAAACCAACAGGAATTGTGGTTTCTTCCCGTGAAGAGCGTTCGCAATACGCAAACCGCGAGCGGGCAATGGAAATTTTAAGAGCAAAACTTTATAACATTCAAAAAGAACAAGCGGTTGGATCAATTGAGCAAATTCGTAAAGAGCAAATTGGCTCAGCCGAACGAGCGGAAAAAATTAGAACTTATAATTTTCCAGAAGATCGCATTACAGATCATCGAATTGGCAAAAAATGGCACAACATAGAAAAAATTTTAGAAGGTGATTTAGATCCAATTGTAAAAAGTTTTAGTAATACTAACAGTTAACAGCCAATAAGGAGATTTTGGAAAATTTTGACTTTTTTAGGTTTAGGGTTTATGCTTATTATATGTCAGAAGAAATTAAAAAAGAAAACAATAAAAAGTCGGAAAAAGAACGGGATTTTTTGCTTCCCGCAAGTATCTTAATTGCTGCTATTATTGTTGGAATTGCTTTAGTTTATAATGCTGGAAAGAAAGTAGATAATAGCAACAACTTGGCCGCTAATGTGAAAAATGCTGCAGATACAGAGCAAGCGGCTGCGCAAAGTGGAAATATTCCACCCATTACGGATAAAGATCATATTTGGGGAAGTATAAATGCGCCAGTTAAAATTGTTGTCTACGACGATTTAGAATGTCCTTTTTGCAAACGATTTGAATTTACTTTAGAGACTATTAAGTCTATTTATGGCGATCAGGTGGCTTTAGTGTATAGACATTTTCCATTAGCAATGCTTCACTCTAAGGCGCCGCAAGAAGCGCAGGCTGCAGAATGCGCTTATAAACTTGGAGGCAATCAAGCTTTTTGGGATTTTGTAAAGAAGGTTTATGCTATTACCCCTTCTAATAACGGCTTGGATTTAAATGAATTGCCAAAAATTGCTTCTCAGGTTGGGTTGGATGTCAATCAATTTAATGCATGCACTCAAAGTGATTACGGGAAAGATTTTATTCAAAGCCAATATAATGATGGAGTTAATATAGGAATTCAAGGCACGCCATATGCAGTAGTTATGAATAATGCCGGCAAAAAATATGTTGTGCCGGGTGCTTATCCGTTAGACTATATGAAAAATGTAGTAGATCAAGCGTTAAAAGAAAATAAGTAAAAGTGTTTAATTTAATTTTTAATTTTTTTATACCCCTTAAATTTTGTTTTATAGATTTAGAAAACAAAGGTCGTAAATTTTGTTGCATCTTAAAATAAAATAAACGACCTTTGTTTATTTTTATTTAACAAAGTAAGTTTAGTGTAGAATAAGATGCAAATTGTAGAATAAATGAATTTTCAACCGAAAGACGGAGGATTTCAAGGACAAAGGCAAATGTATCAAGGACATTGGAAGTGTTCAAAGTGCGGAGCCGATATTACGGAACTTCCTTTTGAACCCGATCCAGCAAGATTAGACAGGCTTTTGTGCCGAGACTGTCACCGAGAAAGAGTAAGAAAGTTTAGAAGATAAAATCCTCTTACATTAAACAAGAACCCGCAATTTTTTGCGGGTTTTTTGTTAAATGCTGATTTATGCTGATTTAAAAGACGCTGATTGATGCTGATGAAGGCTGATTTATGCTGATGAAAGCTGATTTATGCTGATAATTTAAAATAATGGTATAATGAAAGAATGAGAAGTTTGAAGGAAACTTTAGATTGGGCAAGCAATAAAAAAATAGCATTGGCGCATTTTAATATTTCCGGTTTTGAACAATTAAAAGCAATTTCAAATGTTTCCCGCAAATTAAATTTACCGGTTTTAGTTGGTGTTTCAGAAAGTGAAAGAAAATATTTGGATGTTTCTTTTGTTAAAGGGTGGGTGGATGTTATTAATCAAAAATACGGCAACAAAGAAAATGCTGCTGCTTTTTGGATATTTTTAAATGCAGATCATACTCATAGTTTGGATTTAGCAAAAGAAGCTGCTTTAAATTCTTTTGATGAAATTGTTTTTGATGAATCCGACAAATCTTTAAAAGAAAACATTTGGCTTACAAAAGAAGCAGTAAAAGAAATTAAAAAGATTAATGAAAATATTTTGGTGGAAGGAGAGATAGGTTACATTGGAACTTCTTCTGAGGTTTGGAAAAATTTGCCGGAGGGAGTTTCGCTGGATTTTTTAACCAAGCCAGAAGAAGCAAAAGAATTTGTAACTGAAACTGGGGTGGAACTTTTAGCTCCGGCAGTTGGCAATATTCACGGGATGTCTTTCTCAGGCGTTAATCCTCGTTTAAATGTCAAATTAATTTCAGAAATTAAAAAGGTAACAGGAGTTTATTTGGTTTTGCATGGAGGCTCTGGAATATCAAGCGATGATTTTTTAGCAGCAATTGACGTAGGAATAAATATTATTCACATTTCTACTGAAATTCGCCTTGCTTGGCGTAAAAGTTTGGAGGAAAATTTAGTTTTAAAACCCTATGAAGTTGCTCCTTATAAAATTATGGAAGGTGTAGTAAATAAAATTGAAAAAGTAATTGAAGAAAAAATGAGGTTGTTTTATAAGCTTTGATTTTTGTAAAATTTTTATTATTTTGGTTTAATATTTTGGTAGTATAAAAATTTATGCGATTGAATTTAATTTTATTTTTTAAAGAATTTAAGCAAATGACGCTTTTTAAGGTTTTAAAGTGGTCTTTTTTGTCCGTTTTATTTTTAATTTTGCTTAACTTTTTACATTTTTCTTTTTTTTCACTTTTGATTTTTTTCCTTTTAATGTTAAAGGTTTATTTTTCACAAACCGGAGCAAGGCAACATTTTCGAACATCGTTTTGGGTTAGCAATTTATTGTTTGTTATTTTTTTAGCACAAATCGAAAACTTAATTGGATTAAAATTATTAATTTTTATTTTTTACGGAGTTTTAATGTTTTTAATTTTAGGTTTAATGAATTTATTTTTTAAAGAAAAGTTTATTGTTTATAATTTTGTAAATTTATTAATTTTACTTTTGTTATTTTCCGGAATTTTTGCTTTTCACCCGTTATTTAAAAATTTTTCTTTTTGGCAAATATTTTTGTGGAGTTTTGGAATTTTTTGGGGAGTGGTTTTGGTTTTATTGGAGTTTTGGAAAAATTTTGGAAAAGGATTTTTAAGAAAAGAAAGATTTTGGAGTTATTTAATTGGGCTTTTGGCTTTAGAGTTAAGTATGATTTTGGTTTTTTTGCCGTTAGGATTTTTTAACGCGGCTATTTTTTTAACTTTAATACTTTTAATTTTAAGAAATGTTTATTTAGCTTATGAAAATGGCTCTTTAAACTTTAATTTTATATTTAAAGAACTAACTATTTTTGTGATTGTCACAGCTCTAATTTCGCTTTTGGTCAATTGGCGAGTCTATTAATTATGGAGTTTTCGTTTGGTATAAGTTGAAAGGGGAGCTGTAACGATTTTAAGGGTTGGTCGTTTTAATTAAAGATAGTGGGAAAGTTTGCTGATCCGTCTTTTATGGTTAAGTTGTTGATTGAAAGGGCTTGTATTTCTGATGTTTTATGCTATTATATAAGGAAAGCTTGGAGTGAGGCCAAGCTATAAGTTCTAAAAGTTTTAAATCCGCCTCACGGCGGGTTTATGCTATAAGTTTATTGGCCTCGCTTTCAAGCGAGGATTTTTGGTTCTTTAACATTGATATTAGTGTCGCTTCTATGTTTCCCGCATTATTTTTCTTAAATAGCGTGGGGTCGAAAAACATATGAGAGCGGCATTTCCGAAATTTTTAAAGGTCGACTATCCCTAAAAAGGATAGAAAATTAAAAAATAAATATTGTCGAAATTATCAAATGAATAGCAAGGAGTTAAAAATAGAGATATTTTTAGCTGCCAAGCGTTCATTCAAAAAATAAAAATGAGTAATTTTAGTCGAAAAGCAGTAGCGGTTGGATTGACGGTTGCTACAGTCGTTTGGGCTGCAGGCGCAACATTGTCAGCCTCCGCTGCTTCTTTAACTGAACAACAAGTTCAATCAATTCTTTCAATGCTTCAAGCTTTTGGAGCAGATCCCGCAACGATTTCTAATGTTCAAGCAGCTTTAACAGGTCAGCCAGTTTCCACTACAACTGTTTCAGTAACACAAGGAAGTGCAGCATCTTATACCTTTACCAAGAACCTCACACTTGGATCAAAGGGAGCAGATGTTAAAGCATTACAAGTGTTCTTAAACAGCCATGGTTATACCATTGCTAAAAGCGGAGCTGGTTCTCCTGGGAACGAATCAGAATACTTTGGTCCGGCCACCAAAGCTGCTTTGATTAAATTCCAGAAGGACAACAACATTACACCGGCTTCCGGCTACTTTGGTCCAAAAACCAGAGCAGTTGTAAACTCAATGGAGACAACAACTGGTACAACAACCGGAACAACAACTGGTGGAACAACTCTACCAGCCGGTCTTAATGTTTCGTTAGCTTCTGATAATCCAGCCGCTGGTACGATTGTTGCTGGTCAAGCTGTCGCTGATTTAGCGCACTTCACTTTTACCAATGGTGACAGCAACGCCGTTAATATTACACAATTTGTACTAAAGAGAATCGGCGTTTCTGCTGATACCACGTTGAACAACGTCTACTTGTATAACGGCACGACAAGAATAACTGATGCCGCAATCGTTTCAAACGGAGTGATAACATTTTCCGCTCCTAACGGTTTGTTCTCGGTACCAGCAAAATCTAGCGTGACAATTTCTGTTAAGGCTGACATCTTGTCTGGCACCAGTGGCCAAACGGTTGGTGTACAGCTGAGCAGCGTCACTTCCAACGCCTCTGCTTTTAATGGGGCGCCATTAAGTGGAAACACAATGACAGTTGCTTCAGCGAATTTAGCGACAGTTACTGTTGGTACAGTGACTCCCGCGACAACGAATGTCAATGCTGGCACTACTAACTACGCCATCTGGTCCAGTCAGTTAAGCGTGGGAACGCGCTCAGTTAATCTAATGCACGTTTCTTACAAAGTTATTGGTTCAATTCCGAGTAATGCGTTTGCTAACATCGGTCTTTATTTGAATGGCACGAAGATAGCTTCCGCTTCCGGGATTGATTCTAATAACTTGATTAACTTTGATATCCCTAGCGGTCAAGTTATTCAAACTGGTTCAGCCATTCTTGAAGTGCGAGCTGATATCGTAAATGGTTCGAGCCGAACCTTCAGTCTCTCGCTTCAAAATGCGGCGGACTTGATAGTAGTTGATTCCAACTACAATGTGAATGTTTCTGCAACCGGCATTCCGGCCACAACTGGCACAGTCACGATCAACCAGGGAAGCGTTGCAGTTTCGGTTGATCCGAACTTCAATGTTTCCACCGTCACTGGTGGTTCCTCTGGCGTGATTCTTGGCCAATTTGCGTTGAAGGCGTACGGTGAAGATATGAAGATCTCATACTTGACCGTTACACCATCTATCAATGTTGACAATGTCACGTTGTATGTGAATGGCCAGCAGGTGGGCAGCACTTACAATTACACAGGAACCCCGCTTCAGTTTAGTTTGGGTTCCTCGCTCATTATTCCGGGTGGCGCGACGGACATTCTAGTTGTGAAAGCCGATACGAAAAGTGGCGGCACGAACATCACAACAGGCACGGTTTCCGTCGCTTTAAGTGGTCCCGCGAACAATGCCCAGGGGATGTCCTCACTTCAATTGACGACCGTTCCTTCCGGCACGGTTAACGGGCCGACCCTGACGATCACGAGCGGAGCTCTTACCGTCGCGCCGGATTCTCAGTTCCAGAATCAGAGCATCGTAGCGAACACATCGAATCAAAAGATCGGTTCCTATGTCTTGCAAGCTGGTAGCGGTGAACCGTTGAATGTAACCAACTTCACTGTTGCTTTGGCTGGTTCATTCCCAGTGACTTCGTTGTCCAACCTTTATGTGGCGGTCGGCAATTGGAAGTCAACTCCGATTAATCCCCAGACGAGCAATAGTATTCCGGTGACTCTACTGTTGGCTACCAGCAGCGCTCAAACTGTTGGTATCTATGCTGATATTGGATCACTTGGAACAGTTGCGAACACCAATAGCCCGACTGCTACGGTGGCGACAACGACAGCGCCGACAGCGAGTACCTACGCCAGTGGAACGGTGACGGTAGCTACTGTCGGTGCCACCTCAACAACGGCGACGATTACCATTAATGGTTATCCGTCAACCTACAATACCAACGTTGGAACCGACTCAACTTCAACGATTGCTTCTGGTTTAGCAGCTGCAATCAATGCCAATACAAATGTAAATGGTATTGTGACCGCTTCTGCGAGTGGCAATGTGGTAACCATTACCGCGAAGACTGCTGGCACAGTGGGTAACAATTATACCTTAGCAGCCAGCTCAGGAACGAATGGTCCAACCTATACCGTGTCCGGCACTACCCTTACCGGTGGAAGTAATGGTGCTACTCAGCAAAACACTGTTACAATTGGTTCAGATGTGGCTGTTGGCAACGTCTACACGGTTACAATAAACGGTACCGCATACATGTACACTGCTTCAAGCAGCGATACGTCGAGCGCTGTCGCTTCCGGTTTGGCTTCATTGATGAGCGGTTCCTCGGTAGTTACCGCTTCTGCAAGCAGTGCTGTCCTGACGCTGACTGCGAAGACTGCTGGTACCGCCGGTGCCTTTACGGTTACGGCCTCAGCGGCTCAAGGCTCCCATAGTTTGAATGGCAGTACGATTCAGACGACCTTGGCGGTGACGGCGAATGGCCAAATCAGCAATACCTCGGCGAGTGTGGCCGCAGTAACGGGCCAGACGCTGACTCTGGGAACAGGCGCGTTGACGGCAACATTTGTCCAGAGTGCTTCACTGGCGAGCCAATATGTGGCTGGCGGTCTCACGAATGTCCTAGTCGCTACCTATAACTTCGTTTCTACGGTTGGCACATCCACTATCCAGGAAATGAGGTTCACGGTTGCGGCGAGTACATCGACACCGGTCACGAGCATTACCGTTGGTGGAGTAACCGCCCCAGTGGTAAGTGGTGTTGCCGATGTTTCTGGCTTGAATATCTCTGTTCCAATGAGTTATTCCGGTCTAAACGTCCCGGTTACTGCTAACTATACTTCCGTCGGTTTGGGAGGCATTTCTTCTGGGGTGATAGCCACGACGTCCTTGACATATGTCAAGTATCAGAACAGCAATACGACGGCTACCCTTTCACCGAACATTCCTGCTAACTCAATTATGTTGGTGGCTGGCTACCCGACCGTTGCAGTGGTTCAACCCACGGCAGTGTTCTCGAATGCCAACACGAATGAATTGATTGATGTCACGTTCGGTGCTTCGGGCAATACGATTGCTGTAGGAACGACGACCTTCGTGGTTGCTTCCAACAACATTGGCAATGTCTCATTGAGTGGTGCCAATCTGTATCAGGGCAACACAGTGCTTAGCGGTTCTTCCTGTTCGCTGACGAACAACACGTCGACCGCAGTCACGGTGACCTGCACGTTGCCGAGTGGTTACAATATAACCCCTGGCACAACGCAGACGCTTGCCTTGAAAGCGACCGTGAGTGGCAGCGCAGTTCCTTCGAGCGGTACGTATGGTGTGGTAACCTCGCTCGGTGCTCCGAGCACGTTTTCGTGGTTCGATGTTAACGGTAATGGCGGCCCGTACACGAGTACGAATACCACGTACCTTCAGAACTATCCGACCAACGGAGTGTCGGTGCACAACTAATCTGATTTAGCAGCAAAGAAGTTTCCCGATAGCTAATAATCGGAAGCCCCCGCAAGGGGGCTTTTTGTAATTAAGTAGTAATTAGGTAGTAATTAGGTGGTAATTAAGTAGTAATTAGGTAGTAATTAGGTGGTAATTAGGTTGTAGTTAAGTTGTAATTGGTAGTAATTATGTAGTAATTAGGTTGTAATTAGGTGGGGATGTTGAGTAAAATTAAAATTATGAATTTATATGATTTAGAAATTTATAAATTAGCAAGAGAGGTTTCTAAAGAAAGTTGGAGTATTTATGAACAACTTAATTGGCAGGATAAAAAAATTATTGGCTATCAATTTATTTCAGCAGTTGATTCAATAGGAGCTAATATTGCCGAAGGTTTTGGAAGATTTCACTTTTTAGATAAAAATAAGTTTAGTTATAATGCTCGAGGTTCTTTATTTGAAAGTATTCATTGGATTGATTTACTTCTCGAAAGAAATAAAATATCATTAGAAGAAGGAGAAAAAATAAAGGAAAAATTAAATAAGTTGGGTGTTAAAATAAATAATTATATTTCATCTACACGCAATCAAAAACTACCATAAACCTATCAATTACTATCAATTACCATCAATTACTATCAATTACTATCAATTACCATCAATTACTACAAATTACTATCAATTACCATCAATTACTATTAATTACTATTAATTCTATGCCCCCCTCATTAATCAAACTATCAAAAATTTTAAAAACTGACAGGGATTATCTTTTAAAAATTGAAAAGCATCTTTCGGCTGTTACCAAAAAAGAAAAAGTTTTAGAAAAAATAGTAGAAGAAAACGACTCAACTATTGCTTCCAAATTTAGTATTTTAGGAATTCCTAAAGACGCTAAAGCCATTGATGTTTATGATGCAATTATTTCTAAAATTGAAGCGGATAACCATTTTGTTTTTGAGGCGCTTCAAAAACCATCATTTCAAAATTCCAAAGACTATGAAAAAGTTTTGGATGTAATTAGAAAAATTTCCGGTTATCCAACTGGATTGTTTTTAAAAAAAGAAAAAGCTTATGAATTTTTAAAAAATGAGCCGCCAAAAAAAGTAATGGAATTTTTAGGATATGAATCTTTAGAAAAAATGCTTGCAAATGAGGATTTGTTTGAAATTTTTAGTGCTTTAAGATTTGTTGAGGGCAACGATTGGTTAAATAAAGTGTTTTTTAAACAATATGAAAAATTAACTTTTGCCGATTTTGAAAAAAGAAAAATAGAAATAAAAATTTTGCCAACAAGATGGAATAAAGTATCTTTGGAGTTTGTGAAGAAAAAATGGCATAACATTAGTCATTTAAAAGAAATGGGAGTAATTTTTGTTATACCTATTTCTTTAGGAATTTCTGGCGAACTTTTAAGAATGATTAGTTTAATTTTTCATTATTTAAATGAAATTAGTTTTTATTCCCAAATGTTTGAGAAAATTAAAGAAATTCCCGAAACGTTTTCCAATAATTTTATTTCTCTTTTAAGAGGAGATGTTTTAGAAAGAAAAATGCCGGAAGGTGAAAAAACTTTATGGTATGTTATTCAAAGATACTTGGCAAAAGACGATGAAAATGAATGGCGGCTTTTTATTCCGCATATTAATCCAGAAGCAATTCATTGGAAAAAAGCCGGAGAAAATATTTATGCGTTAGGAAAGTTTTTAGGCAATGGGGCAAGTGATTTAGATTTTTGGATGGGAACTGATTTTGTTGGAGAATATTTTAAAAATGAATTAGGAGAGGACACTTTGGTAAGTTTTAATTTAATGGATGTCATTATGAGTTTGGTAGAAAGAAAAGCGGGCATTAAATATGATTATCACCAAAAAGAAGCCTTGTGGAACAAAATTTTTGCTTCTTATTTTTCTTTTGAGGATTTAGAATTTTTTTGCAAAGAATATTTATTGCAAGGATATTTTGAGGTTTAGTTTTTAAGTTTTTACTAAAATTTGTTTGTAATTAAAACTTAAAATCATCGTTTAATATAATGTTTGAGATTGTAAGATTTTTCTATATAATTGAAATATAAAAAATAATAATGAGTATTCAATATAAAAATTTATTTTTTGGAGGAATTTTAGCAGTGATTGTTTTTATTTTTAACTTAGTTAATTCCGATTTTTTTGTGTTGGCAACCTCAACGCCTCCAAATAGTTTCAGCTCTTCTTCTCAAACAGTTTTACCAACAACTCCGTTGAGTTTAGATGAAGAAAGAAAGGCATTAGAAGCCCAATTAGCTGAATTGGAAAAACAAATAGAAGAGCAGCAGCAAAAAATTAAAGAATATCAAAAACAAGGCAAGAATTTGCAGAGTGAAATTAATTTAATTAACTCTAAAATTAACCAACTAAATTTACAAATTAAAGCCGTTAATCTTAAGTTAGAACAATTATCGGATAGTGTTTCCGAAACCCAAAAACAAATTCGGCAAATAGAAGCTCAAATTGATACCAATAAAAAAGCTTTAGCGTCCGCCCTTCAAATTATTTATGAAAACGATAACCAGAATTTATTGGAGATACTTTTAAGTAATAATAATTTGTCTGATTTTTTTACGAAACTTGATAATATTGTGCTTGTCCAATCCAGTATGAAAAATACACTTAGCCAAATCCAGCAGTTGAGAGATCAATTAATTATTCAACAGCAAACCCTGGAAGACGAAATGGAAGAAACTCAAAATTTTAAAAATATTCAGTTGGCGCAAAAACAATCCTTACAACAAACCCAAAGTTACAAAAATGCTCTTTTGAAAGAAACTAAAGGACAAGAGGCTAATTATCAAAAACTTTTAGCTAAAACTAAAGAAACTGCCGCTCAAATTAGAAACAGAATTTTTCAACTTTTAGGCGGTGGGCAGTTAACATTTCAACAAGCTTACAATTACGCAAAATTAGCAGAAGGAGCAACGGGCGTGAGGGCGGCTTTAATTTTGGCAGTGCTTGATAGAGAGTCAGCTTTGGGTAAAAATGTTGGGAAATGTCCGTATCAAACCGCAATGCATCCAACGCGAGATGTGCCAATATTTTTAAAGTTGTTAGATGATTTGCATATTGATCCTAATTCACAAGCTGCTTATGTTTCTTGTCCCAACCAGCATGGAACATATGGCGGGGCAATGGGACCAGCGCAGTTTCTCCCTTCAACTTGGATGTTGTATGCTGATAAAGTTTCGCAAATTACAGGAAACAAACCTGCCAATCCTTGGAATAATTCTGACGCCTTTGTTGCAACCGGATTGCTTTTAAAGGATTTGCTTAATTCGCAATCTTGCATTAGTTACAGTCAGCAAATACCTTCTCAATCGCAAGATTTATTGGAAAGATGCGCAGCGGCAAAATATTATGCTGGCAACAATTGGTATACTTATCGATTTTGGTATGGGCAACCGGTTGTTGATCGCGCGGATAAATTTGAACAAGACATTAAAACAATGTTAGGTAATAGTTAGTTAAAATTAAATTTGACCGCTTAATGTTTAAAAATTAAAATTAAAATATGACTGGGGAAGAAATTAGAAAAAAATTCCTTGATTTTTTTTATTTAAAAAAACATACAATTGTTCCTTCTTCTTCTTTAATACCCGATGATCCTTCAGTGCTTTTAACTACGGCTGGAATGCAACAATTTAAGCCGTATTATTTGGATTTGGATCCAAAAACAACAGTTCATCCTTCTTTAGGAAAACCAGTTGGTTTAAATGCAGCTTCGGTGCAAAAATGTTTTCGCACTTCAGATATTGATGAAGTTGGGGATGAATCGCATTTAACTTTTTTTGAAATGTTAGGAAATTTTAGCTTTGGTGGTTATTTTAAAAAAGAAGCAATTTGGATGGCATATGAATTTTTAACATCACCCAAGTGGATGGGACTTCAGATTGATTATGTAACTATTTTTGATCCTAAATTTGTACCTGATGGCGACTGGAGAAAAAATGTTCCTTTTGATGAGGAGTCTTTAAGTATTTGGAGGGAAATTGGAATACCAGAGGAAAAAATTAAAAGGCAGGGAATTGATGTTTTTTGGGGCCCAACTGGAGATGAGGGACCTTGCGGTCCAACAACGGAAATTTATGTAAAAAATGCAAAAGGGATAGGAATTGAAATTTGGAATTTAGTTTTTAATGAATACAAAAGAAGCAAAGATTTAAAATTAGAAAAATTAAAAAAACCAGGAATAGATACTGGAATGGGGTTGGAAAGACTGGTAATGGTTTCCCAAAAAACAGAAAGCATTTTTGAAACTGATTTATTTATCCCCTTAATGCAGTTTTTAGAATTAAATGATAAAGAAAATAAATTAAGTATAAGGGAAAAAAGAATTTTAGCCGATCATTTAAGAGGAATTGCCTTTTTAATTGCGGATGGTGTTTTGCCTTCAAATAAAGAAGCGGGGTATATTTTAAGAAGATTAATTAGGAGATTTATTGTGAAGGAATATTTAAATGTTGGTTTGAAATCTTATTTTGAAGCAATGGTGGAAATTTTAGTTAAAGAATACGGCAATTTTTATCCGGAATTAAAAAATAACCGTAAAAATATTTTAGATGTTTTTAAAGAAGAAAAAGAAAAATTTTTAAAAACACTCCAAAAGGGAATTGGTGTTTTAGAAGAAATGGCAGAAGTTGATGCACTGTCTGCTTTTAAACTTTTTGAAACATACGGGTTGCCTTATGAGGTGATTAAGGAATTAGGAGGGAAAAAAACACAAAATTTAACACGAGATGATTTTGAAAAAGAATTTAAAAAACATCGTGAGATTTCAAAAGCTGGAGTTGAAAAAAAATTTGGCGGACACGGATTGATTTTAGACACGGGGGAGTTAAAAGCTGGCAATGAAGAAGAAATTAAAATTGTTACAAGATTACATACTGCCACTCATCTTTTACATCAAGCCTTAAGATTAGTTTTAGGAGAAGAAGTTAAACAAATGGGATCGGATATTACACCCGAAAGAACGCGCTTTGATTTTTCTTTTAAAAGAAAATTAACATTGGAAGAACTGCAAAAAGTTGAAGGTATTGTCAACGATATTATTCAAAAAGATTATGATGTAAAGTTTGTTGAATTACCAAAAGAACAAGCCGAAAAAACGGGAGCATTGCATTTTTTTAAGGCAAAATATCCGGAAGTTGTAAAAGTTTATTATGTTACACCAAAAGGAAAAGGATTGGATGAAGCTTGGAGTAAAGAATTTTGTGGCGGTCCTCATATTACCCACACTTCTGAAATTGGAAAGTTTAGGATTATTAAAGAAGAAAGCGTTGCTTCCGGTGTAAGAAGAATAAGAGCAATTGTGGAAGACTAATTAAAATTTATTTTGTTTATAAGTTATTATTTTTATCTGTCGTTGGTTATAAACTTTTATTGTTTAATTTTTTTGTTGATGTTAAAATAATTAAAATGTTAAAGAAAGAAGAAAAAATTTTTTTAAATAAAGACGAAGGAGTTTCAGAGGTTGAAGATAAAATTAAAAATACAAAAGAAGAAAAAATTATTTTAAATATTCCAAAAGGATCGGTTTTGGTTTCTTCCATTCATTATTTTCAAAAAATTAAAAAAATTGTTGAAGAAAGCAACAAGGAAATTTTAATTGAGTCGGTAGATGAAAAAGTTTTAGAATTAGCAACGTTAACTGGGTTAAATTCTCACAATCCGGTTTTTAAGAAAAAAGAAAGAATAATTGCCGATATTTTACCTAAAAAATTTGAAAATTTAAAATCTAGGGAAAAAATTAAGGAAGAAAAAGATTTATTTTTTGGTAAGGAGGAAGAAAAAAATAAAGTTAGCAATAAAGAAAAGATAAAATATGAGAATTTAGAAGATTTTTGGGGAGAAGACAAAAAAAAGAAAAAAGAAAAAAAAGCAAAAACGGAATTAATTGAAGAATATATTCCTGAAATCAATTTACCGCAAAAACCCAAAAGAAAAAGAAAAAAAATATTAATAACAAGTGGTGTTTTGATTTTATTAATTGGCGTCTTTTTTGTCTTTACTTACCTTTTACCTCATTTAAATATAGTGCTTAATATTAAAAAAACACCAATTAATTTTAGTAATCAGGTAATTGTTTCAACCAAAACTTATTTAGCTACCAGTTCTAATGGTTTAGCTTCTTCTACAATTTATTTGCCGGGGCAAATTGTTGCCACTCATGGTAATTTAACATTACATTTTACTGGTTCTGGTTTAGAAGAAAATGTTAGTACTAAAGCCAGCGGCACTTTAGTGGTTTATAACTATTATTCTCCTACGCCCTTAACTTTTGTTGCTAATACCAGATTTTTATCTCCCAGCGGAAAGGTTTTTAGAGCTGTAAATAAAGTAGTTATTCCTGGGTTTAAAAAAGATTCTGAGGGCAAAATTATTCCAGGCCAAACGGAAATAGCAGTAGTTGCAGATCAACCCGGGCAAGATTATAACGTTACACCTGCTACCAACTGGACAATTCCCGGACTTAAAGGTTTGCCGCAATACGATAAAATTTATGCAGAAAATAAAAATTCTTTTCAAGGAGGATTTATAGGAAAGCAATTTGTTCCTTCCGAGACTGATTTAGAAAATGCTAAAAATGAAATAGCAAGCAAATTAAAAAATTCTCTTTCCGGACAGTTAGATATTTTAAACAAGCAAAACTTAAAAATTTTAGACCAAGCGGTTAGTTTTAATATCACTCAAGAAAATATTACAAAAGGCAAAAATAATGATGGTTTTGATATTTTTGCTGCTGCTGATATGAAAGAAATGGCTTTTAATGAAGAAGATTTAAAGAAAGTAATTTTAAATAATAATGTTGCAAATAAGGAAATAAATTGGCAAGTAAATAATTTTGAAATTAATTATACAATTACAAGCATTGATTTTAATCAAGGTATAATGAATTTAAATGTAAATGGTAGTTTAATATATTCACCGCAAATTAACTTAGATGATTTAAAGAAAAGCATTGCTGGCAAAGATATAAATTTAGTCAAAGAGCAAGTTTTTAGTTTGCCGGGATTAGAATCAGCAAATATTTCCGCTTGGCCATTTTGGGTATTAAAAGCACCAACTAATTTGTCGAGAATTAATATTTTAGTGGAATAAGATTTGACTTTTCGCTAATATTTTTATAGTATATAACTACTTAATGAAGAATGATAAGTTATTGAAAGTTGAAGGTTTAGTGGTTGAAACATTGCCGGGTTTGCTGTTTCGGGTAAATGTTAAAAGTGATGAAGATGGAAGCGAGAAAGTGATTCTTGCTCATTTAGGAGGAAAATTAAAGTTAAATAAAATTAAAGTGTTACCCGGAGATAAAGTAATTTTAGAAATGGCAAATAAAAACGATAACCGGGGAAGAATTATAAGAAGACTTTAAAATGAAAGTAAAAGCATCAGTTAAAAAAATTTGTAATTATTGCAAATCAGTTCGTCGTAAAGGGCGCGTTTATATTATTTGTAAAAAAAATCCAAAACATAAACAAAGACAAGGTTAAAAACTATGCGTGTTGCAGGAGTTAACATACCCGATAATAAAAAAGGACCATTTGCATTGGCGTATATTTATGGAATTGGTAGGTCATTAGCTCAGAAAATTCTAAAAGAAGCAGGCGTTGATTTAAACAAACGCGCAAAAGATTTTACTCCAGCAGAAATTAATAAAATTCAATCAATTATAGAAAAAAATTATAAAATCGAAGGTGAGTTAAGACAAATTATTAGACAAAACATAAACCGCTTAAAGGAAATTAAAGCTTATCGGGGCATTAGACATATGAAAAAGTTACCGGTAAGAGGACAAAGGACAAAAAGCAACTCAAGAACAGTAAGAGGAAATGTAAGAAAAACGGCCGGCAGTGGTAAAAGAAAAATTGAACTTAAGTAAAAAATTATGGGAAAGAAAAAAGTTGTTCAAAAAACTAAAGAAGAAATTATTGCCGAAAGCGAATCGGTTGGCGCTACAGCTGCAAAAAAATCCGTGGCAACAACCAAGAAAAAATGGGAAGAGGGTAGAATTTATATTCAATCCACTTATAATAATACAATTATGACTGTAACCGATGTAAAGGGAAATGTTATTACTTGGATGTCAGCAGGTTCGCTTGGTTTTTCTGGCCCTAAAAAAGCAACACCGTTTGCCGCTTCAAAAGTTGCTGAAACCATTGCTCAAAAAATTGAAAAATCTGGCCCGTCTAAAGTTAGTGTTTATGTAAGCGGAGTAGGAGCAGGGAGAGATGCGGCAGTTCGATCTTTAGCAAGTAAAGGATTAAATATTGTTTCTATTAAAGATGTTACGCCAATTCCACACAACGGTCCTAAACCACCAAAAGTAAGAAGAGTTTAAAAATATGCCAAGAAAAATTAAAGAAAAAAGAGAAAGAGCTTTAGGTGTAAAATTATTTTTAAAAGCAGAACGTTGTAATTCGCCAAAATGTGCTTTGGTTAGAAAACCATATCCTCCTGGAATGCATGGCCAAGGCAGCAGAAGAATATTATCGGATTATGGTAGGCAATTAAAAGAAAAACAAAAACTGCAGGTTGTTTACGGATTAAACAATAAACAAGTAAGCAATTTGTTTAAAAATTTTAAGTTAGATGAAATTCCTTTAATTTTAGAAAGAAGACTTGATAAAGTTGTTTATAATTTAGGTTTTGCAAAATCTTTAAGGATTGGAAGGCAATTAGTTTTACACGGACATATTCTTGTCAACGGTAAAAAAGTTACCATTCCTTCTTATTTGGTATCAAAAGGGGATAAAATTTCAATTCGACCAGAATCAATGAATAAAAAAGTTTTTAGCGATTTAAAAGATTTGTTAAAACAAAAAGAAGTGCCTTTGTGGTTAAAATTAGATGTTGAAAAAATGGTAGGGGAAGTAATTGCCTTGCCTCCCAAAGGAGAAAGGTTGCCTTTTGATATTAGTTTAGTTGCAGAATTTTATTCACGTTAATAAGTTAAAGGTCAGTTGAAAAATTATAAAATTTTTTATGAAATATAGTCATTTAAGCGAAACAGTTAACGTTAAAAAAGTTTCGGAAGAAAAAAATAAGGGAGTGTTTGAAATTTCCGGACTTTATACGGGATACGGTGTAACTTTAGGCAATGCCCTAAGAAGAGCACTTTTGTCATCTCTTCCCGGCGCAGCCATTACGCAAATTAAAATTAAAGGTGTGGCGCATGAATTTTCAACACTTCCTGGAATGAAAGAAGACATAGTTGAATTTACACTTAATTTAAAAAAGGTTAGATTTTATTTTACTGGCGATGAACCGCAAGTTTTAAGATTACATTTTAAAGGTGAAGGAGAAGTAAAAGCAAAAGATATTGAAGATAATACTTTTGCAAGGGTAATAAACAAAGATTTGCATTTAGCTACTTTAACTAAAAAAACAGCAGAATTAGATGCTGAAATTACTGTTGAAAAAGGTTTGGGTTATGTAGTAGCAGAATCTAGAAAGTTTGAAAGAGTTTCTGTTGGAAGTATTATGTTAGATGCCATTTTTTCTCCAATTGTGCGCGTTGCTTATCGAGTTGAAGATATGCGTGTGGGTGAAAGAACAGATTATAATAAATTAATAATTGAAATTGAAACCGATGGTTCTATTAGTCCTTCCGAAGCATTACATAAAGCTGCTAATGTTTTAAGCGATCATTTTAATAAAATTTCATCTTTAGAAGTAACGCCTGCTTTGGCTCCATCTTCTTCTGAAGAAAAAGAAAAAGGAAGTAAAACTATTAAGAAAAAGTAATTAAAATTAAAGTGTAAATATGAGACATCAAAATCAAGGCAAAAAATTTGGAAGAAAAAAGGGTCAGCGCAAAGCTTTTTTAAAAGGCTTAGCTCATAATTTAATTAGTTACGAAAAAATTACAACCACCGAAGCAAGAGCAAAAGAAGTTAAAAAGATGGTGGAAAGATTAATTAGTTATGGAAAAAAGCAAAATATAGCCGGTTTAAGATTGCTTTTAAAATATTTACCTAAAAAATCCGCTTATAAAGTATATAATGAATTAGCGGTAAGATATAAAGAAAGAAAAGGAGGATTTTTAAGAATTATTAAAATTTCAAAAGCAAGAAAAAATGATGGAGCAAAAATGGTGCGAATTGAATTTGTTTAAAAATTATGAAAGAATATGTAATTGATGCAAAAAACAAAAGATTGGGGAGGCTTGCTTCGGAAATAGCTACTCTTTTACAAGGCAAGCAACATCCTGAATATAATCCCCGTTTAGGAGGTAACGATAAAGTAATTGTCAAAAATGTAAAACAATTGGTTTTAACAGGAACTAAAGCAAAAACTAAAATATATTATAAACACACGGGACCCTTGGGACATTTAAAAGAAAAAAAGTTTGAGGATGTGTTTCAAAAAAATCCAGCTTGGGTTTTAAAACACGCTGTGCGTTTAATGTTACCTAAAAATAAATTAGCCGCTAAAATGTTAAAAAGGTTAATAATTGAAGAATAAAATTATGCCTAGAAAAAAAACCATCATTCATCAAGAAGAAAAAGAAGAAAAAATGAAAGATGAGAAAGGAAAATATATTGAAACAATTGGAAGAAGGAAAACAGCAGTTGCAAGAGTAAGATTATTTGCTAAAAAGAGTAATTTAAAAGATGATTTAGAAATTATTGTAAATGAAAAACCACATCAGGTTTATTTTAATTATGAAAAAGACCAAAAAACAGCTCAAGCTCCGTTTAAAGAACTCTCTTTAAAGGGTTATAAAGTGCAAGTAAAGGTTAAAGGAGGAGGAATTAAATCTCAAGCAGAAGCAATTCGTTTAGGAATTTCAAGAGCGCTTGTTAAATTAAATCCTCTTTGGCGTTCACCTTTAAAAACCTTAGGATTTTTAAAAAGAGATCCGCGTATGGTGGAAAGAAAAAAATATGGTATGCGCAAAGCACGACGACCCCAGCAATGGAGAAAGCGTTAAAATTAATTTTTGCAAATTTTTATATTTAATTTTTAATTACAATTAAAGTGTAAAATTTAGGTTGTAAAATTTAAAAACACTTTCAGGTGATTAAGTTAATATTTTTTGTTATAATTTAATTAATGAAATTTCATTATGTTGCATCTCAACCAGATGGAAAAGTAATTGAAAGTGAGATTGAAGCTGCAAATGTTTCGCAGGTTTTAAATGTAATTGCTTCGCGAGGATTAAAACCAATTAGCATTCGTCAGGTTGGCGAAAAAAAAGTTGAAGCCATTCTTTCAAAAGGCAAAATTAATATTACCGATAAAATTTTTATTTCTAAATATTTAGCTTTAATGTTAAAATTAGGCACTGGACTTTTGCAAGCAATTAATATTTTAATTGAAGACTTTGATAAAAAAACCGTTAAATCATTTTTAATGGAGGTAAGAACTAATTTAGAAAACGGAAAACCATTTTATATTACTTTTGCCAAATATCCTAAAATTTTTAATCAAGTTTATATTAATTTAGTAAAAGCTGGCGAGGCTTCCGGTAATTTGGATACTGTCTTTGAAAATTTAACAGCTTCTTTAGTTAAGGAAAAAAATTTAAAAGATAGCATTAAAAGCGCTTTAATTTATCCAATTTTGCTTTTATCAGCCTCAGTTTTAATTTTAATGTTTTTGGTGATGTATGCTTTGCCAAAAATTGCAAATGTTTTTGAACAAGGAGGATTTAACCCGCCTCTTTTTTCGCGTGTTGTTTTTGCAATTGGTTTGTTTTTTTCTCATTTTGGATTTTTTATTTTTGGATTTTTAATTTTAGGAGTCATTGCAGTAATTTATTTTTATAAAAATTCTTTAGTTTTTCAGCGTTTTGTTTTTGGAATCATTTCAAGTATTCCTGTTGTACATGATTTGGTTAACAAAATGGCAATCCAAAGATTTGCAGCTACCTTATCTTCTTTAATTAAAGCTGGTATTCCAATTACTAATGCCTTGGAAATAACTGCTGATGCTGTTGGTAATGTAGAATTTAAAGAAGCGCTAATGAGAATATCGCAAGAAGGATTGGCAAAAGGATTAACAATTGGAGAAGCGTTTCATAAGGAAGTCCTTTTTCCTAAGACGGTTGTAAATTTAATGGCAATTTCGGAAAAAGCCGGACACATTGAAGATGTCTTAGGAGTTTTAGCAGACTTTTATTCTTCGGAAATTGATAGTTCTCTTAAATCTTTAGTTTCTTTTCTTGAACCTGTAATGTTGATGGCAATAGGAGTAATTGTTGGTTTAATTGCACTTTCTATTATAGTGCCAATTTATCAACTGACCACTCAGTTTTAATTTGTATGCATTTTCCAAATAATAAAAATGGTTTTACTTTGGTAGAACTTTTGGTGGTAATAGCTTTAACTGCTACACTTGCTACATTTTTCTTTTTTAATTTAAGCGGCTACAACGTGAGCAATAGTTTACAGAGAGTAGGAGAAAGTGTTGCTGCAGCCCTAAGAAGCACGCGGCAAAAATCATTAAGTCAGGAAAATGGTTTAAGATGGGGAATGCATTTTTCAAATTCTTCTACCGGTCAAACTTATACAATTTTTGGAGGACAAAATTTTGCATCATCAACTTTTAAAAATGCTTATACTTTAAGATCAGGAATTTTATTTGGTAATCCGCCTGCTTCTTCTTCATTGGATGTTATTTTTGATCCAATTACAGGTGTCATTTCTCAAAACCAAATTATTTCTTTAATTGATGGAAGAAGCGATGGACTGGTTTATAATTTGTTTGTAAATTCTTTGGGTGACGTTTTGGGAAGATTTGAAAAAGGATTGGTTGCTTATTGGCCAATGGATGAAGGAACCGGGACTATAACTTATGATGCTTCAGGAGACGGCAATAGTGGAACGCTTACAAATGGACCACTTTGGCAAAGTGGCTCCGGTTGCAAAATAGGAAGTTGTTTGAGTTTTAATCCAGCATCATCTCAATATATTAATGTAAATAATTCAAATTCACTTAATGTTTCTAACATCACAATGACAGCGTGGATATATCTTACTTCATATTCTTGTCCGGCTGATAGGGGTATTATTGTAAATAAAGAAGGTCAATATGAATGGGGAATACGATGTAATGCAGGAAATCTTGATGCTGCCATATCTCCTAATTGGGCGTGGTATGGGACAACTCAAGTAGTGCCGCTTAATGGATGGCATTTTGTTGTAGTTACTTGGGATGGTAGTAATCAAAATTACTATA
>Ga0078972_1008439_pt1 | contig 21555 bp, 15 predicted proteins | sample YelNatPaOPGAMG01_FD_67568 | JGI IMG/M metagenome (GOLD analysis project Ga0078972, IMG submission 67568) | Hot spring thermophilic microbial communities from Obsidian Pool, Yellowstone National Park, USA - OP-RAMG-01 (SPADES assembly) (version 2) | ecosystem: Environmental > Aquatic > Thermal...
AACCGGCCTGGACAGCACCTGGATGACCGAGATCAAGGTCGGTGGCGACGCCACCGATGAGGTCACCCTGGCAGCTGGCGGCAGCGAGACCGCGACCATCACTAACATCAAACTGGGTGAGCTCTCTTTCAGCAAGACGCCCAGCGCTGCTGTAGTCCGCACCGGGGACAGCGTCACCTACACGTACACACTCGACAACCCGATAATGGCTCCGGTCCAACTGGCTCCGTCTCTGACGCAGTCTTCGGTTCAGTCCGTAGGCTCCTACTGGGTGGAAGACATCACCGACGACAAGTGCAACCCCGTCGAGCCCGTTCTGAGTGACGGCCACAACGTGGGCGATCTCAACCAGAACGACCTTCTCGACCCAGGCGAGACCTGGACCTACGAGTGCACCACCGCCTTGAGCATAGACGATGCTGATGATCCCACGACCGGCATTGTCACCAACACGGCCACGGCCTATCTCTACGATCCTCAGGAGGAATCGGTCGAGCTGACAGCCACCGCACAGGTCAAGGTGCTCGATCCCAAGATCGCCATCGCCAAGTCGGCTGACCCGAGCGAGCTCACCAGCGGGGCGGGCCACGTCGTCTACTCCTATGCCGTCATCAACCCGGGCAACGACCCGCTCAGCGATGTGACAGTCGAAGACGACAAGTGCTCGCCCGTGGAGCCGACGCTGAGTGGCGCCTACAACGTGGGCGACACGAACAGCGACGGCAAGCTCGACCCGAGCGAGACCTGGACCTTCACCTGCGGCCAGGACCTGGAGATCACGACCAGCAACACTGGCACGGCCACCGGCACGCCCACTCTGGGCGATGACGTGACGGCCGAGGACACATTCACGGTGACAGTCTCTGGCTCATCCACCGCCGTCAGGGTTAGCAGCTTTGCTGCTACTCCTGGCAATGGCAGTGTCCGGCTCGACTGGACGACGACCTATGAGCAGAACACCGCCGCCTTCAGCATCTACCGCGGCACCAGCAACGACCGCGCCGCCGCCAAGCTCATAGCCGGCGTCTTGGCCAAGAACGTCACCAACGGCGCCAGCTACAGCTTCACCGACAGCCCACTGGCCGCTGGCACCTACTACTACTGGCTCAAGGAAGTGCAGACCGATGGCTCGCAGGTGTGGGCAACCAGCGTGCCCCTCGAGGCCAAGGTCGAGATCGGCAGCAGCAGTAACGAGGGTGGTGGAGGCTACAGCAACAAGGTCTACATCCCCTTCAGCCGCCGCTAGAAGCCCTGCTGAGAGGCCGCCGACCGATCGCCGGCCTCTCAAGCCTGATCTCTGCCGAGCGGGCCTGGTTCGTCCGGGCCCGCTCCTTGTTCGTCCTTCTGGCTGCCCACGCCGCCAGGCCAGGGGCGCCAGCTCTCGCTCGCAGCCTTCAGGCAACCTGCCCTGTCTGCGTCGCTCAGGTGATCGTGCACGACCGCGGGCTCGCCGGTGGCCAGTCCCCGCACCTCGCGTCTTTGCCTCCTGGCCGGACGAGCAGCACGCCCTGGCATGGTGTGCGCCGGCTAACGACTGCGGCGGCACCAGCATGGCCGGGCCCGCAACCAGAGTCGCCGTCAGGCGACCGCGCTGTGGGCCGTTCCTCGACCCCGGCCGGCGAACCTGAGGCGTCCTCTTGTTTGCCCCCCGGCGCCCACAACGGGCTATACTACAGCCGCTTCGCTCGTTAGTTAGGTCGGCTGCTCTACACCGAGTCAGGTGTCGGAGGATTGGCATGGGTCACCAGGGACAGGATCGTGCTCGTGCACCGCTGGCAGCACCGAGCTTCGATGACATTGCCGGCCGCTACGAGCGCTGGTACAGCACGGCGGCGGGCGCCCGCGTTGCCTCGATCGAAGCGTCCATGCTCCAGCAGCAACTGGCTCGGCTTGGTCCCGTCCCATCGGGTCTCGAGACCGGCCTCGAGGTCGGCTGTGGCACGGGCCACTTCACCCGGCGTCTGGCTGGCTGGGGCCTGGACATGGTGGGCCTGGACACCTCGCTGGCCATGCTGAGCCAGGCGCAGCAGCGGCAAGATGCGCCGGCTGTAGCCTACGTGCTCGGCGACGGCCAGGCGCTGCCCTTCCCCGACCGTACCTTCGATGTCGTCGCGCTGATCACGGCGCTCGAGTTCATGAGCGATCCTCCACTGGCGCTACACGAAGCCGCAAGGGTCGCCCGCCGTGGCATGTTGCTCGGGGCGCTCAACCGGCATAGCCTGCTGCAGTGGCAGCGCCGTCGCGCTGGCCGTCTTCGCCCAAGCATCTATGACCGCGGCCGCTACTTCAGCGTGTCGGAGTTGGTGGGGATGGTGCATGCCGCGGCCGGGCAGCGCTTGCATGGCGTGTCTTGGCGAACCGGCTTGCTCCTCGGCAACTGGCCCCCTTTCGGCACTTGTTTGCCCTGGGGCGGCTTCATCGCCTTGAGCGCCACGCTTACCGAATAGTCGAGCCGCAACCTGCCTGCAGGAGGTGGGCCGGCCATCTGACGCCGTTCGGCGCAAGGAACTGAGCGCGGTTCTGGGTCGCGGCACGGGTCCGGAGAGCCGGCATCCTGCCACAGAGAACCACGTCCGCCGAAGCAGGCACAGTGCGCGACCGCGGAACTGGCGACAGGATGGCAACGTCATTAAGCTGGTGAAAGGCCAAATATGAAGATGGCCTTCTCTTCGGAGGTGATTGCCATGCGCAAGCTATGCATGACTGTCATCCTTGGCCTATGGCTGGCTGGTTGCGGCGCCTCGACCAGCAACGCCAACTCGCTTGGCGCACCGCGGCAGACGCCGCCAACCTCGACCGCCACGGTGGTCACGGCGGTACCCTCTGTCCCTTCCGCCACGGGAACGGCGGCCGCAGCTTCTGCTGTCACTGTGCAGGCCATCCTCGCCGAGCCGGAGCGCTATCGCGACCAGCCGGTCGAGATCCAGGGCTTCGGCCTCATACAGGCCACGGTGCCGCTATGCAGCGGCTATGTTGGGCTCGACCAACGTACGCGTTTCATGGACGCCGATCGCCAGCTGATCGTCGCCACCCTCAAGGGGCCGGGCCTGGAACAGGCTATCGCCCACGATCAGCTGCGGCGCTTCCGTGGCTACGTGCGCCTGTTCGAGGGTACCATCGGCTGCCCCGGGCAGACAAGCGAGGCCACCATACCTTACTTCGAGATCACGGCTATCGAGTGAGCTCCGGCCAGCCCTCGGGCCGGAGCAAGCGCCATCCGGTGGCGGCCACACAAGCGAACTGGTCCGTCTCGCCTGAAGACGGCTTATAGACTTGCGCCTGGCATCACAAATGGCTATAATGTGGTTAGCGGTGGCCGAATGAGTATGTTCTAGACCGCATGGCACTCTCATAGCACGTCCCGTTTCATCGCTACTGCCCAAAGCCGCACATTGCCTATATTGACCTTGCCGCCTTTTGAGTGCGTGTCGTCCGCTATGCCTCGTTGGTTCGTGGAGAGGAGGCTAGCAGGAATGAAGGTCTTGGCGGTGGATGGCAACCCCAGTACCTGCCTGGGTAGCGCAGGTATGCTCCTGGGCTCCTTTCTCGATGGCATCAGCTCAGCCGGAGCCGAGATACAGCTCCTCAAGGCTGATAAGCTCAAGATCAACCCCTGCACTGCCGAACTGGATTGTTGGCTGGTCAGCCCCGGGTACTGCCGGCAACAGGACAGCATGAACGATCTATACCCCGACCTGCTGCAGGCCGACATCTGGGTCTTCGCGACGCCCGTGCAAGGGCACAGGATGGCCGGCACGGTGCAGAACTTCCTCGATCGCACTTTGCCGCTCGCTATCCCCAACCTCGAGATTCGCGACGGTCATTCGCGGCATGGCCTGCGCTACAGTGCCAAGCAAGGCAAGGTCGTCTTCATCGCTGGCTGCGAGCTGTGGGAACGGGACAGCCTCGATGCCGCCGTCGCTCATGTGCAGGCTACCTGCCAGACCCTGGGACGTGAGTTCGCGGGGGCACTGCTCCGGCCCCACGACTGGATTCTGCGAGTGCGCCGCGGTCCGGCCCTAGACCAGGTGTTGGCATCGGCGCGGGAAGCAGGCCAACAGCTCGCCACCAAAGGAGCGATTGCTCCTGAAACCCTGGCCGCCGTAAGCCAGGACCTGATCGGGCTGGACGACTCGGTTCGAGCTTTCAATGAGCTGCTGGAAAACGAGTTCACCGCCTCCATGGCGGGTTCGTGCATTTACCGCTGGCCGGCATCGTTTCGCCAGGCAAGACGTAAAGGCTTTCTCTCTCGGATAATCTCGGCTCGGGCTTGATGCCTGGCTTCGGCAGACGCTGTATGCAGAGATTGGGGTCTGGCATGGTGGGGAGACTCTCCGAACCTCCGGGTCTCCGGCAGCGCGAGAAAAGCAGCTACAGCGACAGGGCCTGTGCCGATCGCCGGCTCTGAGCGACAATTCTGCTGGCAAAGCGCCTGGCAAGCAGGCGCGGGCATCGCCAGGCAAGCACTCTCCAGGGCGCCGCTGCCCGCTCAAGGCCCAAAGCCGGGCCGGTGAATAGACAGGGGCCTCGGTGGCTCCTCATGAACGCCGCGCGCCCTATATGGTCGCGTGCGAAAGGGAAGGGTATCGCTCGTGCAGGATGTGTCCATCAAGACGTTCGCTGACCTGCAGCAGGAAGTGGTGCAGGCCGGGCTGTGCGGCAAGTGCGGCGGCTGCGTCTCCTTCTGTTCGGCAGGCCAACTCCACGCTCTCGAGCCCGATGAGCAGGGCTTCCCCCGTTACAGCGACGAGTCCAGATGCCTGAAGTGCGGCATCTGCTATCTCATCTGCCCGGTGACCAGCGACCTGGAGGCCGAACTGCAGCAGAAGTTCGCGCGCGAGCTGCCGGCAGGCGGCAGAATGGTCATCACCTCGGCGCGCTCCACGGACCCCGAGGTCCGGCAGGTTGCCACGGACGGCGGCGTCGTCACTGCCCTGCTCCTCTACATGCTGGACAGACGGCTTATTGATGGCGCCATCGTTTCCAGGCGGACGGGGCTCTTCAGTCGTGTTCCCCTCATCGCCACTACGCGCGAGGAGATCATCGCTGCCGCGGGCTCGCATTTCTCCGGCTCCAGCCATCTCGAGCGCCTGGGAGAGCAATACACGACCTACACACCGACTATCTCCGCCGTAAGAGGCTTGGCTGGCAATCGCCTGTCTCGGGTGGCGCTGGTGGGCACGCCGTGCCAGGTGAACACAATCCGCAAGATGCAGTGCCTCAGCATCCTGCCTGCCGACGTCATCACTTACACCCTCGGGCTCTTCTGCTGGGAGAACTTCGCCTTCACCGCCGAGACTCTCCAGAACCGCCTCGGGGTGGACCTGGACGACATCGCCAAGATCAACATCAAGGACGAACTCATAGTCGTCCTGAACAGCGGCCGGACGCTGCACGTACCTCTCGCCCAGGTGGACGACCTGGCGCGTCCTGCTTGCCTCGCCTGCGGGGAGTTCGCCAACGACTATGCGGACCTGTCGTTCGGCGGGCTGGGTTCGCCTCAGGGCTACACAACCGTGCTCATCCGCGCCCCTAAGGGCCAGCGCCTCTACACCGAGGCCCTACGCCAGGGGTACATCGAGGAACTCGCCTTCAGCGATGCTTCGCAGATGCGCAGCGAGAAAACCAAGATGATGGCCAAGGTGGTGGCGTTCACACAGCGCAAGCGCGAGCGCGGGCGGGTCCGGAAAGCGGAACTCGCTGCGGCAGCCGCCAGCGTCGACCAGGGAGGAAGCAGTGGCTAAGCCGCGCAGCGTCCTGGTGATCGGCGGCGGCGTTGCCGGCATCCAGGCTGCACTCGACCTGGCGGACATCGGGTTGCAGGTGCACCTCATCGAGCAGAAGCCCGCCATTGGCGGCCGCATGGCTCAGCTCGACAAGACCTTCCCCACCAATGACTGCGCCATCTGCATACTCTCGCCCAAGATGGCCGACTGCGCCCGCCATCCCAATATCACTGTGCATACCTTGGCCGAGGTCAGGGAGGTGACGGGCCAAGCAGGCGATTTCTCCGTCCTCGTGCACAGACAGGCCCGCTACGTCAAGGAGTCGGAGTGCACGGCCTGCGGGCTGTGTCTGCAAAAGTGCCCTACCAAGGTCGCCGACGAGTTCGAGATGGGGCTGCAGAAGCGGGGTGCAATCTACCAGTACTACCCTCAGGGCGTGCCAGCAGCAGTGGCCATTGACCGTGAACACTGCCTGCGCCTGACCAAAGGTCGCTGCGGCATATGCGAGCGTGTTTGCCAGCGCGGCGCCGTGGACTATGCAGACAAGGATGCGGAGTTGGTCCTGAGCGTAGGCGCGATCGTCGTCGCCACAGGCTTCGATCCTTTCGATCCAACGGTCCTCAGGCAGTACGGCTATGGCAAGTATCGGAACATTATCACCGCTCTCGAGTACGAGAGGCTGATCAGCGCCTCCGGGCCTACGGGTGGTCACCTGTTGCGCCTTTCCGACAGGCAGCCAGCCAAGCGCCTGGCTTTCATCCAGTGTGTCGGCTCGCGCGACGTGCACAGCAACCGTTACTGCTCTTCGGTGTGCTGCATGTACGCCACCAAGGAGGCCATCCTGGCCAATGAGCACGACAGTGAGGTCCGCTCTACCGTGTTCTACACTGACCTGCGCGCCGCCGGGCGTGGCTTTCAGGAGTACATCGCTCGCGCTCAACGCGAGTACGGCGTCAGCTACAGGCGCGGGCGAGTGGCCGAAGTGGCCGAGAATGAACAGGAGCGACCGGTTGTCTGGTACGAGGATACTCTTGCAGGCCGCCCCGCCAGCGAGGTGGTGGATCTTGTCGTCCTCGCAGTCAGCCTGGTGCCGCGTCGCGGTGCCACAGCGCTAGCCTCGACCCTCGGCGTCGAGCTCGACGACTGCGCCTTCATCAAGACCGACCCTTTGTCGCCTACGGACACAACGCGGCCCGGCGTGTTCGCCTGTGGCTTCTGCCGCGGTCCCTGCGACATACCGGAATCCGTCGCGCAGGCCAGCGGAGCAGCGGCACGGGCAGCGCAGGTCGTTCTTGGAGGAGTGGCAGTGCCGTCGCGCATCGCTGAGCAAGGGTAAGCAGGCTATGTCTGAACCCAGAATCGGCGTCTTCATCTGCCACTGTGGAAGCAATATCGCCGGCTTTCTTGACCTGCCGCAACTTGTGGAGTACGCCCGCACGCTGCCGCACGTGGCCTTCGTCCAGGATAACCTTTACACCTGTTCCGATGCTGGCCGAGCCCAGATCAGAGACGCGATCGTGACCCAGGGCCTGAACCGCGTTGTGGTGGCCTCGTGCACGCCGCGCACTCACGAGCCGCTTTTCCGCGACACTTGCAGCCAGGCGGGACTCAACCCCTACCTTTTCGAATTCGTCAACATCCGCGATCAGTGTTCCTGGGTACACATGCATGAACCGGTGGCGGCCACCGCCAAAGCGAAGGACCTGTTGCGCATGGGCGTGGCTCGAGCCGCTCTACTCGAGCCAGAGTCGCCCGTAAGGCTCCCTGTCATGCCCGCGGCCATGGTCATCGGTGGCGGCATCGCCGGGCTCACTGTCGCGCTCGACCTCGCCGAGCGCGGCTTCCCGGTGAAGCTGGTCGAGCGCGAGCCAAACTTAGGCGGCCTGCTCAACCGGTTACACCGCCTCTACCCGACCGGCGAGGATGCGCCCTCCTTCATCGCCAGGAAAGTGGCTGCGGTCGCTCAGCATCCCGGCATCGAGGTGTTCACCAGCACGCAGGTGAGCGAGATAAGAGGGTTCGTCGGTAATTACGACGTAACGCTCCGCCGTGGCGACGAGCAGGTGAGCCTGAGCGTGGGCGCCATCGTCGTGGCCACTGGGGCACAGGAGTTCAGGCCGGCCGGCCTCTTCGGCTACGATGGCCAGCACGTGATCACGCAAGGGGAGTTACAGCAGGCCCTGGCAAAGGGCGAGTCTCCGTTCGCTGCTCGACAGGCAGCAACAGCTGCTCCTGGAAAGCAGGCGAGCGCAACAGCTGCCATTGCGGACACAAAGGCCGCCGTTAGATCGGCTCGTCCCCCCAGCATCGTCATGATCCAGTGCGTCGGCGCCAGGGACGACACCCGGCCCTACTGCTCTCGCATCTGCTGCGGCACCGCCCTCAAGAACGCCCTTCTCATCAAAGAGACTGATCCATCGGCAGCGGTGTACATCCTTTACCGCGACCTGTTGGCCCTGGGCATCGCTGAGGAAGACCTTTATGCCGAGGCGAGGAGCCGCGGCGTGACATTCATCCAGTACGACCAGCAGCGGCCGCCCCTCCCAGGCGATGGCCAGGTGACCGTCTATGACGCGCTGCTGGGCGAGCCGGTTCGCCTGCCCTGCGACCTGCTGGTGCTCTCTACGCCTCTGGTCTCGCAGAGTGGCACCCCTGAGCTCGCCCAGATGCTGAAGGTGCCCGTAGATGCCCAGGGCTTCTTCCTGGAAGCTCATGTCAAGCTGCGCCCGCTTGACTTCGCGACTGACGGCATTTTCCTCTGCGGCTGCGCCCGTTGGCCGTGCGGCGTCGGTGAGGCCATAGCCCAGGCACACGGCGCCGCCGCGCGCGCTTCAATCCTGCTCGGCCGGGCCGAGATCGAAGCTGACCCTACGGTCGCCGTGGTTGATGAGCAGGCTTGCATCGGCTGCGGCCTGTGCCAGACGGTCTGTCCCTACAGCGCCATCGTGCTCAGCGACAGCGCAGCCGGCGGTCGCAAGGCGCGCACCATCGCCGCCTCCTGCAAAGGCTGCGGCATATGCAGCGCCGGCTGCCCCGAGGGGGCTATCACGATGCAGCATTTCACCGACGCTCAGGTGTTCGCGCAGATTGATGCCCTGGCCGGGGTTGCCTCGGGCGCTGACGAGAGGCTGCCAGTCGCTGGAGAGGTGGGGGTCCTGTCGTGAGCGAGGCAGAGGGGTTCGAGCCGAAACTGGTGGGATTCCTGTGCAACTGGTGCTCCTACGCCGGTGCCGACCTGGCAGGGGTGTCCCGTTTCCAGTATCCACCTAACCTGCGCGTGATCCGCGTGATGTGCTCCGGGCGCGTTGACCCAGCTTTCGTCCTGCGGGCCTTCCAGCGTGGGCTGGATGGGGTGATGGTGCTCGGTTGCCACCCCGGTGACTGCCACTACGCCACGGGCAACTACTACGCCCAGAACCGTGTCCGGATGCTCAGGCAGTTACTGAGGCTGGTTGGCCTCAGTCCGGACCGTCTCTTCTTGGATTGGGTCTCCGCGGGCGAGGGGCAGCGGTTCGCCGAGTTGGTAAGCCAGTTCACCGAACAGGTCAGGTCCCTGGGCCCTCTTGGTCAGGCGGCGGGAGAGCCGGCGGCTACCAAGCCGGCGGCTCAAGAGCGGGCGGCTGGACAAGCAGCTGCAAGCCATTTGGAAAAGGATGCAGGTAGTCTTCAACAGCGCTTGGAGGCGGCCCGGCGCGTTGTCGAGAGCGAAAAGGTGCGGTGGCTGGTCGGCAGGCAGCGGGAGTTGCTCAACAAAGGCAACGTGTACGGCACCGCGGTTGCACCCGAGACACTGGAAGCGCTCATCGCGGCCACAGTGGCCGACGAGTACCTGCGCAATCGTCTGCTCCTGCTCGCCTCGGATCGAGCGCTTTCCGTTCGAGACATGGCTGCTGGGGTCGGTATGGCGCCGCGGCAGCTTCTGCCGCACATCGTCGCCCTCGAGCAGTCGGGCGCACTGGCCATGGTGGGCGTCCGCGGCAAAGCGCCCACTTACAGGCGGCTCTGATCATGGTTGCAGGCTTCGGCGTCGTTGCGGACCAGAGTAGCGGGCTCGCCGGCCCGGGATGGGCAACGCCTGCGTGTCGGGTACGGCGGACGCAGATAGGGAAAGGGTGTGGCGCTCATGAGTAGCATGACTGGTGAGGCCAAGGGCCCGGTGGGCGCCGTCCTGGTTGTCGGCGGTGGCATAGGCGGAATCCAGGCCGCTCTCGACCTGGCCGACTCCGGGTACAAAGTCTACCTGGTCGAATCCTCGCCCAGCATTGGCGGCACCATGTCGCAACTGGACAAGACCTTCCCCACTAACGATTGCTCTATGTGCATACTGTCGCCCAAGCTCGTGCAATGCGGGCGCCATCGCAACATCGAGGTGATGACTCTCGCCACAGTCACCGGCCTGGCGGGCGAGGTTGGTGATTTCACTGTTCAGGTTCAGCAGCAACCCCGCTACATTGACACGGAACGGTGCACCGGCTGTGGCGTGTGCGCCCGCCTTTGCCCTGTTTCGGCAGTTGACAGCTACAACCAGGGCTTGAGCCAGCGGGCTGCTACCTATATTCGCTACCCTCAGGCAGTGCCCCTTGCCTACGCCATTGACCGGGACAAGTGCATCGGCTGCGGCCTCTGCCAGAACCTCTGCCTGGCGAACGCCGTCAGGTACGATGATGAGCCACGCACCATAGAGCTCAGCGTCGGCGCGATCATCCTAGCGCCAGGCTTCGAAGAGTTTGATGCCAGGCTTCGGGGCGAATACGGATATGGCCGCTATCCCAACGTGGTAACCAGTATAGAGTTCGAGCGCATCCTCTCTGCATCCGGCCCGTTCAAGGGGCGGGTGCAGCGCCCATCTGATGGCGACATCCCCCAGCGCATCGCCTTCATCCAATGCGTTGGCTCGCGAGACCCCGCTCACGGGCGCGGCTACTGTTCCTCCGTGTGCTGCATGTATGCCACCAAAGAGGCCGTCATCGCCAAAGAGCACACGGCTCAGATCGAAGCGACTATCTTCTACATAGATGTGCGATCGCACGGCAAGGACTTCGAAAGGTACGTTGCACGCGCCCAGCACGAGCACGGGGTCAGGTTCGTCCGCCACATGGTTTCGCAGGTGAGAGAAGACCCGCGCACCAATGACCTCCTGATCCGCTACCAAGCAGACAACGGCACAATGCAGGAAGAGGTGTTCAACCTGGTGGTGCTCTCGGTGGGCCTCGAGCCTTCTCCTGGCGCCAAAGAACTGGCTGACCGGCTGGGAATTGAGACTAACGCCTATGGTTTCTGCCAGACTGATTCGCTCGCGCCCCTGGCCACCTCCCGCCCGGGAATCTATGTCTGTGGCGCTTTCGCCGAGCCCAAGGACATTCCGGAGACGGTGACTCAAGCTAGCGGTGCCGCAGCATTGGCGAGTGGCGTCCTGGCCCCTGCCAGGGGCACCCTGGTTAAGGAGAAGGTATACCCGGCCGAGCGCGATGTCCGAGGGGAGCCACCGCGCGTAGGTGTCTTCGTCTGTTTCTGCGGCATCAACATCGGCGGCGTTGTGAACGTTCCCGAGGTGGTTGCCTACGCCAGGACGCTGCCCAACGTGGTCCATGCCGAGAGCAACCTCTACACCTGCTCTCAGGATACCCAGGAACGCATCAAGGAGGCGATCGTCCAGCACGGCCTGAACCGCGTCGTCGTTGCCTCTTGCAGCCCTCGAACTCACGAACCGCTCTTCCAGGAGACATTGCAGGAGGCAGGGCTCAATCGTTACCTCTTTGAGATGGCCAACATCCGTGATCAGTGCTCCTGGGTGCACATGCATCAGCCGCAGGCGGCCACAGAGAAGGCCAAGGATCTGGTACGCATGGCTGTGGCCAAGGCGCGCAAACTCGAGCCTCTGCGTCGCCTATCCCTGCCGGTTGCCCATAGTGCCCTCGTGATCGGCGGCGGGCTTGCTGGTATGAGCGCGGCCCTGGCCCTGGCTGATGCCGGGTTCGGCGTCTACGTGGTAGAGCGCCAGAAGCGGCTGGGGGGCATGCTGCAGCGCATCCATTACACTTTGGCCGGCCAGCAACTGCAACCATACCTGCGAGACCTGGAGCAGCGCTTGTACAACAATCCTCGCGTCGAGGTGCTCGTTGACACCGAGATAGCGGATATCGCCGGCTACGTGGGCAACTTCGCGACCACGGTCAGGGGGGCGGACGGGGAGGAGCGGCAATTGAAGCATGGCGTCGTGATCGTAGCCACCGGGGCCGAAGAGTATCGCCCCACGGAGTACGGCTACGGCCAGGACCAACGAGTTGTGACCCAGAGCGAGCTAGAAGGCATGTTAGCCAGTGGTAGCCTGCCCACAGGCCGTCTGGCTGGCCCGGCTACTGTGGTCATGATCCAGTGCGTTGGCTCACGCAACTCCGAACACCCCTACTGCAGTCGCGTCTGCTGCAGCGAGGCCGTCAAGAACGCACTGCGAATCAAACAGGCTAACCCTGAGACAAGTGTCTTCATCCTATATCGAGACATGCGGACCTACGGCTTCAGGGAAGACTACTACCGGCAGGCGCGCGCAGCAGGCGTGATCTTCCTGCGCTATGACGAGGGCAGCGAACCGCACCTCTCCCGAGAGAGCCAGAATGGGCGCGACACGCTGCTCGTGACAGTGCGTGACCCGTCACTGGACGAAGCAGTCACCATCGCCGCTGACCTGCTGGTATTGAGCGCTGGGATCGTACCCAGGGCCAACAATGCTGCTCTGGCACAGATGCTCAAGATCCCGCTCAATGCAGACGGTTTCTTCCTGGAAGCGCACGCGAAGCTGCGGCCGGTGGATTTCGCCACCGAAGGCGTTTACGTCTGCGGCCTGGCGCATTCGCCCCGTTCGATCGAGGAGACTATCGCCCAGGCGCAGGCGGCAGCGGCCAGAGCCGGCACCATCCTGGCGAAGGAGACGATCGAAGCAGAGGGCATCGTACCGACGGTGCGCGTATCTCGCTGCACTGCCTGCGGCCAATGCGAGCTCACCTGCGCCTACAAGGCTATCCAGGTGGTCGTTGTGGATCAGCGACGAGGGATCAAGGCCGCCCAGGTGAACGAGGCCCTTTGCAAGGGGTGTGGTGCCTGTGCCGCCGGCTGTCGCAGCAGTGCCATTGACTTGCGCGGCTTCAGCAACGACCAGGTGGCCGCTGCCGTGAGGGCTGCGATCAGGCCGCAGCGCCGCCAGGGGACGGCTGTCGGGCTGCCATCAGTCGCGGCCGTAGAGGAGTGACGACATGGCACTTGCCGGGCCAGAGCCAGAAAGCATAGCCAGCCAGCCTGAGCCAGTCAGCGGCCCATCACAAGGAGGCTGGGAGCCTACGATCGTCGCCTTCCTCTGCAATTGGTGCTCCTACGCCGGGGCCGATCTGGCCGGGATCAGCCGCATTCAGTATCCAGCTAACGTGCGCATCATCCGCGTGCCCTGTTCCGGGCGAATCAACCCGCTGTTCATAATCAAGGCGCTGCAGACGGGAGCCGATGGCGTGCTCGTCTCAGGTTGCCATCCTGGAGACTGTCACTACATCAGCGGCAACTACTACGCTCGGCGCCGTTTCGCCCTGCTGAAGAGCTTGCTCGAGTTCGTGGGCTTGGAGCCAGGGCGGGTGCACTTCGCCTGGGTGTCGGCCGCCGAAGGCGAGAAGTTCGCCAGCCTGATAAGCGGAGTTGTACAGGAAGTGAAGGCGCTGGGGCCGGCAGAGCGCCTGGTCAAGGTTAGCTGATGCGTATGGAGACGGTTGCCGAAGTCGAGACCAAGCTACGTGAACTGGCGGGTGTACTGCTCGCAGAAGGAAAGGTGGATGTCGTCATCGGTTACGAGAGGGGAACCTTGCCCCTGAGGACCACCCCCTGCTTCATCAGGGAAGCCGAAGCGGCAGGGAAACTCGTGTGGGATGCGACCTGCGAGCATAACCTGGCTCGTTACCTTCGCAGTCAGCGGGGCCGCGTCGCCATCGTGGCAAAGGGTTGCGACGCCAGAGCGATTACGGTGCTTCTGAGCGAGAGGCAACTGGCCAGGGATCAATTGTTCATCATTGGGGTTGCTTGTCAGGGCGTTGTTGACCGCCGCAAGGTGCAGGCATATCTGGCAGACAGGGAGCTACAACAGGCAACCCTTGCTGGGGCTCAGGTTGTCTTCGGCGGCGAGGGCTGGCAGGAGAGCCTGCCCCTGAAAGAGCTACTCTGGGATGGCTGCCTGACCTGCCGCCAGCACACTCCGCTCCTGTACGACGCCTTGATCGGCGAGCCGCTGGCAGGCGATAGCGAAGGCGCACTCGAAGAGTACGCCGATGTTGCTGCTCTCGAGGCCATGACCGCCGACGAACGATGGGCACATTTCAGCAGCGAACTGAGCCGCTGTCTACGTTGCTATGCCTGCCGTCAAGCTTGCCCTCTCTGCTACTGCCCCGAGTGCTTCGTGGATCAGACCCAGCCGGCCTGGTGCGGCAAGACAGATGAGACGACCGACCTGATAACCTTCCATATCGTGCGGGCGCTGCACAGCGCCGGACGCTGCGCCGACTGTGGCGCCTGCAGCCGGGCCTGCCCCGTCGGCATTGACCTGCGTTCCCTGAACCGGAAACTGATCAAGGATATCAAGCAGTGGTATGGCTATGAAGCAGGCCTCGACCCAGATGCGCTGGCGCCACTGGCGACATTCAGGCCGGACGACCCTCAGGAGTTCATTGAGTGATGGCTGGCACAGACGCAGGAACCGCCAGGCTGATCAGCAAGAACGGAATCACAGCTCTGCTGGAAGCCCTGATTGGCGAATGGGAGGTCCTGGCGCCGGTTCAGCTTCGGGAGGAGCTGGCCTTTGAGCCAATCACTCATGCCTCTCAGGCTGTGCTCGATTTCAGCAACACAACCCGTCCATCCAAGAATGCCATCTTTCCTCCGTGTGAAGTGCTTTTCCGCTATGATGGCCAGGAGGTGCACGAGCCCGCTTTCGGCCGCGAACGCGTGGTGTTCGCTATGCGACCATGCGATGCGCGGAGTTTCCTGCTGCTGGACAACGTCTTCTCTGGGCCTCCGAGCCAGGATCCGTACTATGCCTGGAGGCGAGAGCACACCTATCTGGTGGGCCTCGCCTGCAACCACCCGTCCAGCACCTGTTTCTGCAGCGCCGTCGGCGGCGGTCCGTTCGACATGCGAGGCCTGGACGTCTTTCTGACTGACCTGGGTGAGGCCTACCTCGCCGAGCCAGTCAACGCCAGAGGTGCTGCCTTCCTCGAAAGATGGGCAGGTGCTGACTCGGGTTGGTACCAGGAAGCTGACCCTTCGGCTTTCCAGCGCAAGCAGGAACTGGCGCGGCAAGCCGAGAGAAAGCTGCAGATCGGCGCGGTGCTGGCGAATCCGTTGGTCCCCTCACAAACACAGGAGAGGCTCGAATCCCAGTATGAGCACCAGCTCTGGGAAGCTCTAGGGCAGAAGTGCTTAGGGTGCGGCGCCTGCACTTATCTTTGCCCGACCTGTCACTGTTTTGACATTCTCGATGAGGCCGACGACGGCAGCGGCCGCCGCTTACGCCTGTGGGATTGCTGTCAGTTCCCGCTGTTTACCTTGCACACCTCCGGTCACAACCCTCGGCCGTCCGGTAAGGAGAGGATCAGGCAGAGAATCATGCACAAGTTCCGTTACTTCGTGGCCAACTACGGGGAGATCGCCTGCGTGGGCTGCGGGCGCTGCGTCCGCAGTTGCCCCGTCAACATTGACCTGCGCTACGTCTTGTCGGACTTACTGAGCGACCAGGGACAGGCGGAGATGACGATGAATACTGGCCAGTGCGGATAAGAGCATGGAGAACACCAGGTTGACAGGTTCGCCCGCAGGTATCGCTGCGGTTCGGAGCGAGAAGGACGTGCGCAACCCGTACCGGCCATCTCCGGCGGTGATACGCGCGATAACCGTCGAGAACGAAGCCCGCGACATCAAGACCTTTCAACTCGCTTTCGGCGATGAGGCGGCTCGGCAGGCATTCCAGTTCCGCTGCGGCCAGTTTGCGGAACTGTCGCTCTGGGGGGTCGGCGAGTGTCCTATCGGCATCGCTTCGTCGCCACTTGAGAAAGATTACGTCGAGTTCACCGTCAAACGGATGGGGCTGGTGACCAGCGCCTTGCATGACTGCGAAGTAGGCGACGTGATCGGCGTCAGGGGCCCATACGGCAATGGCTTCCCCATGTCAGCGCTTGAAGGCGGCCGCGTGGTCATCGTCGCCGGCGGGTTCGCCTTCACCACTTTGCGCTCCCTCACTCGCTACATCCTGCATCCGCAGAATCGGGACCGGTTCGGCGAACTGGTTGTCGTCTACGGTGCGCGCAATCCAGGAGAGCTAATCTATAAGCAGGACCTCCAAGAGTGGTCGCGCCGAGATGACATCTCATTGCATGTGACAGTAGATGGGGGGGACGCGGGCTGGACAGGGCTGGTAGGCTTCGTGCCGGACATCCTCAAACGAGTGGCCCCAAGTTCTGAGAACGCTATCGCGGTGGTCTGCGGACCACCGGTCATGATTCGTTTCTGCCTGCCGGTGCTCAGTGACCTCGGTTTCACACCGGAACGCATTTACAACTCCCTGGAGATGCGCATGAAGTGCGGCATCGGAAAGTGCGGCCGATGCAACATCGGTGACAAGTACGTCTGCCGGGATGGGCCAGTCTTCAGCCTCGCGGAACTGCAGCGGCTGCCAAAGGAGTACTGATGGGCCAGGCAAGATGCCTCTTTCCGGCTGAGTGGAGTGACCTTCGGGCATGGTATGCAGCGGCAGGAGATGCTGCAGGCTCAGATGGCTTCGCCGCTTGCATCGCCGGTGGAACCAGGAGTGGGCGATGGCGGTAACCTACGAGCCTGATCTGGCGCTCCAAGTGAAGGAAGCGTGCGGCGAGAACGCCAACCTCTGTTTCCAGTGCCGCAAGTGCACCGCCGGTTGCCCGCTGGCAGAGCATTTCGATATCGAGCCTCACCGCCTTCTTCGACAAGTGCAGCTTGGCCAGAAAGAGGCCGTCCTCCGCTCCCGCACCATCTGGTTGTGTGCCGCCTGCGAGACCTGTACCACACGCTGCCCTCAGGGCGTGGACTTGCCTCGGATAATGGATGCCCTCAAGATAATGGCCGCCCGTGAGGGAATTACACCGCCAATCCGCTCTGTTCCCGCCTTCTACAGCGCCGCCCTACGCGGCATCAGGCTTTTCGGGCGTATGTACGAGGCAGGAACCATGGGCGAGCTGTACCTGCGGCAGGCACTGGCCGGCGAATTGGACCGGCAGCAGTTCCTCCGGCAGGACATCCCCCTGGCTCTGCACCTGCTGCGAACAGGCAAGTTCAAGCTCTTGCCGCCGCTCAGCCATGCCGCCAAACACGAGAAGAAGTCGGTCGGGCCGGAACGGCGTCAGAGCGCGGCCTATTACCCCGGCTGCAGCTTGCATGGCACTGCCGTCGAGTATGATCTCTCCACCCGTGCGGTCGCCCCCAGAATCGGCCTTGAATTGATTGAGCCACCCGGTTGGACGTGCTGCGGTACAACACCGGCACATTCGACGGACCACCTGCTCGCCACGGTCATGCCTTTGCGGAATCTCGCCCTGATGGAGGCGATGGGGCAGCAGTTGGTCACCGTACCCTGCCCTTCCTGCTTCACCCGTTTTCGCACTGCGATGCGCGATGTCACTGCCGATCCCGGGCTGAGAGAGCAAGTGGCTGGGCGAATCAAATCAATGCCCTCGCCCACACTGACTGTGGAGCACCTGCTCACCACCATCATCGAACGTGTGGGGCTGGAAGCCGTGTCGGCAGCGGTCACCAGGCCCCTGGCTGGCCTGAGGCTGGCCTGCTATTACGGCTGCGTCATCACCCGCCCCCCGGAGCTCACGGGGGCCACCGATGCCGAATACCCGATGAGCATGGACCTTGTGCTTCGTGCCCTCGGTGCCGAAACGCTGGACTGGCAAGGCAAGACAGACTGCTGCGGTGCCTCGCTGTCGTTCAGCCAGCTTCCCATCGCTCTAGAAATGAGCCGCAAGGTGCTGGATGCCGCCAGCGAGGCCGGCGCCGAGGCGATCGCCGTCGCCTGCCCTCTATGCCAGGCGAACCTCGACATGCGCCAGCGGCAGATCCGCGAGCGCTACGGCAGGACCTACGAGCTGCCCATCCTGTATTTCACCCAGGTTATGGGGCTCGCATTTGGGCTGGACCCGGAAGCTCTCGGTATGGGCAAGCACTTGGTCAGCGCGGCAGCACTTCTGCAGGAGAAGGGGATATGAGCGGTGCAGGTGTAGCCGGCACCTGCTTGCGACGGTCGTCGGGGGAAGGGTGTTATGGCGTTGCAGTCGCCAACTAGCACGATTGACCGAGCAGCATTGTCCGTGCCGCCCAGCCTGACCGGCGAACTGGCCACAATCGCGGCCGGGCTGGATGTGGCGCGCTGCTTCCAGTGTGGGGTTTGCTCCGGCTCGTGCCCGACGGTCACTCGCATGCAATACGGGCCGCGGCGCATCATTCACATGCTGCAGCTCGGTCTCACCGAGCCGGTGTTGCGCAGCCAGGACATCTGGCTGTGCGTCTCGTGCTATTCCTGTTCCGTACGCTGCCCTCAGGGGGTTGCGATCGCCGACGCAATGGCGGCCTTGCGCCGTGCCTCGCTTGCACGTGGGTTCGCCAAAGATAGCGAGGCCGCCTTCAGCCGCGCTTTCGTTCAGGTCGTGCTGCGCGGTGGCCGCCTGTTCGAACCCGAACTGCTGTTCCGCTTCTACAGCAGCCAGGCAGCAGTAGCCAGCCTTCTGAAACAGGCGGGGCTTGGCCTGAGGCTATTGGCCAAGGGCAAGATCTCGCTGCGTCCCGATCGCCTGGCCGATCCGCAGGGACTGCATGACCTCGCCGCCCGGTTGCGCAAGGCGGCGGAAGCGAGGAATGAGACTTGAGGTACGCTTACTACCCGGGCTGCAGCCTGCACGCCAGTGCCAGGGAATATGACCTCTCCTGGCGCGCTGTATGCGAGAAACTGGGCATCGAGCTGACCGAGCTGCCCGATTGGAGTTGTTGCGGCACGGCCCATGCCGATAACGTGGACTACTCGCTCTCTGTGGCCATGGCGGCACGGAACCTCGCCATTGCCGCGCAAATGGGCTTGCCCATTGCCGCTCCTTGCAGCGGCTGCTACAAAACCCTGTGGCGCTCCGAAGCAGCGTTGCGGACCGATCCGGCCCTGCGCCAGAAAATCAACGCCACACTGTCCCGCCCCCTCGAGGGGCCAGTCGCCGTCAGACACCCCCTGTATATCATCCTCGAGGACATCGGCCTCGAGGCGCTCAGCGCCCCACCCCGCCCCTTGCGGGGGCTCTCGATAGCGCCGTATTACGGCTGCGTGCTGACGCGGCCAGTGGCGGAACCCCCAGTTGACGACCCCGAGGACCCACAAGGGCTCGACCGTCTTCTACACACTCTTGGCGCTGAGGTCGTGCCCTACCCGGCCAAGAGCAAATGCTGCGGCGGTGCTGTGTTGCTCTCCCATCCAGATGTGGCCCTCGACCTTACGGCCAGGCTGCTCACAGCGGCCAAGCGGGCGGGCGCGCAGTGCCTCGCTGTCGCCTGCCCGATGTGCCAGATGGCTCTTGATGCTTACCAGCAACAGGCCGAACGGCAAAGCGGCGAGCATTTCGATCTGCCCATCCTGTATTTCACCCAACTCCTGGGCGTGGCCCTGGGGCTAGATGAGCGCCGCCTCGGGCTCGAGCGCTTGGTTACCTCCCCAGCCAGGATCATGGCCAAGATCTAGGCACACACGACAAGGCTCGATTACGCTCGCCAGTAGGATTTGCTTCGCAGGCGATGGCAATGGATGGCCACGCGACTGGCGACCAGGTGCCGGCTCGCGTCTCCCCTGGCGGCAATGGGCACTCCCGCGTATATTCCGTTCAGGATCTTCCCTCCAGGGAGGGCAGGCATGCCGCGCAAGAGCGCACGGGCGGAGAACTGGGATGAGGTCCACCGCTCCTTACTTCTAAAGCTGGCCGTGGTGACGGCAATGTTCGCCTGGTGCACCTGGTACCGTGAACTGGCCCTCAGGCAACACGAGGACGCCCGCCTCCTGCTCCTGGTGACGGTGGCCGAAGCGGTTTGCCTGGCTGCTGTGCTCGGGCGGCGCCCGTCCCTTGGCTCCATGTGCCTGGTGTTCCTGCCATATGCCGTGATACTTGCTGCCAGCACCGTGCTCGGGTATCCCGACGCTGCCCTCTTCTTCGTCCTGCCCACGGTGATGGCGGCGGCGTTGCTTCCTTTCTGGGCTGCGATGGTAATGGCTGTGCTCGGCTGCGTCGCTGTGCTGGCGATCCCAGGGCTGAGCGCTGACAGCCGCAGCGCCTACGTGCTTCTGCAACTCCTGGCGGGTCTACCAGCCATAATCACCGCTCGCGATTTGCGGACTCACCTGTGGCAAGCCTGGGGCGAAAGAGAACACGTGGAGGCGCTGGTGCGAGAGGTCCGGCTGCGCCAGGAGGAAGTAAACCGCCTGAACAAAGCCCTCCAGGTATCTAACGGCCTCCTCAAGCGTAGCGTGCGCGAGCTGGCGCAAGCGCAGAAAGAAGCAGCGGAAGCGCGCCATCTCAAAGAGCAGTTCGCGACCACCGTGAGTCACGAACTGCGCACGCCGCTCAACATCATCCTGGGCTTTCTCGAGTTGACTCAGCGCTACCCCGAGGTTTACGGCGACGTGAACTGGACGCCTGCCCTGCGCCGTGACCTCTATGAGGTTCAGAAGAGCGCCCAGTATCTGTCTGAGCTTGTGAACGACATCCTCGACCTGGCCCGTGTCGAGGCTCTCAAGATGCCCATCCGAAGGGAGCAAACTGAACTGGGCAATCTGATCGAGGAAACGGTCGGCCTGGCCAGGCGCATCCTGATGAAGGACAGCCCGGTCCGCCTGTGCACCGATGTGCCCGATGGCCTGCCCAGCCTCTTTATTGACCGTACGCGGATCCGCCAGGTCCTGCTGAATCTGCTGGCCAATGCCTGCCGCTTCACCGCCAGCGGTGAGATCCGTGTGACCGCTGGCCTCGACGATTCCCAGCCCGATGCTCCGACCGTGGTCGTCTCCGTAAGCGACACCGGTCCTGGCATACCGCCCGAGCAACTGGAAAGCATTTTCGATGAGTTCCTGCAATCAAGCGTTTCGACGCTGGAGGAACAGCACCGCGCCGGCAAGGGGCTTGGGCTGGCCATCGCCAAGCGTTTCGTCCAGCTGCACGGCGGGCGCATCTGGGCCGAGAGCCAGGTGGGGCACGGTAGTACTTTCCACTTCTCGCTGCCGCTGGCTCAGAAGCAGACCGTACTCCTTGGCGCCTTGCCTCCCGAACTCAGCATCCCTGGCGCAGATAACCCCACCGTCGTGTTGGTGGACGAGGGCGAAGGCCAAGCATTTCTTTCCCGGCATCTGGAGGGCTACAGCATAGTGCAAGTGCCCGATGTCACTCAGGCGCGCAAGGTGGTGCGCGAGCAGCACCCCGCCGCCGTGGTGATCAACGTGCCACCGGAACTCGAGGACGTATCTTCTGGCGGCAGGCTGGCCACCCAAAGCCTCGTCATACCTGAGCCCGTGCCAGTCATCCAGTGTTCGCTGCCAGTGGGGCGCTGGCTGCTGGAACCGGGCCTGTTCAGCGATTGGCTGATCAAACCGATAGATAGTGACCGTCTCTTCCGGGCACTTGAAAGATACGCCGGTGTCCGCCGCATCCTCATCGTCGAGGACGACAGGGCCTTGGTGCACTTGCTCCGCCGCATGCTGGATGTCGGACCCGAGGGACAGGCTCGCTACCAGGTAGACTGG
>Ga0078972_1008440_pt1 | contig 21554 bp, 16 predicted proteins | sample YelNatPaOPGAMG01_FD_67568 | JGI IMG/M metagenome (GOLD analysis project Ga0078972, IMG submission 67568) | Hot spring thermophilic microbial communities from Obsidian Pool, Yellowstone National Park, USA - OP-RAMG-01 (SPADES assembly) (version 2) | ecosystem: Environmental > Aquatic > Thermal...
GGGGGGCGCCCCCCGCGGGGGGGGGGGGTGGGGGGGGGGTGGGGCCCCCCGGGGGGAGGGGGGGGGGGGTCCCCCCCCCCCCCCTCGCCAGAGTTATGTTATGCTACCGGGGGGTTCACACCCCCCGCTCGCCAGAGTTACGCAACCCCGCTTGCCCAGGTCTGTATTAATCTCCTATCGCGTCCGATCTAAAGTGCGACAATTTCGGGACCGTACCCGAAAACTCCTTGCCCACCTGCAACGATGCGATCACCGCCGATTTCTTCTTGAAAATCAGACCTAAACAGAGTGTAATTCAAGGGTCACCGCTTATGGAGATCCACCGTCATGAATCGGTCCCTCTTGCTGCACGGAATGCTTCCTTGGACCCGTCGTCGTTGGCTGGGCGGCTGTGGTGTGGGTTTGCTGGGATTGTCGTTGCCGGACTATTTCGCTCTGCGGAGTCAGGCGACGGAGCGGGCGGGAAGGCATCGGCCCCCTCTGGAGAACGGCGGTTTCGGTCGAGCGCGGGCCTGCATCGTCTTGTATTGTTGGGGAGGAGTGAGCCATCTTGACACTTGGGATCCCAAGCCGCAAGCGCCGGCCGAGGTGCGCGGCGAGTTCCGGCCTATTGCCACTGCCGTGCCCGGAGTTCACTTGGGCGAACACATGCCGCGGCTAGCAAGGCAGATGAGACGGTTGGCCGTAGTACGCTCGGTACATCATCATTGCACGGCGCACGGCAAGTCGATGTACTGGAACCGCACCGGGCATGCTCCGCCGCAGCCCGAAGTCGCCGCCAACCTACCGCCGTCGCTCAACGATTGGCCGACATTGGGGGCGCAGCTAACGTGGTTGCGACCGACGAAACGCGGTTTGCCGGGGGCTGTGCAGCTTCCGTATCCGTTGGTAGACAACGGTACTTTGCAAGCGGGCGATACGGCCGGTTGGTTGGGTAGCGCTTATGCTCCTTTGGTAATCCATCCCAAGCGCGGCAAGCCGTATGGCGGCGTCTCGCGTGACCTGGGCAGCCTGGTGTTTCGCTTGGCCGACGATGTAGACGCCGTGCGCCTCAAGGCACGCTACGACTTGAGGCGGCGGCTGGATCATCTGACGGCTGCACAGGCCCGTGTGCGCAGCTGGACGCGCTTCCAGGAGCAAGCTGCCGACCTGCTGACCAATCCGCAAATCCAGCGCACACTCGATCTGGACCAGGAACCGCCCTCTCTCCGCGATCGCTATGGTGAGCATCTGTGCGGCCAAAGTCTGCTTTTGGCGCGACGCCTGGTCGAGGCAGGTGTGCCGCTCATCACGGTCGTTTGCGCTGCCGGCGACCTTAACGGCAGCGTCGGCGATCATTGGGACACGCACGGCGACAACTTCCCGCGTCTGAAAAACGCCCTCTTGCCGCCGTTGGACCAGGGAGCATCGGCCCTGCTCGACGACTTGGCGGATCGCGGCCTCCTCGACACCACCCTGGTCGTGTGGTTGACGGAATTTGGCCGCACGCCGCGCATCCTGGGAACGGGCCGCGACCATTATCCGTTCTGCTATTCCGTGGCGTTCGCCGGCGGCGGCATTCGCGGCGGGCAGGTCTACGGCCGCTCCGACAGCCAGGGCGCCCGGCCGCTCGATTTTCCCTGCGGCCCCGGCGACCTGCACGCCACCATCCTCCACGCCCTGGGCGTCCCGCTCGATACAACGCTGACCGACATGCAAGGCCGGCCGCAAGCCCTCTGCGACGGCAAACCCTTGCCGCTGTGTTGAAATAAACGAACCACAGAGACACAGCGAAAACACACCGCGAAGAGGCGAGCAGGATTGCGTCAGCACCCCGAGGGCGAGCGGGGGGTGTCAACCCCCGGTAGAACTCTGGCGAGCGGGGGGTGTCAACCCCCCGGTTGTTCTACCGGGGGGTTGACACCCCCCGCTCGCCAGAGTTACGCAACTCCGCTCGTCTGAAAACCTCTTCTTACTTCTTACCTTCGGCGATCCAGCGGTTGCCCCAGTGGCTGTAAAGATCGTCAAGGAATTTCTGCCATCCGTCGCGGGAGCGAGTGGACGGAAAGGGCTGCGGCTGAAGCGCCCATTCGGTATCGTAAACGATCTCGAATTGGCCATCCGGTCGTACACGGCCGACGCGCATGGGTCGCCAAGTGTAATGGGTATTTCTGTCGATACGCACACTGCCTTCAGGAGCTTCGAACGATCGTCCCTTGAGGAGAGATGCGCGGACAGCGCGTGGGTCAATACTGCCAGCGGCTTGCACTGCTTGCGCCCACAAATGAATTCCGAAATACACCGTTTCCATCGGATCGGAAATGACACGCCGTGGACCGAACTGTTGTTGGAACCTGCGGACGAACGCATGGTTCTCTGGACGGTCGAGGCTTTGGAAATAACTCCAGGCGGCGTAATGTCCGACGCCCGACTCGCCGATGTTGGACAAGTCATTCTCGCCCATGCTGAAAGACAGCACGGTGGTCGTGTCCGCATGGAGCCCCGCCTGGACAAGCTCTCGAAAAAAGGCCACGTTGGCGTCGCCGTTGATGGTGTTTAGGACCAAGTCTGGTTTTTTCTCGCGTATCAGCTCAATTGCTTTGCCAACGTCCAAACTGCCATAGGGAATGTAATCGGCGCCGAGGACCTGGGCTTCGGGATGTTTGTTTTTTATGTAATCGCGGAGGATTTCATTGGCGGCGCGAGGGAAAATATAGTCCGAGCCGACCAGAAAGAGGCGGCGTTTGTGTTGCTGATCGAGCATGTAATCGACGGCCGGCAGCATCTGTTGATTCGGGGCCGCCCCTAGATAAATGATGTTCGGCGAGGACTCCAATCCTTCAAATTGCATAGGATAGAAGAGCAAATGATCGTGTTTTTCAACGACTTCCTTAACAGCCTTACGATTGACCGAAGCGCGGGTGCCGAAAAGGGCGCAAACGTGCTCTTCAGTGATGAGTTTCTCCGCTTCCGCAGCGAACTTGCGGTAATCGGAGGCGCCGTCCTTATGGATGGCGACGACGGGGCGGTTGAGCAACCCACCCTGCCTGTTCAGTTCATCAACAGCCAATTGGGCAGCATCGTGAGCAGCGATGCCGCCGCCCGCCATCGAGCCGCGCAAGGAAAACAAAATACCGATCTTAATAGACTCTTTATCCGTACCTGTAGCGGTGTTCTCCGCTTCTTTGGATGGCAGTTGAGGGACGCGGTCGCGCCACCACCACAATCCGCCTCCCAGAAAAATCAGCAGGCCCAACAAACCGCTTACCAACAGCCAATGGCGTCTGGTGTGTCGGACGGGCTGTCTAATCGGATGGGTTTGCGGCTCAGGTTGAGGGGGCTGACCTCCGGGCAGAGGTGCTGTCGGCGATAGGGTTTTTTCCAGGGCGCGCAACGCCTCGGCGACTGCTCGCGCCGTTTGCGGCCGCTTGGCTGGATCGCGGGCCAACAGTTGGTGGATCAAGCGGCGCAGCCCGGCCGGCACATCGGAGGCCACCTCTTCGATAGGGCGCGGCTCGGCTACCGCCAAGGCCGTCAATTGGGCCAAGGTATCAGCGCCGTCGAACGGCAAGAGGCCCGTTGCCATGCGATAAAGGACGATACCCAAGCTGAACAGGTCGCAACGATGATCGAGCGGTTGGCCGCGCGCCTGCTCCGGCGCCAGATATTGCGGCGTGCCGACGATTAATCCCGTGGCGGTCAGACGACGGGAGTCGTTAATCGGCCGCGCCAGACCGAAATCGAGGATCTTGACGCGGTACATATGCTCGCAGGACAGGCGGGTGCGGTTACTCTCGCCCTGTTCCGGCGGCGGCGTCTCCAGCCACAAGTTGGCCGGCTTGATGTCGCGATGGATCAGGCCGCGCTCGTGAGCCGCACTTAGTCCCAGGGCAATCTCCCGGCCAATGCGCAATATTTCGAGAGGCGGCAGCCGACCGTCACGCTGCAGACGCTGTTCCAGCGATTCGCCGTACAAGAACTTCATGGCCAGGAAGGGAACGTCTTTCTCCACGCCCACTTGATAAATGGTAACGATGTAATCGTCCGGCAAGGCAGCAGCGGCCCGCGCCTCTTGTTCGAAGCGGTCGCGGAACGACTTGTTGGACGCCAGATCCGGTTTGAGCACTTTCAAGGCGACGCGACGATGCAAGGACGTGTCAAAAGCGTCGAAGACAAAACCCATACCGCCCTCACCGAGCACACCCGTGATACGGTAATGGGCCAGCCAACCTAGTTCGCCTTCTCCTCGCGGTGGATCTAGAAAGGGAAACATGCGTGCCTCCTGCGGAGAGGGCGGACGCTGGGCCGGCTGCCGTTGGCCACCAGGGCCTTCCAGGCCGATTTCCGAGGACCAAGCGATCGCAGCGGAAGCGGGAAGGGGAACGGGAAGACCGTGACTGGTATCGCCGGCAGACTGAAGAAGCGGCGGCGTTTGATTCGCTGCCGTTTCTGCTTGAAGGGTTTGCCATGCCTGACGACACGTAGGGCAGGTGCGGAGATGTTCCCGCAACGGTGCGGCTTCTGCTGCGGGCAAGTCCGGCTGGAGCAAGCGGCGCAGGTCGCTCAGGGGAGGACAGGGCGTCTGGGTCGGCGTTGGCTTCATTGCAGCACCCCATGAGGGAGAAGTTCTCCCAAAGTATATCATTCCCCTGCCCCGTTCGCAGCGCCAGCAAAGGGACGTAGTTGCTCACGCTGTTGGCCGATTGGGAAACTACGTGTCAGTGACGGCGCTTGCACAAAGGGCGATCAAAGATTTCCCGCAACACGAACGCAGTTGCAGCAGCCTGCGGCGTGCGCAACAAGGAACACACCTGTTGCGCAATTGGTAGAGGCCGCGTGGTAGGGGCCGAGGGCGCCGGCGGCTCGCGGCTTACTAATGTCCCCGCCTTCCCCACCTCCAATTGAGGGGAAGAGGAGACGGGGGTAGGTTGGGCAATCGGTGGCCCAGGGGGACGAGCGGCCGGCAGGACAACGACGGCTTCTTCTTTGACAACCGCCGGTGTGACCGGGCGCGGTCTCTCACGCGGTTGGGGCGGGCGCGCCCGCAGAGGCGGACGCGCGCTGGGCACACGGATCGGCGGCGCTGCTCGGCGGGGTTCTTCCGGTTGGCGGCGGCGCGTTTCCTCCAGAAAGCGATCCAGGTCCGTCATCAGGCGTCGCCCTGGCGTCCGGCCCGAGAGGGGGCTACGACGGCCGACGCCCTTCGGGATCTTGTCCTCTTCGCTTTTGAAGAGCGTACCGATGATCCACACGCCCAGAGCGATCAACGGGATAATGAGTATTTCCCAATGCATGGATAGCTCCTGCTCAGGTAAGGTTGCGATCGCCGCGATCATTGTTGCCGACGTTGCTGATGGCGCTGCGCATCTGCGTGTCTGCTTGTAGATTTTTCAGATTGTAATAATCCATCACGCCCAGATGACCGTCACGGAACGCCTGAGCGATGGCGCGCGGCACCTCGGCCTCGGCCAGCACCACTTGCGCCCGGTTTTCTTCGACCTTGGCCCGCATCTCCTGTTCCAGCGCCACAGCCAAGGCCCGGCGTTTCTCAGCATTGGCTTGAGCGACGCGCAGGTCCGCCGCGGCTTGATCGGCTTGCAGGTTGGCACCGATGTTCTGTCCTACGTCGATCTCGGCCACGTCAATCGAGACGATCTCGAAAGCCGTCTGCGAATCCAGCGAGTTGCGCAGGACGGCTTGGGAAATCAGGTTGGGATTGGCCAACACGTCCGTATGATGCTCGGCGCTGCCGATGGCCTTGACAATGCCCTCGCCGACGCGGGCAATGATGGTTTCCTCGGTGGCGCCGCCAACGAGGCGGTCCAGCTTGGTCCGCACGGTCACACGAGCACGGGCCTTGAGCTGAATGCCGTTCTTGCACACACCGTCGAGAGTAGCCCGGCCTTTGCTCGGATCGGGGCAATCGATGACCTTGGGATCGACGCTGCGTTTGACGGCTTCGTAAATATCGCGGCCGGCCAGGTCGATGGCGGCGGCAACGCGCCAGGGCAAGTCCATGCCGGCCTTGTGGGCGGCGATGACGGCCCCGGCTACACGCTGCACGTTGCCACGCGACAAGTAATGCGCTTCCATTTCCTGCGTCGAGACTTTGACCCCTGCTTGCACTAGGGCGATCTTCTGGCGGACGATCATGGCATAGTCTACTTTGCAGAGCTTCATACGGACCATATCCATAATGCCTACCTTGGCCCCAGTCAGGAAACTTTGAATCCACAGCTGCACGAAGCTGAAAAAAACGAACAGCACCACGAGACAGCCGAGCAGGAGGGCAAGCAAGACGACCAGCAAAAAGGGGTGTTCAGCCACAAAACCTTGGTTCTGCTGGGCTAGAATTTGGGCAGACAACAGAGCGTTCATGGGTATCTCCTGTAAAAAGAAAGAACCAAGCCGCCAAGATGCCTAAAAGAGGTAAGAAAAGAAAGCCAACTCCAAACAGGGCCTCGTTTGGCGTCAGAAACTTTACTCCTTGTACCTCGGCATGCTTATTCGGCTTCCTTTCGCCTTCTTTAGCGTCCGTGGCGGTTTGGCGTCCTTACTTCCGTTCATCCGTTAAATATAGCCGTTTCCAGATCGCCGAGATCCGGTTTCTCAAGCGGTCGCACTACTACTTTGCCGGCCCGCACCTCGATGCAGCGGACCAGTTGGCCGGCCTCGACCATCATTCCCTCGGTGATGGTGTCTACGCGGCGGCCGTCGAAATCGACCATGCCGGCTGGCCGCAATGCAGAGAGGGTACGGCCAATGCGTCCTTTCAGGTGCTCCAATTCTTGATTGGTCGGCAAGGCTGCCACAGTCGCGTCTTCCGGTTGTTCGGTCAAGAAAAAATCTCGTCCCAGCGCCGTCCGCGGCCAGAAATACAAAAGCAAGCGGATCGTCAACGGCAGGGCCACGAAAACGGCAAAAGCTGTGATTGCGCCGACGGAAATCCCGCCGCCCAGAAACGTCAGGGCCACCCCCAGGACAATGGCCCCCAGCGAGAGCGCAGCCAAAAAGCCGCTCATGAGAAACAGATCGGCGGCCAAAAGCAAAAAGCCCGTGCCGATCAGGAGAAAGCCCAGGATTAGCATACTGAAATCCATGTAACTTTCTCACACTTCCTTGACGACGATACGGTTGCCCTCGATTTCAATGACCTGGACGCGCGCACCGGGCAAGACATAGCTGCCTTCGGCGACAACATCGACGAAGTCCTCACCGAATTGCACTTTGCCCGCCGGTCGCAGCGGCGTCGCTGCCACTCCGATAGCGCCCAAGAGCGCCGCCATGTCCGGATGAATCGAAGCCGCCGGCTCTTCACCGAATTCATCCGGCTCCTCTTGCGGTTTGAGTATCAGACGGTTGGCATAAGGAATATGCGGCAAGTAGCGAACCAACAAGAACGCCGAGAGGATGGCGGCGACGATGCTGAGAGCAAACGGCCCCAGCGCTTGCCCGTAACCAATCCACTCCTCATTGCTGCGCGGCCAATGGCCGTAAGCAACCAGGCCGATGCTGCCCAGCACCAGAACGATGCCACTGATGCCCGTGACCCCAAAGCCGGGAACTACGAAGATCTCCAGGCCGATCAAGATCAGACCAAGAAGGAACAACAGAAACGCCAGCCAAACAATCTGTCCGCTTACCTGTGAATGCGACCAGAAAAACAACAGGAAACAGACTGCCGAGAGGATGCCCGGCAGACCAATGCCAGGCATTTTCAGCTCCAGGATCAGGCAGGTGATGCCAAGCATGACCAACACCATGCTCGTCCACGGATCGCGGAGAAAATCAACAAGTCCATCTAGCCAATCGGAATCCGCCGTGTGGATCTCGCTGCGACCGATGCCTTCCAGTTCACACAATTCCTCGAAGTTGCTGACGACCTCGCGAGCGACGCCCATCTCGTGGGCCTGCTCCGCCGTCAAGGTCAGATACTGGTTCTCTTCCTTGACGACGCCAACGCTTTGCCAGCGCTGCTCACCTTGCTGATCTGCTTCCAGTTCGGCCTTGCTAATATATTTGCGAGCACTTTCCTCCTTTTTGCTTTTTACTGCGCAGATACACAAGTCTCGGTCGAGCATTCCCTCGGCAAGAATGCGCGGATAATGCTTCTTCTCGGCGATGTCGGCAAGGCTGTTGCGCATCGTCGCTTCCTGGTCCGGATGAGCACGGACATAGCGTTCGAAGCCGCCGAGGACGGCGCCTTCCTGGATGAGCTGACCGTTCTGCTTGATCTCGCGCTGCATGACAATCTTGTTGCAGGCGAAAGCGAGAAAAGCTGCGGTATCGTGAGCGCGGCCGGTGACGTAGGCGATCGTCTCCACCGGCTCGCGGCGTTGGTCATTCAATTCGCTGAGGAAGACAGCGAGGTCGTGAGCGGCTTGGCTTGCGCCGCCGCCGCAGGCCAATTCCAGGATAAGCACGTTTGCTTTCTCCCCCAGTGCCTGGCGAATGCGGCGTTTGACGCGCTCGTTCATCTCACCATTGATCGGCCCTTTGAGGTGGATATGCCAAGCACGGAGGTGGTCCAGCGCCGGATACAAACTGGACCGCGGCAACCGATAGCGCGCCAATACCTCGTCGAGGTTGTTGCACGGCATCGGCTGGCAGAGACCGAGCTTGCTGGCTTGCTCGAACGAATACAAGGCTGTCTCCCCGGGACCGAGACCCGAGACCGGTTCGCCGGCGGGGAGGGGTTTCTCGTTAGCGTCGTGGTACAGGCCGTCACGGCCTTTGAGGACTTCCACGCTGGCATCGTACATCTTGCGGACAAGGACGGCGGGATAGCGTTTGTTGGCAAGGTCTTCGTAGGCCAAGCGATCGAGACGTTCGAGGGGATGCTGGGCGTCGGCGACCTTGCCGAGATGGGCAGGCGGCTGTTGCGACAAGAGGATCTCCGAACAAGCCAGCACCGGCAGGACGGCATGGCGCGTCACATTACCATGTACAAAAGCAAGGACCTGAATGCCTTGTTTCTTTTGCAGATCGCGCAGATAACGGGCCAAGGTCTGGCAAGCGCCCGGTTCCTCGCTGGCGTTGTCGCGATTGTCTGGATTGAAATCGCAGATAAGGTAGAAATAGCCGATACCCTTGGGATCGCGGCTGCATTCGTCTTCGTAGCGGCGCAAAGGACCGTACAGAGCGCTGCGCAGTCGGCTGGTTGCTTCGGTAGTGAGGGTTGTTGGAATGGGCACAACCAGACCGACGTTGCCACGCTCTTGAGCCGACAACGAAGAAGACAGCATCAGACCAATGCAGAAAGTACCCCACCATCCCACGGCGGCAGCCCGGGCTGTCTTTGCAAACACGGCAGGCTGGCGGACCAGGTTCTGCATGGAGAAGTTGGCCGTCATGTCGGCACCTCAACAGCGACAGTCAAGTTGCGGGGCCAGGGGAAGAGAAGGCGCACGCTTCTCGAGTCTGCCTTGTGATTATAGATGGAGATACGAAGGGGTGTCAAACGACGGCCCTCCGGAGGAATGATCTCGCTATTACGTGATTCGTTGCTGGCGTACGAAGTTTTCTAGTGCGGCCTACGCCATGCCCTGTAGTATCCAAGTTCGCTTATGCTTTACTTGGCTTTGCATCGCCCTGGGGAGAACATGGATGCCGTTGCGGATTGAGGATTACGCCCTGATCGGGGATTGTGAAACAGCCGGTTTAGTAGGTAAAGATGGCTCGCTGGATTGGCTGTGTTTGCCGCGTTTTGATTCCGGCGCTTGTTTCGCGGCCCTCTTGGGTACACCGGAGCACGGCCGCTGGCAAATCGCTCCTGCCGGAGAAGTCCGCAAGGTCTCACGCCGTTACCGCGCGGGCACCGTCATTCTGGAAACCACTTTTGAGACAGCCGAGGGCGTCGTCACGCTCATCGACGGCATGGCCATTCGGGCCAAACATCCGGCCTTGATCCGCTGCGTCCGCGGCGAGCGCGGCCAGGTGGCGATGCGGATGCATCTGGTCATTCGCTTTGATTACGGCTCGATAGTTCCCTGGGTGACGCGGCTGGAAGAAGGCGACATCAAGGCCGTCGCCGGGCCGGATACGCTTCGCTTGCGCACCAAAGTGCCGCTCCACGGCGAGAATCATAGCACGGTGGCGGAATTCACGGTGTCAGCAGGGCAGGAAGTGCCGTTTCTGCTCTCCTGGCGCCCTGCCCACGAACCCGGCCAACCAGCGGGCGATCCCATGAAATTGCTCCGCAAGACGGAAAGCTCCTGGCGTAAATGGGCCCAGGGCTGCGACTGTTCGGGGCCGTGGGGCGAGCCGATGGGGCGTTCGCTCTTGACGCTCAAGGCGTTGACTTATGCTCCCACCGGCGGCGTGGTTGCCGCGCCAACCACCTCCCTCCCGGAGCAGCTGGGCGGCGTCCGCAACTGGGATTATCGCTATTGCTGGCTGCGTGATGCTACTCTGACCCTCTACGCCCTTATGGCCGCCGGCTACAAGGAAGAAGCCCGCGCCTGGCGGGAGTGGTTGCTGCGTGCGGCGGCGGGCAGTCCCGATAAGCTGCAAATCATGTATGGCCTGGCCGGCGAGCGCCGCCTTATGGAATGGGAAGTAGACTGGCTTCCCGGTTATGAGGGGGCGTGGCCCGTGCGTGTCGGCAATGGTGCCTATCGGCAATTCCAACTCGACGTGTACGGCGAATTGCTCGACACTATGTATCTCTCGCGGCGTATTGGACTGGAACCAGAGCAGGCTGAGTGGGACCTGGAACAGGCCCTTCTCGGCTTTCTGGAAACGGCCTGGGCACGAGCCGACGAGGGGATCTGGGAAGTACGCGGGCCGCGGCGGCATTTCACGCATTCCAAAGTCATGGCTTGGGTCGCCTTCGACCGCGCTGTCAAAGCTGTGGAACAATTCCGCCTCGAAGGCCCTATCGAGCGCTGGCGCGCAATCCGAGACGCTATCCATCAGGAAGTCTGCACGAACGGCTTCGACCGCACGAAGAATTCATTCGTGCAGTATTACGGTTCGACGGAACCAGATGCCAGTCTGCTGATGATCCCGCTGGTCGGGTTTCTGCCCGCAGACGATCCGCGCGTGGTCGGTACCGTCGCCTGCATCGAGCGCGAGCTGTTGTATGAGGGCTTCGTCCAGCGTTACAAGACAGGGGCAGAGGTCGACGGCTTGCCGCCAGGTGAAGGCGTGTTTCTGCCCTGCACATTCTGGCTGGCGGACAACTATGTGATGCTCGGACGACATAAAGAGGCTGAGCAACTCTTCGAGCGCTTACTGGGTCTGTGCAACGACGTGGGACTGCTTTCCGAGGAGTACGATCCGAAAACGCAACGGCTGGTCGGCAATTTCCCGCAAGCCTTTACGCACGTTGGACTGATTAACACCGCCATGAACCTGAGGCGGCAAGTTGGCCGTCCAGCCGAACACCGTATCACATGAACAATGATTCAAACCAAAATAGTCTCTTGAATACTGCAATGCCCTACCGTATCCTTGCACATGAAGTGGCACTTCCAAGTGGCAAATAAACCCTTGAACTGCCAGAGTAGAGAATCATGGCGCATTTTCTCCTACTATTGCAGCTTCTCTATGATGATTATGCGAACTCAAAACGGCTGAGTTTGTTGTGGCTGCGGTCTGAACAATGGCTTGCGGCCGTACCGACAATGCTCCTCGGTAGAGAAACCTGGCTCCCTTTCGTCTTCGGCTCCTTTCTCCCTATTGCCCTTTTTTTTTCCTTTACTTCTCCTCAACCAAGGCGTTACGGCGAAACATCGAGAATGGGAAAAAACTCCAAGAGGATGGCCTGCTGACGCAACAGCAATTCCTGATGCTTCGACGCACTGCCGTAGAATGGTATCGGCAAAGATGGTTCGGCGTTTCTTCCCTGGCGGAATTAGGCAAAGAAACGGAAGAAGAGGCGAAGCCTCAAGAAGATAGCCCTGAGCAAAGGCAGCCCTCCGATTAAGGCGTTTGCAATCTAGACGGCGGCACGCGCTTCCTTGACGCTCCTCCCGACAGGCAGTAGCATCCCGAACAGAGAGATTCGGGCCGACACGCAGGAGCGCACCATGCCGCACGCCACGCAAATGTCTGCCGCCGATACCGGCTTACTGGTCATCGACGTGCAGGAAAAGCTCGTGCCCAAGATCTTCGATTCCGCCGCTCTGGTGCGCAACATTGCCTTCCTTCTCGATGCTGCCCGATTGCTGAACATGCCCATACAATGTACGGAGCAGTATCCGCGCGGATTGGGCATGACAGTGCCAGAACTGGCCGGTAAGCTCCCCGAACGGTTGGATAAAGTGGCCTTCAGCAGCTGTGCTGTGCCGAGCATCGTACCGACGTTCCATCGGGAGGCCCGGCCGAAAATCGTCCTGTGCGGCCTTGAAACGCATGTGTGTGTGTTGCACACGGCCCTGGATCTGCTGGCCCTGAATTTCCGTGTCTATATCGCTGTCGACGCTGTTGGTTCGCGTTCTCGTATCGATCATGACATCGCCTTACGCCGTGTGGAACAGGCGGGTGCGGTCTTGACGACCAGTGAAATGTGCGTCTTCGAGTGGCTCGGCAGCGCCGGTCATCCCCAGTTCAAGGCCGCCAGCCAGTTGGTCCAGCAACGCATGAAATCAATGATGATCTCCGCGAGATGATTGGCCTTTCACCCATCCCTCAGGAACCTTCGATGAGGAGAATTATGAACATTCCCGGTCCCTTAAATCCTCCGCAGCGTCTGTTGCTCGGCCCCGGTCCTTGCGACGCTCATCCGCGCGTCCTCCGCGCTATGGCTGCGCCGCTGTTGGGTCATCTCGATCCGCAATTTTTGGAGATCATGAACGAGGTGCAGGGGATGCTGCACGCCGTTTATCAAACGCAAAACCCGGTGACGTTCCCCGTCAGCGCCACCGGCATGGCCGGCATGGAAACGTGTTTCGTCAACCTCGTCGAACCGGGTGATCGTGTGGTCATTTGCGTTGCCGGCTTCTTCGGCCAGCGCATGGTCGAGATTGCGGAGCGGGCGGGGGCGCAAGTGACCGTGCTGGAACGACCCTGGGGCGAGGTGTTCGACTTGCAGCCCATCCGCGAGACGCTGCAAAAAGTGCGGCCCAAGCTGCTCGCTATCGTGCAGGCTGAGACTTCGACCGGGGCCTGGCAGCCGCTCGAAGGACTCGGCGCATTGTGCCATGAATGGGACACATTGTTGCTTGTCGATGCCGTCACGTCGCTCGGCTGTGTCCCTGTGGCCGTGGACGATTGGCAGATCGATGCCATTTACAGTTGCTCGCAGAAAGGCCTGGGCTGTCCGCCGGGTCTGTCGCCGGTGTCGTTCAGTCCGCGTGCCGTCGAGGTGTTCAGTAAACGCAAGACGAAAGTGCAGAGCTGGTATTTTGACGTTAATCTGGTCGAGCACTACTGGGACAGCGAGCGCTTTTATCACCATACAGGTCCGATTTCGATGATCTATGCCCTGCACGAAGGGCTGCGACTGGTGCTGGAGGAAGGGCTGCCGGCGCGCTGGGCGCGGCATCGCCGCAATCACGAAGCGCTCAAGGCGGGCCTGAAGGAATTGGGACTGACGTATCTTGCCAACGAGAAACACCAATTGCCGCAACTCAACGTCGTGCGCATTCCAGCTGGCGTAGACGATCTGGCCGTGCGGAAGCATTTACTCAGTGAGTTCGGCATCGAAATTGGTGGAGGGCTTGGCGAGTTCAAAGGCAAGGTCTGGCGTATCGGCCTGATGGGGCACAATAGCCGGCCCGACGTGGTATTATTATTTCTGGCAGCGCTAGAACAATGCTTGATCAGCCAGGGGACCAAGATACGGCCCGGCGCCGGAATAGCAGCAGCGAACCACGTCTACCTATCAGGAGCATGAGTATGGCGCATTCTTCGGATTTCCCTGGGGCACGACTGGGCGGTTTTCCGACTATCCGGCTGCGCCGGCTGCGCCATCATCCGCGGGTTCGCCATCTCATCCGCGAGACGACGCTAACGGGAGAAAATCTGATCCTGCCGCTTTTCGTTCGGCCCGGACGAGGGATTAGGAAAGAAATCGCTTCGATGCCGGGTAATTATCAGCTCAGCATCGATTGCCTCGTAGAGGAAGTGGGCGCCGCACTCGATTTAGGTGTGCATTCCTTCCTTCTGTTCGGCATCCCAACGCACAAAGACGCCGCTGGCTCCAGCGCGCTTGATCCAGAGGGCATCGTGCAGCAAGCGCTCCGCGCTCTGCGCAAGCAATATGGCGACCGCGCCTTGCTCATCACGGATGAGTGTTTCTGCGAATACACCGATCATGGACATTGCGGAGTGCTAACCAAGGCGACTGGCCGGCTCGACCTCGATAATGACGCGACGCTGCCGCTGTTGGCCCAACAATGCGTTAGTCACGCTCAGGCCGGCGCGGACCTGATGGCACCCAGCGGCATGCTCGACGGCATGGTCGGCGTCATTCGGAGTGCCCTCGATACGGCCGGTTTTTCCCACATTCCCATCATGAGTTACTCGGCCAAATACGCCTCCGGTTTTTATGGTCCGTTCCGAGAGGCCGCCGAATCGCCGCCGCAGTTCGGCGACCGCAGCAGTTATCAGATGGACCCCGCCAACAGCGACGAAGCGCTCCGCGAGGTCGAACTGGACCTCGCCGAAGGAGCAGACATTATCATGGTCAAGCCGGCCCTGGCGTACTTGGACATTATTCGCCGCGTCAAGGACCGTTTCGGCGTGCCGGTCGCTGCCTACAATGTCAGCGGCGAATTTGCGATGGTCAAAGCAGCCGCGCAAAAGGGTTGGATCGACGAGCGCCGCATCGTCCTGGAAATCCTCACGAGCATCAAACGCGCGGGCGCTGATATGATTGTGACGTATTTCGCACGCGATGTAGTGCAGTGGTTACAATAAATTGAACGACGAAACTACAAGAAGGATTGAGGACCAAGGATCAGGAAAGAAATAGTCCTTTCCCTCGCTCCTGGACCCTTGTTCGCGCTCCTTCTTTATAATTCATGTTATCCGTATAATCTGTGATTAAATTGAGGTGCAGCCATGCTGGTTGGGCAACAATTTGGTCCCTTCACCATCGACAAAGAGCTAGGTTCCGGCGCCATGGGGACCGTGTATCGTGGGCGTTATACCAAGACGGGGCAAGTCATGGCCCTCAAGATCATGGCTCCCGGCATCGGTTCAACCAACGCCGCCGCTGTCGATCGCTTCGAGCGCGAGATCGCTATTTTGAAGCAGCTCAATCATCCCAACATCGTCCGCCTCTATGGCGCCGGCAAGCACCAGGGCATGCGCTATTTTGCGATGGAATACATCGACGGCGAATCGCTCGACAAAGTGATGGCTCGGCGTGGCCGTATGACATGGGAAGAAGTGGTCGAACTGGGCAAGCAGCTTTGTTCTGCTTTGCAGCACGCGCATGAGCAGGGCATTATTCACCGTGATTTGAAGCCGTCTAACATTATGGTGCTGTCTGACGGCACTCTTAAGTTGACGGACTTTGGCATTGCCAAGGACATGGACCTTGACGGGTTGACGGCAACCAATTGCACAGTAGGTACGGCCTCTTATATGTCACCCGAACAGTGCAAAGGCGAGCGCAACCTGACACACAAGTCCGATCTCTATTCGTTGGGTGTGATGTTCTATGAGTTGGTGACAGGCCGCAAACCGTTCCAGGCCGACAGTGCCATGGAAATGTTCATGGAGCACGTCAACGGTACATTTGAGCGGCCGTCGCGGCTGGTGCTGGACATTCCCATTTGGCTGGATACGCTGATTTGCCAGCTGCTGGAAAAAGACCCGGAGAAGAGGCCGCTCGACGCCAACATGGTGGCCGTCGCCTTGGGCAGCATTCGGGAAAAAGTCGAAGCGCAGCAGAGCGCCGGCGTTGAGGCCGTCCGCCGCCGTCTGATCGATCGTGCTCCCGGACAAAAACGAATCGAGGAAGAAGACAAAGACGCCGCCCGTGTTTTGCTGACCGGTAAAGGCAAATCCAAGCGCAAACGGGGGAAAAAACTTTTCTATGAAAAAGTGTGGTTCCAGGCGATCGGCCTTGTTCTGGCCCTTGGCTTTGTGGTCACATTGTTGTACCTGGCATTCCGTCCGCCTTCGGCGGACGAGTTGTATCAACAGGTGAAGGCCCTTATGCAGTCCGGTGATCTCGACAAGCAGGTGGAGGCCATCGGCCCCAATGGAGTCATCACCAAATATATCCTTAAGTATGGCAACCAGGATAATGAGCAAAGTCGAGACGTTCGCCGCTGGAGAGAACAAATTCAGGTGAGGGAAGGCGAGGACTTACTGGAAACCCATATGCAGAAAGTCCGCAGCAAAGCAGTCTTCATGCGAAAACCGGACGGCAAGGCGGAAGCAGATGCTTATGAAGCTGTCGAGGCCGAAGAAAACGGCGACCGCGAGAAAGCAAGCAAACTCTGGCAGAACATAAAGCAGCAAGCGAGCGATTCTACCTGGGCACGCATCGCCGATCGGCGCCTGGCCGAATGGAACGCCGTCGATCAGACCGATGAGAAGTTTGCCCGGATTTATAAGCAGATTTACAACAACAGCAGTGAAGGCCCCTTGTTGACAGACGAGCGCGAGCGGGAAGCCTTCCTCGCCTGGCGCATGGAACATTCCGCTGAGAACGGTACCGGAGTCGGCGACCTCAGATTGGCGCGAACGATGTTTCAATCGCTCTGTGAGAAACGGGACCAAGATTCTGGCCTGCGCAAACATGGGTATCTGTATGCGGCCTGGCATAAGCACGAGTTGACTCGAAAATTAGAGAAAGAGGAAGGCGTGGCTGCCGAAAAAGTTCCCCTCAAAGAACGGGTCCGCCAGCGCCTCGACGACGTGCGTAAGCAGCGAAAAAAGGAGCAGATGACAAAAAAGGACGCCAAATTCATCTGTCTGGACATCCTAGCGCTTTACGATCAAAACAAAGAGATGGCCGAGGTAGTGGAGGAGGCCAAGAAGCTCCTCGAGGAACTCTCGAAATAAGGTATGGAGAAAAGGAAAGATCATGCCGGCGTCGCGTGTCCGCAGTCGAGATGCTTTCGAACGGGCCTGCCGTCTCATTCCCGGCGGCGTCAACAGTCCGGCCCGCGCCTTTGGGGCCGTCGGCGGCCAGCCGCTATTCATCGCCCGCGGCGAAGGGGCGTACCTCTACGATCTCGACGGCAATCAATATCTCGATTACGTCGGCTCGTGGGGACCACTCATCTTGGGGCACGCTCATCCGCGTGTGGTCCAGGCCATTGAAGAGGCCGTTCGCCGCGGCGCCAGCTTCGGGGCGCCGACCGAGGCGGAATCGCAGCTGGCCGAGTTGATTATCGATGCTGTGCCGTCGATTGAAATGGTCCGCATGGTCAATTCCGGCACCGAAGCGTCGATGAGCGCCATCCGCCTGGCGCGGGGCTTCACGGGCCGCGATGTCATCGTCAAGTTTGCCGGTTGTTATCACGGCCATGTCGATAGCTTGCTGGTACAGGCTGGCTCCAGCGCCACCACGTTCGGTGTGCCCAATAGTCCGGGCGTGCCGGCTGGCTGCACCGCTGATACGTTGGTGCTGCGCTACAACGACGTGCAGGGATTGGCCGACGCTTTCGCTGCCCACGGCGAACGCATTGCCGGGGTCATCGTCGAACCGGTGGCTGGCAATATGGGTCTGGTGCGTCCCTCTGCCGAGTTCCTCAATGAACTGCGCCGCCTCACCGGCAAACATGGCGCACTGTTAATCTATGATGAAGTGATGACGGGCTTTCGTCTGTCTTATGGGGGGGCGCAGCAGTTGTTTCGTCAAATGCCCGACCTGACCGTGCTGGGCAAGATTGTCGGCGGCGGGCTGCCGGTCGGCGCCTACGGCGGACGCGCGGACGTGATGAAACATGTCATGCCAGCCGGCCCGGTGTTCCAGGCCGGCACCTTGTCGGGCAATCCCTTGGCGATGGCGGCGGGCATCGCTACCTTGCAGGAATTGCGCGATCATCCTCCCTACGGACGCCTGGAACAGCTCGGCGAACGGTTGGCCAACGGCTTGCACGAAGCCGCCCGTGCCGCCGGCCTGGAGCATTGCCTGACTCGCGCCGGCAGTATGTGGACCTTGTTTTTCACCAACGGTCCCGTTCTCGATTACGAGTCGGCCAAGCAAGCCGACACGGCGCGCTTCGCCCGCTTTTTCTGGGCCATGCTGGAGCGCGGCATTTATCTGCCGTGCAGTCAGTTCGAGTCGGCCTTTATCTCCGCCGCGCATACGGAGAAAGACATCGATCACACCCTCACCGCCGCCCGCGAAGCATTGGCAGAAGTCGCCCGTTGAGGAACTGAACGGAGAAGGTACTGCGCTTTCATGAGCAACGCTATCCTGCGCGTCCGCTGTGCCGATCGCACCGGCATTATCGCCGCCCTGTCGGATTTCGTGTTTCGCCACGGCGGCAATATTCTCGACCTCGATCAGCACAGCGAGCAAGAAAGCGGCCGGTTTTTCATGCGCCTGGTATGGGCGGTGGATGATTTCAACCTGGACGCCGACGGCATTCGTCTAGGGTTGGAAGTGCTGGCGCGCGGCTTTGGGCTGGATTGGGAGCTGAACTTCGATCACCTCCGCGACCGTGTGGCCGTCTTTTGCAGCAAGCAGCCGCACTGTCTTTACGATCTGCTGCTGCGGCAACGCCTGGGCGAACTGGCCGGCGACATCGTGCTGGTCATTTCCAATCACCCCGATGCGCGTCCGGCCGCCGAGTATTTCGGTTTGCCGTTCGTGGTCGTGCCGGTCACGCCGGAAACCAAGGCCGAAGCGGAGGCACGGCAGCAAGAATTGTTGAAGGAATACGGCATCAACCTGGTGGTGTTGGCGCGCTACATGCAAATTCTGTCGCCGGCATTCGTCGAGCAGTGGAGTGGCCGAGTCATCAACATTCACCATTCGTTTCTGCCGGCGTTCGCCGGGGCACGGCCTTATCACCAGGCGCAGGCGCGCGGCGTCAAGCTGATCGGCGCCACCGCCCATTACGCCACCGCCGACCTCGATGAAGGACCGATCATCGAGCAAGACGTGACGCGCGTGACACACCGCGACACGGTAGAGGACATGGTACGTAAGGGACGCGACCTGGAACGCCAGGTGCTAGCGCGCGCTGTCCGGCTGCACCTGGACCGCCGCGTCCTCATCGAAGGCAAACGCACGATCGTGTTTGGTTAACTCTTCAGCGCGATTTCGATTCGCTGCATAATTTGATCGATTTGTTGCTCGCTCTCGAAACCGATGACGAAACAGCTGAGGCAACCCAGACCGAGCACGTAACGCAGCGATTCGATCTGCTTTTCGGGAGTTTTGAGAGTGCCTTCGGCGAGGATCTTCATGCCGATGACGGCTTTGCCCTTGGCATGCATGGCCTTCAAACAGGCGGCAACTTCGTCAGGGGTGCCGTCCATGCGGCCGGCCCTGCCCCCCACCGGATTGATCCGCGCTAGATCGACATCGACCCAATCGCAGTCCACTGCTGCTTTGAGCGGGGCCATGCCGTGGCATGACACGCCGACCGCGCGGATGCGTCCCTTGGCTTTGGCTTCGGCCAGCGTGTCCATGACGGGACGACGATCGATGGGCCACGAACCCTTTTGCATACAGTGCATCAGCAGTGTATCCAGGTAATCGACGCCCAACTCCTCACGGAAACGTTCGATGTCGGCGCGGGCCATCTCCGGCGTAGTGGCGTGCGTTTTGGTCTGGATGAACAGCCGATCGCGTGGCAAGCCGCGCAACGCCTCACGCAAGTAAATGTGTGAACCATACTGATCTGCCGTATCGAAGTAGGTGATGCCTTTGTCATACGCGTAGCGGACCAGCTTCTTAAATTTGGCCTCGCCGAGCTTGACCTGGTTGGACGAATGTTTGACGCCTACCGATCCGGTGCCCATGCCCAGAAGCGAAGTAGTGATACCCGTTTTGCCCAACGGGACGCGGTCGGCGCCGCTGGTGAGCTTGCGGGCTTGGTCCGCCGCATTGAGGAGATTGTTGCCTGCGGCCAGGACGCCCACGGCCGCCGCGGAATAGGTCAGAAAATCACGACGAGATGGCTCGGACATGGTGAGTTCTCCGTGCGCGAGAGTAAAAGGGACGCTTCCTCGAAAGATTGTAACGCGCGGCGCGATAGAGGACCAGGGGGCAGGCAAGCAGGGAGCGGCTCAATAGGGTTTATCGGGGCAGACAAAGCGGCCGACCAACTCCAGACGGTGCTCCATGATCTCGAAACCCTGCTGGCGGAGCATTTCCATCAATTGCGGATTGAGTTTGTCGAGTAAGGTGGGGTCGTAAGGGAGCGGCAGGTCGAGGACTTCACCGCTGTGTTGGCAGCGGAGGTGGTAGTGCGGCTCACTGCGGCCGTCGTAGCGTGTGGGGCCGTGATCGCCGGCAATGCGGTTGGCCAGCCGGGCATCGACAAGCGCTTCCAGCGCCTTGTACACTGTGGCCAGGCTAATGTTGGGCAGACGCTGACGCACAGCGGCGAATACCTGCTCAGCCGTAGGATGGCCGCACGCTGTCCGCAGGTACGCCAGCACCGCCGCCCGTTGGCGTGTGTAGCGCCAACCCGCCTCCTCCAAGGCGCGACGATCGTCTGCGTCCTCTCCCCGAAGACGCGCAGGTTCACGGTGAAACATGCTCATGTTATTCATCTTAGACAGATGGAAAGAACGCGGCAAGAAATGCTTTATCCTGTTGGCGAACCACGCAGCGCTTCGAGCAACTGCGGATGCAGTAGACCATTGCTAGCCACGGCATCCGGTGTGTACGGATCGAACGGTGTGCCATCGACGTTTGTGATAACGCCGCCGGCCTCGCGGATCAGCACCACGCCGCCGGCCACGTCCCAGACGTGATTGTCGAACGCCCAGTAGCCATCGAAGCGCCCCGCGGCGAGGTAAGCCAAATTGAGCGCCGTTGAGCCGGTACGGCGCAGCGATCGTGCCCGCAAGGAGAAATAACGCCACCATTCCAACGTCCGCTCTTGCCCCCGCAAGTCCGGCGGAAAACCCGTCGCCAAGAGCGCTTCCTCCAGGCGCGTCGTCGTGCTGGTTTGCAACCGGCGCGAGCCGAGCCAGGCGCCTTGTCCCTTGGCGGCGACAAATAGCTCGTTTTGCCGTGGGTCGAACACAACACCGACGACCAACTCCCCGGCCACCTGCAAGCCGAGAGATACGCAGTACCACGGGCAGTCGTGGACGTAGTTGGTAGTGCCGTCGAGCGGATCGCAGATCCAGGTAGGCGGCGCATCAGGCCCCGGCCGAGCTTTTGAGGCGCCTTCTTCTTCGGCGAGAAAAGCGTGATCGGGAAAGCGCTCGTGCAGGTAGGAATAGATGGTCCGCTGCGAGGCGAGGTCGGCATCGGTGACGAGATCGGCGCGGCCTTTTTCCCGAACCTGGAAACAACTGCGCCAGTCCTCCAGCACAGATGCTCCCCGCCGCGCCGCTTCGCAGGCCGCTTCGCGATAAAGGGTCAACTCATCCGTGACCATCACCGACCTCCCCGGGGAGCGGGGGGGGTAAAAACCCCCGGGGGGGGGGGGGGGGGAACCCCCCCGCCGCCCTCCCCCTGGGGGCCCCCCCCC
>Ga0078972_1008443_pt1 | contig 21545 bp, 14 predicted proteins | sample YelNatPaOPGAMG01_FD_67568 | JGI IMG/M metagenome (GOLD analysis project Ga0078972, IMG submission 67568) | Hot spring thermophilic microbial communities from Obsidian Pool, Yellowstone National Park, USA - OP-RAMG-01 (SPADES assembly) (version 2) | ecosystem: Environmental > Aquatic > Thermal...
CAAACTATCAAGTTGCTAGCCTACCTATGAGGAATTGAAACATAGTAGAGTCCGCTGACAATATCGCTATCTTTTCAGTTGCCAGCCTACCTATGAGGAATTGAAACTAAGACCGAGATTTGATGCTGGAGGCTCATTTCCAGGTTGCTAGCCTACCTATGAGGAATTGAAACTTTAGTTCTTTGTGGCTAAACATTTCAGGCCAGAGTGGTTGCTAGCCTACCTATGAGGAATTGAAACTAATAATATATGTCTGGATATTCGTTGTACAACTCCCGTTGCTAGCCTACCTATGAGGAATTGAAACTCTCTCTTGTTCATCATACATATATATATGTAGTTGCTAGCCTACCTATGAGGAATTGAAACTCTCGAGCGTGTCAACTACTTGTTCTATTTTTTGCGGTTGCTAGCCTACCTATGAGGAATTGAAACTCCATTAGAATTGAATAGTATAGATTTTTTTTCAAAGAGTTGCTAGCCTACCTATGAGGAATTGAAACTTCCACTCCTTCGCTGCTTGCTCTGCTACATCGCTAGGTTGCTAGCCTACCTATGAGGAATTGAAACATGCAACAACTCATCGCTTAACTTCACGCACAAGTCAAGTTGCTAGCCTACCTATGAGGAATTGAAACTGCTATTCACACACAAGAAATTGAGACTGCACTAGAGTTGCTAGCCTACCTATGAGGAATTGAAACTCAGGATAGACGTGGCATATGCGCCCGCCAATCCATTGTTGCCAGCCTACCTATGAGGAATTGAAACTGGGGGATTCTACCAGTATAGACTTTCCCGGGCTATCCGCATACAGCCCGTCATTTTTGCTGCTAAAAATAAAAAAGACCTTGGGAGAAATCTGCTCCCAAGGTCTTTATGATGCTCCGCAGGAGGGATTCGAACCCCCGACTTGCTGGTTAACAGCCAGCCGCTCTAACCTGCTGAGCTACTGCGGAATCGAGGCGACCAGATCGCCTTCCTAGACCTTCTACTAAATAGATCAAAACATGTCAACATCGAACGCGTAAACTAATAGGACATGGCTCGCTTAGAGTAATCCGCAAGCCTTGACTATTTGAGTGCATGGTTCTAAAAGGTGGGTCTCTTATGTTGGAATCAATTTTCAGTAACGAACTTCTCACACTCGTCCTTATCATTGCGGTCGGGTGTGCCGTTGGTTTGATTCGGATAGGCGGTGTGAGTCTAGGTAGCAGTGCTGCTCTATTCGTGGCTATCGCCGCTGGGGCGCTTGGGGCGCATCTCCCAGACATAGTCTTAAAGATAGGCATCGCTTTTTTTCTGTACGCAGTTGGTATACAGGCCGGCCCGCGCTTCTTTCGCGTATTTGGAAAATATGGTATACGCTACGCTGTAATATCTATTGTCACGGTGGGTGTAGCTGCTGCGTCGACCATTCTTCTATCCATGCTGTTTCATTTAGATGAAGGGACTGCATCCGGAATGTTTGCCGGCGCGGTGACTTCTACTCCTGCGCTTGCCTCAGCTATAGATACATTGAGGGAGCAACTTTCTCCAACTGTGGCGCTGGCGCCTGTTTCTTATGCCATTGCATATCCGTTTGGTTTAGTAAGCGAGATCTTGTTCGTGCAGATAGTTCCACGCCTCTTTAAGACGAAGATAGCCAATGAGAAAGAGAAAGGGCGGGAAGAGAGGATGCTCCATGAGTTTGTGACAAAAAGATATCGGCTCACAAATCCAAATCTTGCCGGCAGAAAACTTGAAGAGTTAGGCATCCACAGCATCGCCCCTGTGAATATTACAAGGTACAAGAGGGGTGACGAGGTGCACCTATGCAGGCCCGAGACTGTGTTCGAGTTGGGAGATGTTGTGGTGGTAGTAGGGAGGCGCGAAGATCTGAGAAAATTTGGCATCGTATTTGGCGATGAAGTAAACATAGATGTTCCGCTTGGCAGTGAAATTGATGTGCGGGATGTGTATATTACAAACAGCGGGTTTGCTGGAAAGACGCTTACTGAACTTGATCTTGGCGGGGTATATAATGTCACGCTTACCCGCATATACAGAGGCGATGTACCGATACCTCCGACAGGATCTACCTCGCTAGAGATAGGAGACCTCGTTAGGGTCGTTGGCGAAAAGGAAGTAGTAGATAATTTCGTGAAGCTGGTCGGTTCAGAAAAGAAGCGGCTCGATGACACCAACATTGCGGTGATAATGTTTGGAATGATCATAGGTATCATCATCGGTTCCATTTCTTTGGAAGTGGGCAAGTTTAGCATAAAACTTGGCTTTGCCGGCGGCATCCTCATCACTGCTATATTTATGGGTCACTTTGGGAAGATATTTGTGTGGTCTACAAGGATGTCAAATGCGGCAAAAACACTCCTTAGGGAGATAGGGCTTGTGTTTTTCCTTTCCTCTGTTGGGGTAAAGGCGGGATCACAGATAGTGAGTGGAGATACGACACATAGCTATATGTTAAAGATTTTTCTTGTTGGGTCGCTTATATCAGTCATCTCAATTTCCACTGCCTTTATCGTCTCTTATGGATTGTTAAAGAAGAGGCTTCTTGCAGCGCTTGGGGCTATTTGCGGTGCCAAGACCAGCGGCGCCTCACTTGGCGCGCTCATAAATACAGTGGAGGATGAATCTCCGTCTTTGTTCTACGCCTCCACCTACCCCGTTTCGGTGATAGTGCTCCCGTTATTTGCGGAGCTGATTGTGATGCTTGTAAGGCTCTTTTGAACTGCACATATCTTTAACCCCTTGTCTTCCTATCGCTTATGGTATATAAAATCCACACCTTAAGGAGGAGATATGGCAAGTGCAAAGGAGTATATAGAGTGTACAGACAGATATACACCGCACAATTACCATCCGCTCCCTGTAGTCATTTCGCATGGCGATGGCGCTTGGGTGATAGATGTGGAAGGGAGGCGCTATATTGATATGCTCTCCGCGTATTCTGCTTTAAATCATGGCCATAGACACCCCAAAATTATAAAGGCGATCGTTGATCAGGCATCCAGGCTCACCCTTACTTCGCGCGCATTCTATAATGACCAGATGGGCGCACTCTGTAAGAAGATATGTACTCTTACCGGCTATGATAAATTTCTTCCAATGAATACAGGTGCAGAAGCGGTTGAGAGCGCTATCAAGGCGGCGAGGAGATGGGGTTATATGCGAAAGGGCGTAGCCGCTGACAGCGCGCGCATTATTGTTTGCGAAGGGAATTTTCACGGGAGGACCACTACTATTGTGAGCTTTTCGACCGATCCTATTTGCAGGGGTGGGTTTGGTCCATTTACTCCGGGTTTCGATATCGTTCCGTATGGTGACTTAAAGGCGCTTGAGTCCGCTATTACGCCCAATACGGTTGCGTTTTTAGTAGAGCCAATACAGGGCGAGGGAGGGGTGAAGGTGCCTCCGGATGGGTATCTAAAAGGCGCAAGGGAGATAACATCTAGGCATGGTATCTTGCTGATTGCAGACGAGATCCAGACCGGACTTGGAAGGACCGGCAAGTTCTTTTGCTCCGACCATGAAGGTGTGCGCCCAGATATTGTGTGCGTTGGAAAGGCGCTAGGCGGAGGTGTTTATCCAGTGTCGGGTATCCTTGCGGACGACTACATAATGGAGGCCGCTTTTGAGCCTGGGAATCATGGTTCCACATTCGGAGGAAATCCTTTGGCAATGGCAGTGGCGGCAGCGGCTCTAGATGTTTTGGTAGAAGAGAGGCTTGTTGAAAGGGCTGCAGAACTCGGAACATATTTTATCTCAAGGCTAAAGGAGATGATGCATAAGAGGATAAAGGAGGTGAGGGGGAAGGGGCTTTTGATTGGTGTGGAGATAGCGGAGGGTTTTGAGAAGGCAAGGTTTTATTGTGAGAGACTTATGGAAAAAGGTGTGCTTGCAAAGGATACACATGAAAGGGTAATTAGGTTTGCGCCTCCTCTTATAATCAGCAAGGAGGACCTTGACTGGGCAATAGACAGGATAATGGGTGTCTTAAATGTCTAAAGATCTTCCAAAACAATATAATCCTCGCGATGTTGAGGATAAGTGGTACAATTTTTGGTTGGAGAAGAAATTTTTCCACGCCGATCCTGCATCAGACAAAAAGGCCTACTCCATCGTGATACCACCTCCCAATGTGACAGGTGTCCTTACCATGGGACACGTCTTGAACAATACCATACAAGACATACTCGCGCGCAGGAAGCGGATGCAGGGGTATGAGGTCTTATGGCTCCCAGGGACCGATCATGCTGGGATCGCTACGCAGACGGTGGTTGAAAGGACGCTCCGCGAGAAGGGTGAGATCACCCATCGTGATGACTTAGGAAGGGAGCGGTTTATTGAAAAGGTGTGGGAGTGGAAGGAGAGACACGGAGATATCATAGTAAAGCAGCTTAGGAAACTTGGATGCTCTTGCGATTGGGATAGGTTTGTATTCACTATGGATGGGTTGGATCCAAAGAACCCATCACCGCGCGTTGATTATTCTAAGTGTGTGGAGAAGGTGTTTGTGGATCTGTATAAAAAGGGGCTCATATACAAAGGTAAGCGGATGGTGAATTGGTGTGTTGCCTCTAGAACTGCCCTTTCAGATGAAGAAGTGGAGATGAGAGAGGTAAGAGGGCACCTTTGGTACATAAAGTATCCTTTGTTAGACCCCTTGATGTATGAAAAATACAAAGGCGAAGTTGGTGTAGATTGGAGAAGATTTGTCTCGGACGAATTCATTGTAGTAGCCACGACGCGCCCTGAGACGATGCTGGGAGATGAAGCTGTTGCAGTCTCGACTAAGGATCTTAGGTATACAAAGTATGTTGGGAGATACCTCCTCCTTCCGCTTGTCTGGAAGCCCATTCCTGTAATTGCAGACGAAGCGGTAGATGCAGAGTTTGGTACCGGGGCGGTGAAAGTGACACCTGCGCACGATCCGGTCGACTATGAAATTTCTCTAAGACACAATCTTCCCATCACACAGGTGATAGGTGAGGATGGGCGCATGACGCCATCTGCCGGCGAGAGGTACAGAGGTTTGGATAGGTTTGAGTGCCGCGATGCAGTTATCTATGACCTTAAAAATGAAGGTCTTTTGCAAGACATCAAAGACTATACGCACAACGTGGGATATTCCCAGCGGGCTGGCGTTCCTATAGAGCCTATGCTCTCCACGCAGTGGTTCTTAAAATATCCTTCAGTAAAGCGCTCGTTGGACGCAGTGCTTGGTGGAGAAATTAGGTTTTTCCCTGACCGCTGGACCAAGGTCTATTCTCACTGGATGGAGAATATAAAGGATTGGTGTATATCTCGCCAACTCTGGTGGGGGCACCGGATTCCAGCATGGTACTGCGAAGAGAAAAAGACCAAATTGTGCGAGGGGCCGATTGTAGATATAAAGATGCCTGATAAATGTCCGCATTGTGGAGGTGTAAGGTTCGTTCAGGATGAAGATGTTTTGGATACATGGTTTTCCTCATGGCTGTGGCCATTTGCCACTATGGGGTGGCCTGAAAAGACCCCTCTCCTTCAGAGATTTTATCCAACAACAGACCTAGTCACAGGGCCGGACATCATCTTCTTCTGGGTTGCGAGGATGATAATGGCCGGATACGAATTCATGGGTGAGAAGCCATTTGAAAATGTCTACTTCACGGGGATTATCAGGGATGAGAAGGGTCGAAAGATGAGTAAGTCACTTGGTAATTCCCCAGATCCACTGGCGCTCATAGACAAGTATGGCGCTGACGGCCTTAGGTTTGGGTTGATGATGATAGCCCCAAAGGGCCAAGACATCTTATTTAGCGAGGAGAGGATAGAGGTAGGCAGAAATTTTATAAATAAACTCTGGAATGCGTCAAGGTTCGTCTTCATGCAGATGGAGCACCTTGATAAGGCAGGCTTTAAGTATCCAGAGCCAAAGACCCTTCCAGACAAGTGGATTATAAACAGGCTCCATCATGCTGTATGTGAGGTCAATGATGCGCTTGATCATTACCAATTTGACAGTGCAGCGCGCGTTATCTATCGCTTTGTGTGGGGAGAGTGGTGCGATTGGTATATTGAATTTGCGAAGGTCCAGTTAAAGAGCGAAGAGATGTTTAAATCCACCATCTCTGTTCTTACCTACGTCTTGGACAATATCCTTCGCCTACTCCATCCATATGCGCCGTTTGTGACAGAGGAGATATTTGGTTATCTTAAGGCTAATATTGGAGAGGCTCTTCCAGAGAGTATAATGTATGCCCCATTCCCAAACTTTAGGTGGGATGCGCCATGGACGGATGCGGCTCGAAGTGTAGATTTCATAATAGATGTGATTACTGCTATTCGCAATATAAAGGGCGAACATAACGTCCCTCTAGAAAAGAAGATAGATGTGTTGATTGCCGCCAAGGGCGAAGATTCACGGCGGCTAGTAGACCGCACTCTCTCTTATATAAGAGAGCTATCTGGCGCTGGATCCGTTAGCTTTGCAAGCGAACCTCCTCATGAGCCGCATGCAACAGCAGTAGTGGGGGATATCGAGGTATTTGTGCCTTTCTCGGGTATGGTGGATTTGGCAGCTGAGAAGGCGAGACTCTCCAAGGAGATAGGCCGCGTTGAATCGTATATTGCTAGGCTTAGTGGCAAGCTATCCAATAGCAATTTCCTTGAAAAGGCACCGCCAGATATAGTAGAAGCCGAAAAGGAAAAGCTAAAGGCGGCTGAACAGGAATTGGAGAAGTTAAGAGGAGCACTCATTAGATTGGAGAGGTAATATGTCATCTGCATTGGAAAGGCTGATAGAACTTTCGCTTGAAGAGGATATAGGGAGCGGCGACATTACCACCGATGCAATTGTGCCGCCTGGGCTTATGGGGGTGGCAAAGATAGAGGCAAACGAAGATCTGATACTTTCCGGCGTTAGGGTAGCAGAAAGGGTTTTTTCTAAGCTGGACCCATCTCTTGTATGGGAGACAGATTGTGAGGACGGTGACTTGATAGAAGAGGAAGGGACCATTGCCACGATTTCTGGTTCAGTTGCCTCTATCCTAAAGGCAGAGAGAACGGCGCTAAACTTCCTTCAACACCTCTCAGGGATCGCCACATTTACAAATCTGTTTGTCAAGAGTGTCAAAGGAACCAATATCAAGATCCTTGATACCAGGAAGACCACACCAGGGATGCGCGAGCTTGAGAAGGAGGCCGTGAAGGCAGGAGACGGCGAAAATCATAGGATGGGGCTATACGACAGGTATCTCATAAAGAGTACGCACATAACTGTTGCAGGTTCGGTAGAAGAGGCAATTAGACGTGTGAAGGCCAAAAGAAAACAAGGCGTGCTTATAGAGATTGAGGTAAGAGACCTTGGCGAATTGGAGGAAGCGGTCTCGGCAGGGGTAGATATTGTGATGCTGGACAACTTCACCCCCTCCCTTGTAGACGAAGCGGTAAAGCGCGTGCGCGGTAGGGCTAAGATAGAGGTATCTGGCAATATCACATTAGAGAATATTACGGATTACATAAGAGACGGTGTGGATTACATCTCCATAGGTACTATTACACACTCTGCACCCGCTGCAGATATACACCTTATATTGGTATGAAAGACTTTTGTAACAAATTTATAACAAAGGAGGCCATATGTCAGAGGTATTAAATCCGTTCGCCATAGCACAGAGACAGCTTGACGAAGCTGCGAAACTCCTTGGCCTCGACGAGGCAACCCATGCGATGCTAAGGGAGCCGATGCGGGAGTATCACTTTACAATACCTGTCAGGATGGATAGCGGCAAGGTGAAGGTGTTTAAGGGCTTCAGGGTGCAGTACAATGATGCAAGGGGCCCTACAAAGGGAGGAATAAGGTTCCATCCTGAAGAGACTATAGATACAGTCCGTGCGCTGGCTGCCTGGATGACATGGAAGACGGCGGTAGTAGATATTCCGCTTGGCGGCGGCAAGGGTGGTGTAGTTTGTAATCCGAAGGAGCTCTCACCTTCTGAATTGGAGAGACTTGCGCGTGGATACATAAGAGCGATAGGCCGCGAACTCGGCCTCAAAAAGGATTGTCCTGCGCCAGATGTGTATACTACCCCGCAGATCATGGCTTGGATGATGGATGAGTATTCCATCATGCACTCACAGAATGAACCTGGTATGATTACTGGAAAGCCCGTTGAGATAGGAGGTTCACTTGGGAGGAACGATGCGACTGCAAGGGGTGGCGTCTATTGTGTAAGAGAGGCGATGAAGGTCTTAGGGATAGATCCCAAGAAGTGTTCTTACGCTATACAAGGTTTTGGCAATGCCGGTCAATATGCGGCAACGCTTATGCGTGAGATATTGGGCGCAAATAGACTTGTAGCGGTGAGCGATTCCCGTGGCGGGGTCTACAATCCCGAAGGTATAAATCCTGATGAGATAGTAAAATACAAACTCGAAACAGGAAGGGTTGGTGGTTTCCCAGGCGCAAAACCGATCACGAACGAGGAGTTGCTTGAACTCCCAGTAGATATCTTGTTCCCAGCAGCCCTAGAAAATGTCATCACTTCGCACAATGCCGGTAGGATCAAGGCGAAGATAGTAGCCGAACTTGCAAATGGTCCAACCACACCGGAGGCAGATGAGATACTCTTTAAGAATGGTGTCTTTGTTATTCCAGACTTCCTCTGTAACGCCGGCGGCGTCACTGTCTCATATTTTGAGATGGTCCAGAATGCGTACAATCACTATTGGACGCTAGAAGAGGTGTATACAAAGCTCGATCATAAGATGACAAAGGCATTCGGGGACGTCTATGAGATGTATAAGACGATGGGCGTACATATGCGGCTCGCTGCGTACCTCGTGGCCGTAAAGAGGGTTGCAGATGCGATGAAGATACGGGGGTGGGTGTAATCTTTATATAGATGTAGGGTTCATAACAAAGTATACATGGTCATGTAGAGATGGGGGTACTGTTACCCCCATTTTTATTTGACAAGGCGCCCTTTATATTATACGCCATCTACCTGTCTCGAAATTAAATTATTAGACAACTATCTCCTTGATTGGACGACAAGGATATTAAAGGACATAGGCATTGGAGGTGTCTAGTGGGAGGAGACAAGGTAACCAATGAGCATGGGAGGTCTGTAGATATAGGCATACCACTCCCGGACCTTAAACCACCCCGTATAGAGGACGGGTTTTTAAAGAAGGCGGGCGAAGATGTAGATGTATTTCTGAGGCGACCACGCGTCCTCCCCCTATTCCTCTCTTCTTTTGCATCGGGTGTCCTACTTGGGGCGAACGACTTTGCAAATGCCATGGGCACCACCGTAGGCGCAGGTATCATCCCTTTAAGTCTTGCAAGGGTCTTGGCTGGTAGTGCCGTGTGGTATGGCGGTTCATTCGGTGGCGGGGAGACGGCAGCTACAGTTAAGAAAGGGGTGTGGGATATAGACAGGAGCGCGCTCACAGGGGATGAGATCCAAAGAGGACTTACCTTCTCCATCCTTGGGGCAACCAGTTGGCTGATATATGCTACTGCGAAGGGCTTTCCTGTCTCCACCAGCCAGAGCGCGATTGGCGGCCTCATTGGGGTCGGCTCAGTGGCAGATGCATTAAAAGAGAACTCCATTTCAAAGTTGGGGAGTGGTGTACAATTTGATAAGCTTAAAGAGGTGGTGGAGTCATGGATATACGCACCTGCCACCGCCGCCGTACTGGCCCCCATCCTCTACGTGGCGCTGGAACCTATATACAAGAGGCTTCAGTTTAGCCCGGCCGGCTACACCGCTTTCAAGGCGTTGCAGGTTGCCACATCCACCGGCGTTGCCTACAGCATAGGAAGAAATGACATTGCAAACTTCACAGGCCCACTCGCTGGCGGGATAGATGCCATGAAGAGTGAAGACGGTTCATTTAAAAAGACTGCGAGTGTGGATCAATTCTTAAGGATGCTGGGCGGCATATTCGTCCTTGTGGGCATTATGAACTTTAGTTCCAAGGTGGTGTCAACCATCGGCTCTACAATGCTTGAACTAAATGTCGCCAAGGCAGTGGCTGCAGAAGGTGCAACGTCCCTCGTCGTAAATGCGTTTAGTGACATGGGGCTTCCGATCTCTACCAGTCATACCATCATGTCGGCGGTGTTGGGTCTTGCAATTGCTACCAACATCCAGTCCATCCCGCTTGGTTTTCTCGGAAAGATAGTTGGGGCATGGCTCCTTTCAGTGCCGGTTGCGGCACTAGTCTCTGGCGGTGCGTATGCCGTCCTTGCCTCCCTCTCATCCATAGATAGGAGCGCACCTCCAAAACCCGACGACGGTGTAGCCACATCTGAGGCCGTAGGCGAGGGGATAGCGCGTTTGGACAGGGTGGCGAAGGATGTGGTGGAGGAGGGGAGACACTTAAAGAGGTTCAGCCCTATAAATGGGCTTTTATATGCGGGGAGGGGTATCCCGATAAATGCGGTTGCCGGCGCCGTCATTGCCGATACGGTGCTTAGGATGGCGAAGGATGGTCCGAGGGAGGCGATAGCGGAGGGTGCAAAGGTGGGTGTGGAGGTCATACCTGTAGTAGGGGGTATAGCGCAGGCAGCAGATGGCATCTATGCCTTGAGCAACGGCGCCTCATTTTGGACCAACAAAGAGGTAGAAGAGAGGGATGCCTGGATCGATGTGGCAAGTGGCGTAGGCTGGACCCTCTTGGACATATTTGGGGTTGGGATATTGGGGAAGATCTTTAAGGGGATAAAGAAGGCAAGGGATGTGGCGAAGGTAGCAAGGACGGTTGAGGAGGCGGAGGGTGCCATTTTGAGGCTTGAAAAGACAGGCGAGGCCTCGCATGCCGCAGAGCTTGTAGTAGAGGGTTCTGTGGAAGGTGGAGTTGGCAAGGGTGGAGCGTTGGCTAAGATAAGAGGGTTTTTACAGAGGACGTTCTTAAATGGAGGGGTTCGAGAAAAGGAGGAGCTTAGGTTGGCGCTAGAGGGGTATCGCGAGAGCTCGATAGCCACGGCAGTTTCTCAGGCGATGGACAGGATAGGCGGGGGTATCTTGCAAAGGGCACTCCTTAAACCCGGTGTATCCAACGCAATTGAGCGGGCAAGCGCTAGTACCCTAAAGGAGCTGGGGGTAATACATACCTATGCAGAGATAAGAAAGCTCTTTCCCACCCAGTACTTTGGAAGTAAGCAGGCTGCCTTGGAATGGTTCTCTAAGATGCTTGAGTCTATGGAGAAAAATATGGGTGTGGCCATTGCCAAGAAAAATCCCAAGTATCTGGAGCATGCTGCCGTTGAGGCCCTCCGCGAAAGCCCACTTCCAAAGAGTGTAGTAAATGGGATGGTAAAGGCGGCCTCTAAGAATGTGCCGGTAGGTGTCTTTAACCTGTCAGAGTCATATGCAAGGTATATCTATAAGAGTCGCATGTTGGAGGCGGTAGATGAGGTTGTAAAGATGTATAGTCATGGCCTCCAGAGGTATGGGAGGATGGTATTGACGGCTATTTCAGAGCCCTTGACGCTTCGCCTTACTATGGATGCTGGAAGGAAGGCACTTCGGCCGCTGTGGATATTTACGCGCGAGGTGTTTCGTCCTATCACAAAGGGCTGGATAGATACCATAAATCCATTTAGGTTTTTAAAGTTACTCAGGAAAAATAGCCCCGCCTTGTAAAATTCCTTTGCAAATTTCGTCCACAAGGTTTATCTAAAAATAAAAAACTAGGAGGTGTTGATGGAGGCTCAAAAGATAGAAGGGCTTCCCGAAAATGCCTTTCGGGAACTCCAGCCGGGCGAGGAGTATAGGCCACTTGTCCCACATGATGCGAATGTGCCGGAGGTGACTCTCCGCTCCGTCATAATTGGGATCATTATGACCGTGGTCTTCTCTGGTGCCATTGCCTACATCACCTTAAAGACAGGTAATGGGATGGAGGCCGCAATCCCCATCTCCATACTTGCCGTTGGACTGGCGGGTCTATTCAAGAAGAAGAGCACGATCCTCGAGAATATGATAATCATCGCCATCGGTTCCACCTCTGGGATAGTAGTTGGAGGTGCTGTATTCGTCCTTCCTGCCATATTTATCCTTGGCTATGAGTCAATGACCAACATCTTCCAGATCTTTCTGATTTCATTTTTGGGTTCGGTATTGGGCGTGCTCTTTCTCTCTCCGCTTGCCCGCTATTTTGTAAAGGACATGCACGGCAAACTTCCGTTTCCTGAGGCGACCGCTACGACAGAGATATTGGTGACTGGAGAGAGGGGCGGAAGGCAGGCGCTTACACTTGTGCTTGGGGCACTTGTGGGAGGCGTGTTCGACTGGCTACTCGTCTCCATGAAGCTTTGGCGGGAGGAATTTACAACCGCCCTCATTAAACTCTTCGAACCGCTTGCCACAAAGTACAAGGCTGTATTTATGCTAGACGGCTCTGCGGCACTGCTTGGTATGGGGTATGTGATAGGACTTAGATACGCCTCTATCATCGTTGCAGGTTCGCTCCTCTCATGGTGGGTGTTTGTACCCCTCTTTGCCCACTTTGGCGATTATCTCACTGTTGCCATTCCAGCCCAAGGAACGGCAGAGCTTATAAAGAATATGGATGCGGAGGGAATCTTCTCAAATTATGTGAGGTTTATCGGTATCGGCGGGATATTTGCGGCCGGATTTATAAGCATACTCAAGTTTATCCCTATCATCTGGCAGGCAGTCAAGAACGCGCTCTTTGATGTGTTTTTCAAACACAAGGCAAGCGCCCACTCTGTAAAGAGGACAGAGGACGAGATGAGCATGGTTACGGTGATGGCATTTACGATAATAGTGGCGATATGCCTTTTCTTCTATTTTAGGTATTCTGTCTTGGGCAGCGAATCCGCCCCTATGAAGCTTACGATTGTATCTCTCATCATCACATTTGTTATAGCCTTCCTATTTACATCGGTTTCGGCGTGGGCAATCGCAATGATAAGCGTGACACCCATCTCTGGGATGACGATGATGACGCTCCTCGTTGGCGCGGTCATCCTTGTAAAGATGGGTCTCAAAGGTCCAAGCGGCATTGTGGCAGCGCTACTCGTTGGCGGCGTCGTGTGTACAGCACTTTCTATGGCAGGTTCCCTTATTACACAGTTTAAGATCAGTTATTGGATAGGAGCGACGCCAAAGAAGATACAATATTCTAACATCATTGGTTCTGCGATTGCCGCCATTATAGTTGCCTATGTCATCGTATTGCTCAACAAGACGTATGGATTTGCCCCCTCTGAACTCCACAAAACTCCACTCCCTGCGCCACAGGCAAATGCAATGGCCGCCGTCATTCAAGGACTTATGGGCGACAAGGGCGCGCCATGGTTCCTATATGCATTAGGTGCAGTCATAGCCGTAGTGATGGAGCTTATAGGTATATCTCCGCTCGCGTTTGCATTAGGTATGTATCTCCCAATGTCCATAAATACGCCGATACTTGTAGGCGCCCTCATAGCCCACCTTGTTGGAAAGAGCTCCAAGGATGAGAAGGTAAGCAAAAAGAGATATGACAAAGGCGTCCTGATCTCATCTGGTTTTATCGCGGGTGGTGCGCTTGTAGGCATAATAAATTCGGTGATAAGATTTATAGAAAGTGAGAAGAATCTGGTCCTGGTGCCTACATATTCCAGCGAAGATATACGTGAAGTTGTACGTGGAAACTACCTTGGGTTGATCTTGTTCATCGCGCTATCTTTATTCATTTATATAGCTTCGGTTGTCGGATGCAAAAGAGAAGATGCAATTAAATGAAATTGACCAGAAAAATTCCACTTCCTACGCTCCTGGTTGGAGTCGCTTTAGTCATATTGCTTGCCAAGGTGGGGCTTGTTGTATATCGGCAGTACTGTGAAAAGAGTGTGGTGGCAAAGGTAGGCGATACCAAGATTACTAGGAGCAGATTTGTAAGGCGCTTAAAGCTTGCCCTCTCAAGATATGACCCGATCGCATCGCAAAATCAGGAATTGCTAGACAAGATAAAGACATCGGTGTTGGACGAGATGATTAGGACAGAGCTGCTATTCAATGCGGCAAAGGCGAGCGGAATAGGGCTCTCGGCCTCAGAGATAGAAGAGGAGATAAATTCTTACAAGAGCGGATATTCCGATGAGAGCTTTGATGAGATGCTGAAATCCAAGGGGCTCACATATGAGGAGTGGAAAGAAGATAGGATAAAGGAGCTCACCATAAAAAAGTTTATAGACGAGGAGATTGTTTCGAAGATTCAGGTTTCTGATGCAGAGATAAAGGAATATTATACCACACACCGCGAGATGTTTGAGCATCCGGAGGAGGTGAGGGCAAGACACATCCTTGTAAATAGCTACGAGGAGGCGGCAAAGATAGTGGAGGATTTAAACAAGGGGGCTAATTTTGCAGAGGTGGCAATGAGCCGATCTGTCTCCCCAGATAGGGAGGTAGGTGGAGATCTCGGATATTTTAAAAGAGGGACCTTCCCGGAGGTGTTTGACAAGGTCTGCTTTAGTCTTCAGCCAGGCGAGATCTCTGGTCCAGTCCGAAGCGAGTATGGCTATCATATATTTAAGGTGATAGACAAAAGGCCGCCGCGCAAAGAAACGCTTGAGGAGGCAAGGGATAGTATAGTAAGTGAACTCAAGAAGGCTAAAGGTACTCAGGCTGTAGACGAGATGTATAATAGGTTGCGCATGGGCGCCAAGATCAAGATAAACAAGAAGGTATTGAAGGAGATAGAGGTGATAGATGAGTAAGACATGGATACATCGCATGTCCGTTTTTGCATTTTTCCTTCTCCTTGGCATTGTTTGCCGTGAGGGGCGCTTCTATGCTGCCGGCATTGAGAAGGTGGTTGCTGTGGTTGACGGCATGCCGATCACCACCTCTGACGTGGAGATGGGCATAAGGATGTATGGGGCAGAAATACAAAAGGAAAAGGCGCTTTCACCCATTGAACTTAGGACAAGGGTCTTGGCTCGCCTCATAGACAACAAGGTGATCGAGGCCGCCATAAAGAAGGCAGATATAAAAGTAGATCCGATAGAGATAGACAGGTTTATTGATGATCTCATTTTGAGGAATGGTATCAGCCGTGAGAAATTTGAAGAGGAGTTGGCTCGCAGGGGATTAGACCTTGCAGAGTATAGGAAGAGGGTAGAGGATGAGTTGAGGCGTAGGAAGTATATAGAAGGCGTGGTGGCAAGGAAGGTGGTAGTAACTGAGGCCGAGCTCTTGGACTATTTCAAGAAGAATATGGATAAGTTTTTTGACCCGTCCTCCGCCGAGATATCAGCGCTGTTTATTGCCCTTCCAGCTGATCTAAAAAAACAAGATGCAGATGAGGTCTTTAAGATGGCGATGGAGATGGCCAGGGAGGCGAAGAAAGGATATGCCTTAGAGGCGCTTGCCTCAAAATATGGCAAGTCTTGCAAGGTAGAACTTATGCACCTTGGCATGGTGAATTTAAAGGACCTAAACCCAATGCTGGCGCGCGTGGCAAAAGAGCTTGCGAAGGGTGAAGTGAGTGAGCCATTTGTGGCAAACAACGGCATATACATAATAAAAGTGACCGATCGAAGAAAGGCGTCCCTTGAAGACTTCCCTCTCCTTAAGGACAAGGTCCATGATATGGTCTATGACATCAAGTTCAAGGCGGCTGCCGATGCATTTGTGAAGGAGCTTCGCAAGTCTTCGGTGATCGAGGTTAAGGGTTTTTATTGATGCAGCGATTGTCCGGCGCTATATTTTTTAGGGCTGGCCTTGAAAATATTTAGGTGGGGTTTGATAAAGGGGGTTAGTATGGGTGAGATAAAATTTGGCACAGATGGATGGAGGGCGGTCATCGGGGAGGATTTCACCGAGGAGAATGTCTCAGCTGTAATTCAGGCATTTTGCGACATCTACCCAGACCTTCCTGAATATGGGAGGCCTGTAGTCGTAGGGTATGACCGGCGAAGGATGTCTAAGGAGGCCGCGGAGCTTGCGGCGAGTATACTTACAGGCAATGGAATCAAAACTATGCTCTCGGAGGACTTTTGCCCTACCCCATGTGTTTCCTGGATGGTGAAGGAAAAGAAGGGCGCAGCCGGCATAATGGTTACTGCAAGCCACAATCCGCCACAGTGGAACGGCATCAAGTTCAAAGAGAGCTACGGTGGGGCTGCCTCACCTGACTACACCCGTCCTATAGAAGAGAGGATAAAGGTAAATATAGCGTCGGGTAGAAGGCCCAAAAAGAGCCCTATCCCGAATGGAGATATGAAATATTTTTCGGCAAAGACGGATTATATCAAGGCCCTCCGCGCCTTAGTAGATATAAAGCTCATAAGGGATTCAAAGTTTAAGATACTCCATGAGCCGATGTATGGCTCTGGTACAGGCTTTTTAGAGGAGGCGCTCGGTTTTGATATAACAGCTATACACACAGAGGCGGATCCTACCTTTGGTGGGAGACAGCCGGAACCGATACCGCCCCATGTGAATGAGGCGTTAAAATTCACAAAGGATGGCGGTTTTGATATATGTATCATAAACGATGGTGATGCAGATAGGATAGGCGCGGGCGATGAAAACGGCGTCTTTGTAAATCCCCACCAGATCTTTGCACTACTCCTCAGACATTTTGTTGAACGCAAGGGTTGGAGGGGGAAGGTGATAAAGTCTATTACTACTACCAGGATGGTAGACAATCTGTGTAAGAAATACGGCCTTCCTTTGGATACCACACCGGTCGGTTTCAAGTACATAAGTCCTAGCTTGAACAAAGAGGGCGTGCTGATGGGCGGGGAGGAGAGTGGAGGCATTGGCATCCCTCGCCATATATGCGAGAGGGATGGATTGCTTTGTGGTCTGTTTCTCCTTGAGATTATGTCGGTGGAAGAGAAGAGGATTGGTGAACTGGTAGAAGGTATCCAGCGGGAGGTGGGCCCGTTCTTCTATAAGAGGATAGATCTACACCTCTCTCAAGATGAGATAAAGAAAGTAAGGGAGAAGCTCCCCACCCTCGAGGCCAGTAGACTCCTTGACAAAGATGTGATTGCTATAAATAGGATGGATGGGTGTCATTTCCTGAGGGAGGATGATTCGTGGCTTCTCATCCGTGCCTCTGGGACGGAGCCGCTCGTCCGCACATATTCGGAGGCTCGGTCGCCCGAGGATGCAGAGAGACTCCTTGCCCTGGCGAGGGAACTCATTGGCGTGTGATACTACCCTGGCTTCGTTGCGCGCGCCGCTATATCGGCCTTCGCCGTTTAAATGAGGAGACGAAATAGGTTTAGCGGCTTGTGTTGTATCCGGCCATTGTGCTTGTGCGCGAGGTCCTACTACCTGCGTTTGAGTGAAAAATCTCTGCCGCCGCTGCTGTTATTTCCTCCCTCAAATAAGGGTTCGGCGGCCAAAATGTCTTATAAAACCATCCCTCTATTATGACACCTGTTTATCTATAATACTAAAATAAATGCTAAAATACTAAGAGTAGATAGTGGAAATGGGCCTTCAAAAAAGTTGAGTCTCCTTGACTATTGGGCCTAACTAGTATATCTAAAACCAGCCAATTCACTGGTATTGGCATAGATAAAATGAGAAAGAGAAAGGAGGAGGGATATGGCAGTGCGTGTTGCAATAAATGGCTTTGGTAGGATAGGGAGGTGTATTCTCAGGGAAGTGGTCTCCGACCCAGAGGTTGAGGTCGTTGCGATAAACGACCTTTTCGACCCACCCATCCTTGCACATCTTTTGAAGTACGATTCTATCTTTGGGGCAGCTCCATTTAAGGTGGAGGTCGGCGAGGGCGAACTTGTAGTGGGTGGAAAAAAGATTCGTCTTATGAAGGAGACAGATCCGACTAAACTTCCATGGGGCGAAATGGGTGTAGACATTGCAATGGAGTGCACAGGTAAGTTTACAGACAGGGAAAAGGCGGCGGCGCACCTCAAGGCAGGTGCAAAGAAGGTGATCGTCTCTGCACCTTCTAAAGGTGCGGATGCGACCCTCGTCATGGGTGTAAATCATGAGACATTTGATCCGAAACGGCATGAGGTAGTTTCAAACGCCTCCTGCACCACAAATTGCCTCGCCCCGCTTGTCAAGGTTATTCATGAGAATTTCGGCGTGGAGCGTGGCTTTATGACCACTATCCACTCGTATACGAATGATCAAGAGATACTGGATGCGCCACACAAGGACTTCCGCAGGGCGCGCGCAGCAGCGATGTCGCAGATACCTACCAGCACTGGGGCGGCAAGGGCAATAGGTCTCGTCATTCCCGAGCTAGCCGGCAAGCTGGATGGCTTTGCAATGCGAGTCCCCACATATGATGTAAGCTCCGTCGATCTTGTAGTAGTCTGTAAAAAATCCCCCTCTGTTCAAGAGGTAAACGCCGCCTTAAAGAAGGCCTCGGAGACTAGCCTCAAGGGTATCTTGGGTTATACAGAAGAACCGCTGGTCTCTGTAGACTTTATTAGGTGCGCATATTCATCTGTTGTGGATGCGTTGTCTACGAAGGTAATAGGTAACCTCGTGAATGCAGTATCGTGGTACGACAATGAGTATGCATTTTCGAAGAGGATGATAGACCTCGCAAAATATATGTCCAAGAGGATGTAATTATGGCGATCAAATATATAAATGAATTAGATATCAAGGAGAAGAAGGTATTTTTAAGGCTTGATCTGAATGTTCCCCTCAAAGAGGGGAAGATTACTGATGATACAAGGATTCGCGCGGCACTTCCCACTATAAACTTTGCCCTCGAAAAGAAGGCGGCCATCATCATGGCCTCCCACCTTGGAAGGCCGAAGGGCAAGAGGGACGAGAAGTATACGTTAAGGCCTGTGGCTGCAAGGCTTGCCGAAATCTTGGGCAAGGATGTGATATTTCCAGAGGATTGTGTGGGTGATGCTGTAAAGAAACTCGCCTTTGATCTGAGGCCTGGAGAGGTGATGCTACTTGAAAACTTAAGGTTCCATAAAGAAGAAGAGGAGGGTGACCCGAAGTTTGCGGAGATGTTGGGGAGGCTGGCTGAGGTCTACGTAAATGATGCGTTTGGCGCGATCCATCGCCCGCATGCCTCCATTGTAGGCATTACAAACTATGTCCGTCAGAAGGGGGCAGGTTTTCTTATCAAAAAGGAGTTGGAATTTTTGGGACAGATCCTCTCTTCTCCGGAGAGGCCATTTGTTGCTGTGCTAGGCGGTGCCAAGGTCTCTGACAAGATAGGCGTGATCCAGAACCTCATATCCAAGGTGGATGCGATGGTGATTGGTGGGGCGATGGCGTATACCTTCCTCAAGGCAAAAGGTTATGAGATCGGCAATTCGCTCTTTGAGCCCGATCATCTGTATACCGCATCGGAGATACTAAAGCGCGCTGAGGTGAGAGGGGTAGATGTGCTCCTCCCAGAGGATCACGTAGTTGCCAAAGAGGCAAAGGAGGGGGTTTCATATAGCCATACAGATGATGTAAATATTCCGATGGGTATGGTTGGACTTGATATAGGTGAAAAGACGATAAAGAGATTTAAGGAGAGGATTGGCGCTAGTAGGACGGTGTTTTGGAATGGTCCGATGGGTATGTTTGAAGTGCCTCCATTTGACCGCGGAACTGTTGAACTGGCCAAGGCGGTTGCATCCTCCAATCTGATTAGTGTGATAGGCGGAGGAGATACAGTGGCCGCCATTACCAAGGCTGGGGTAGAGGATAGGATATCGCACATATCAACAGGAGGAGGAGCGAGCCTCGAATTTTTAGAGGGAAAGAGACTGCCTGGGTTAGTGGCGCTTGAACTGTGATGTGAACTATACGTTGTGGGGGTATTATGAAGAAGAGACTTATTGCCGGAAATTGGAAGATGAATAACACAGTACCTGAGGCGCTGAAATTAGTTACAGCGGTGAGTCGTGGTGTGAAAGAAATCTCTGGCAATGTTGAAGTGGTTGTAATACCGCCGTTCACTTCCTTGTATTCTGTTGGCGTTTTTATCCAGGAGTTCGATTGGATGTCTCTTGGTGCCCAAGATATGTTTTGGGAGGATTCTGGCCCATACACAGGTGAAATTTCGGGAGCATTGTTAAAGGACGTTGGATGTAGTTATGTCGTAGTTGGTCATTCGGAGAGGCGGGCTATATTTGGTGAAACGGATGAGGCGATCAACAAAAAGGTAATGGCGGCACTGAGGAATGAATTGATTCCAATAATATGCGTTGGTGAAACATTGGAAGAGAGAGAAAGAGGGAGACACTTTGAGGTGGTGGAGCAACAGCTGAAGAAGTGCCTATTTGGGCTATCTTCGAAGGAGGCAAGTGGCGTGGTTATTGCGTATGAACCTGTTTGGGCGATAGGTACGGGGAAAAATGCCTCTGCAAAGGATGCCGAAGACATGCACCACTTCATGAGAAATCTCCTTGAAAAAGTATTTGACGCTCCCACCGCTGCTGATATACGTATTATCTACGGTGGCAGTGTAAAAAAGGGAAATGTAAGCTCTATTATGTCGGGAAAGAATGTGGATGGTGTGTTGGTCGGCGGCGCTAGCTTGAATGGAGAAGAATTTGTAGGTATTATAGATACGGTTTGCAGTATGTAAGCGGAGGTAGTAATGCTTCATGGTATAATCTTTACATTACAGATAGTAAGTTGCATATTTCTTATCCTGCTTGTGTTATTGCAGAAGGGTGAAGGAGCCGAGATCGGTGCGACATTTGGAGGGGCGTCACAGACAGTATTTGGGCCTAGGGGACCAGCTACATTTATAAATAAACTTACAGTAGCGGTGGCGATAGTTTTTTTCGGTACTTCGCTGGCATTGGCCGGGATGGCAAAGCATACCTCTTCCCGCTCTGTGATAGAGAAGGCAGGTGCCAGTGAGACTTATCCTATGAAATCTCAGGCTGGGGCTACAAGTGCTGATCAGGGTGCGTCTTCGACGCCATCAGAGAATTTGCCCAATGCGGGTGAGAGTGCGAAATCTACTGACACAGGGAAGGATGTTGGATCGCAGACCAATACCACTGGTACTGGTAGTAATGGCAATTAACTTTTGAATGTGCTCAGGTGGTGGAATTGGTATACACGCATGTTTGAGGGGCATGTGCCGCAAGGCTTGCGGGTTCGAATCCCGCCCTGAGCACCACTGAAAGCCTAGGCAGGTGAGGCCTAGGCATTTTTGTGTTATCTTCTGTGTAGAATGTAGATATGCGATGGGCGGGTGAGAACCCGCATCCGGGTTCGGCCAGGCCATCGTCGCCGCTTCGAAGTAAGCGGCGATATGATATCATGCTTGCTAGGGGCACCCTCCCCAAAGGAGGGTCTAGCAAGCATTACCTTACCTGCTTTGCACCGAGAGGTGCAAATATCCCGCCCTGAGCACCACTGAAAGCCTAGGCAGGTGAGGCCTAGGCATTTTTGTATTATCTTCTGTGTAGAATGTAGATATGCGATGGGCGGGTGAGAACCCGCACCCGGGTTCGGCCAGGCCATCGTCGCCGCTTCGAAGTAAGCGGCGATATGATATCATGCTTGCTAGGGGCACCCTCCCCAAAGGAGGGTCTAGCAAGCATTACCTTACCTGCTTTGCACCGA
>Ga0078972_1005177_pt3 | contig 21541 bp, 27 predicted proteins | sample YelNatPaOPGAMG01_FD_67568 | JGI IMG/M metagenome (GOLD analysis project Ga0078972, IMG submission 67568) | Hot spring thermophilic microbial communities from Obsidian Pool, Yellowstone National Park, USA - OP-RAMG-01 (SPADES assembly) (version 2) | ecosystem: Environmental > Aquatic > Thermal...
ACTATGAACATCAAACCATTATCAGATCATATTTTTGTTGAACCATTAAGTGAAGAAAAAACTACCAAGGCTGGTATTATTATTCCTGATACTGCTGAAGAAAAACCAGTAACAGGAGTAGTAATTGCTATTGGTCCTGGTAGAACAACAGAAGATGGTAAAATTATTCCCATGTCAGTAAAGGTCGGTGATAAGATTTTATTTACTAAATACGCTCCGAATGAGATTAAAATAGAAGATAAAGAATATCTAGTTATTCGAGAGGATGATGTTTTGGCAATACTAGAATAGAAAATAATAGAAATAAATTAAGATTATTTTTTAAAATTTAAAATTTAAAATTAATTAAACTATGGCTAAACAAATTATTTTTGACGAAAAAGCTCGTCAAGCCCTCAAAAGAGGGGTTGATAAATTAGCTCAAGCTGTTGTTGTTACTTTAGGCCCTAAAGGTTCGAATGTTATTCTCGATCGAGGTTTTGGAACACCACTCATTACTAATGATGGTGTTACTATTGCTAAAGAGATAGAATTAGAAGATAAGGTTGAAAATTTAGGGGCTGAAATTTTAAAAGAAGCAGCTGAAAAAACAAATGATGCTGCTGGTGACGGAACAACAACAGCAATTCTTTTAGCTTGGTCAATTATTACTTTAGGTTTAAAAAATGTTGCTGCTGGAGCTAATCCTTTGAGTATTAAAAAGGGTATTGAAAAAGCAGTAACAAAAGTTGTTGAGGCTTTAAGAAAGATATCTCAAAAAGTAGAAGGACATGATGCGGTGTGCGATGTTGCTACCATTTCTTCTAAAGACAAGGAAATCGGTGAATTAATAGCTTCGATTATTGATGAAGTTGGTAAAGATGGTGTGATTACTGTGGAAGAAGCAAAGACATTAGGCTTATCAAAAGAAGTAGTTAAGGGATTGCAATTTGATCGCGGTTATATTTCTCCTTATATGATTACTGATACTGAAAAAATGGAGGCTCGTTTGGAAGATCCTTATATTTTAATTACTGATCAAAAGATTTCCAATATTCGTGATATTTTGTCTTTATTAGATAAAGTATTACAGAGTGGTAAAAAAGATTTATTAATTATTGCTGATGATGTTACTGGTGAAGCTTTAGCCACTATTATCTTAAATAAATTACGCGGTGTCTTTAATGTTGTTACTGTTAAAGCTCCTGGATTCGGTGATCGTCGTAAAGAATTATTAGAAGATATTGCAATAGTAACTGGTGGTAAAGTTATTTCTGAAGAATTAGGTTTAAAATTAGAAAAAGCTGAAATCGAAGATTTAGGCCAAGCCCGTTTAGTTATTGTTAATAAAGATAATACTACTATTGTTGATGGCGCTGGCTCTAAAGAGGCAATTGAAAAAAGAATTAAACAAATCAAAACTGAATTAGAAGTAACTGAGTCAGAATTTGATAAAGAAAAATTACAAGAAAGATTAGCTAAATTGGCTGGTGGCGTAGCAGTTATAAAAGTTGGGGCACCAACAGAAGTTGAACAAAAAGAAAAACAACACCGAGTTGAAGATGCGGTTCGTGCTGCTAAAGCAGCTTTAGAAGAGGGAATTGTTCCTGGCGGTGGTATCGCTTTCTTAAAAATTCAAGATGCTTTAAATGAAGTTGAAACAGAAAATGAAGATGAAAAAATTGGTGTTGAAATTATTCGCAAAACATTAGAGCAGCCAATTAAGAAAATTGCTGAAAATGCTGGTAAAGACGGAGCAGTAATTTTAGAAGAAGCAAGAAAAAGAGGAAATAATGAAGGTTTTAATGCTTTAACTGGAGAATTTGTTGATATGATTAAAGCTGGTATTGTTGATCCTACTAAAGTCACTCGTAGTGCTTTAGAAAACGCAGCTTCGGTAAGTAGCATGCTTTTGACTACTCGAGCTGTTGTTTATGAAATACCTGAGAAAAAAGAAGAACATGCTTCTCCTGAGCCAATGAGTGAAGAATATTAAAAAGTATGATATTATTAATTAAAGGTCGATAATCTAAAAGTAAAATTTAAAATATGTCAACAACCTTAATAATTATTTTAGTACTCATTGGAGTATATCTCATTGTTACTTATAATTTATTTATTCGTAAAAGAACAAGAGTGAGGGAAGCATGGTCTGATATTGAAGTGCAATTAAAAAGACGTTATGACCTCATTCCCAATTTAGTGGAGACAGTTAAAGGCTATGCTACTCATGAAAAAGATGTTTTTGAGAAAGTAGCTTTGGCTCGGAGTGGCCACTAATTATTGCTGTAGTTATTGCTTTAATTCAAAGTATTAGTAGTTATTGGTATTCTGATAAAATTATTCTCTCTTTATCTCGAGCTCATGGCCCAATTGAAAAACAAGATAATCCAGATTTATATCGAATTGTTGAAAATTTAGCTATTACTGCTGGTTTACCAACGCCTAAAATTTACATTATTGATGACCCGGCAATTAATGCTTTTACTACTGGCCGTGATCCTCAACATGCAGTTGTTTGTGTTACTTCGGGTTTGTTAGAAAAGTTAGAAAAACCAGAAATTGAAGGAGTGATTAGTCATGAATTAGCTCATATTGGTAATCGAGATATTTTGTTGGGTTCAGTAGTAGTGGTACTAGTAGGAGTAATTTCAATTTTATCTGATTTATTGTTAAGAAATTTAAGATGGGCTGGTTATAGGAGAAATGAAGATGAAAACGAAATCGGGATTATTATTTTAATAGTCGGCTTAATTATGAGTATTCTTGCTCCTTTAGCAGCTACTTTATTACAATTAGCTATTTCAAGAAGAAGAGAATTTTTGGCTGATGCTACTGGAGCTTTATTGACTCGTTATCCCGAAGGATTAGCCCGAGCTTTAGAAAAAATTAAAAACGATCCTTTTCCATTAAAAACAGCTAATACTGCAACGAGCCATTTATTTATTTCTGATCCTTTTAAGCAAGAAAGACATTCTTGGTTTTATAATTTATGGCAGACCCATCCTCCGATTGAAGAAAGAATTAGGCTACTAAGAGAAATGGATGTTAATAATTTAAATATTTAATTAATAAAAAAATTAATTTAATAAAGATATGGATAATGTTAATAATTTAATTATTATTGGTGGTGGTCCGGCTGGTTTATCAGCTGGTGTTTATGCTGGTCGAGCTAATTTAGAACCATTAATATTTACTGGTCAACCAGGAGAAGGAGAGTTAGTTAATGCTATTGATGTTGATGATTTTCCTGGTTTTCCGCAGGGAATTTCTGGATTAGAATTATTAGGTTTAATGCGTCAGCAAGCAGAAAAATATCATTGTCAATTAATTGATCAAAAAGTTGTAAAAGTAGATTTATCGCAAAAGCCTTATAAAGTAATAAGCCAGGATGGCAAAGAATATTTTAGCAAATCTTTAATTATTGCTACTGGTGGCAGAAATCGTTTTTTGGGACTCGAAAAAGAAAAAGAATTATTAGGGCATGGTGTTTCTGTTTGTGCTATTTGTGATGGTGCTTTCTTTAAAAATAAAATTGTCGCTGTTGTTGGTGGTGGGGATGTTGCTTTAGAAGATGCTCTCTATTTAACTAAATATAGCGATCTTGTTTACTTAATTCATCGTCGTGACCAATTTAGAGCCTCTCCAGTTTTTCAAGAGGAAGTATTAAAAAATCCTAAGATTAAAATTTTATTTAATAGTGAAGTAGTAAAACTGATAGGGGATAAACAATTAGAAAGAATCGTGGTTAAAAATAATCAAACAGGAGAAGAAAAAGAATTAGAAATAGCTGGTTTATTTTTGGCAATTGGTTTTGAACCCGTAGTTGATTTTCTAGAAAATCAGTTAGAACTTGACGAAAAAGGATATCTCAAAGTTTCTGATAATGTTAAAACTTCAAAAGAAGGCGTTTTTGCTGCTGGTGATGTTTGTGATTCAAGATATCGCCAGGCAGTCATAGCTAGTGGTATGGGTGCGATAGCCGCAATTGAAGCAGATAAATGGCTTAGAACTCAAGATAATAAATAATAAATATTAAATAATGAAGGATTTATTAACCATTAAAAATTTAACCGTTGGCTTAAAAAAGAAAATAATTTTAAATGATATTAATTTAAATATTAAAGAAGGCGAGGTTCATGTTTTAATTGGGCCAAACGGAAGTGGTAAATCTACTTTAGCTAGCGCTATTATGGGATTGTCTCCTTTTAAAATAATAGAAGGAGACATTTTATTAGAAAATAAAAATATTACTAAATTGCCACCGGAGCAAAGGTTTTTATTAGGGATTAGTTTAGTGTTTCAAAATCCACCACCAATTAAAGGAGTCACCTTACAGGAACTATCATTACAAATTCAAAAGAAACTTAAAACTCCCTCGGAGCTAATATTTTTTTCTAAAGAAGTGGAAAATCTAAAAAACAGAGAGATTAATGTAGGCTTTTCTGGTGGCGAGAAAAAAATCGCTGAATTATATCAAATCTCTTTAAATAAAAATAATCGATTAATAATTTTTGATGAAATTGATTCTGGTTTAGATTTAGAAAAAACTAAATTAGTAATTGATTTTGTCAAAAAACAATCTAAGAAAAATAAAATAGCGTTTTTAATTATTACCCACAGAGAAGAATTGTTAAAATTATTAAATCCCTCAAAAGTGGAAGTAATTTTAAACGGTAAAATTTTATGTTCTTTAAAAGATTGGCGAATGGTATTTAAGACAATTAAAAAATATGGTTACGAAAAATGTAAAACCTGTACCAAGACTTTAAAATACAAAAATGAGTAATAAGAATAATAATTTATATTATTTAGACCATAAGGCATTAAATATTACTCCTCCTCAAGGAGTAGAGATTTTATTATCGAAAGAGGCTTATCAAAAATATCCTTGGACTAAAAAATATTTTGGTAAAGAACCTAGCGATGGCTATTTTATTTGGGTTAAAAAACAACCTAAAGTACCATTAGTTACTTGTGTGGCTTTATCACAAGAAAAAATAGAACAAAAAATGAGTAACTTATTGGTAATTGAACCTCATATTGATGCTATAAGTAATGTTAGTTGTTTAGCTTTGCAAAGTGGATTATGCGGTAAACACATTGCCACTGGTAAAATAATTTTAAAAGAAGGTTCATCTTTAAAATACCATGATTTGCATACCTGGGGTCAAGGTGATTATGTTGAACCTAATTACGAATTTTATTTAGAAAAAAATAGTCGGTTAGAATATCGTTATCAATTATTAAAAAGTCCTCATGACTTAAATATTAATAATAAATTCTATTTAGAAGATAATGCCAGTATTTATAGTGAAGTAGTTGTTGAAGGAATAAAATCTGATATTAATATTAATGAGGAACTTACTTTAAAAGGTAAAAATAGTCAGGGAGCTTTATATTTAAGAATTGTGGCCTCCAAAAAAGCCAAAATCAAAGCCTTAAGTAAAATCACTGCTTTAAATGAATCAAAAGGACATTTAGATTGCCGAGGTTTATTATTAGATAAAGAATCGCAAATTGATTTAATTCCTGAACTAAATAATAAAAATCCATTATCTTCATTGACTCACGAGGCTTATCTTGGTAAAATAAATAATGAAGAAATTAATTACTTAAGAAGTAGGGGTTTAACCCAAAAACAAGCAATTGACTTAATTGTTAATGGTTTTTTGCATCTCTCTTCTTAATTTTTAAAATTACAAGTTTAAAATTTAAAATTTAAAATTTAAAATTATTTATTATGTGCGGACCACTTTGTGCTGTTGGGATAGCTGGTGGTTTATGGCTATCCAAATTATTAGGTATTGATGACTTAACTTTAGGATTATGGATTGGTGCTTTAATTTTATCTTTCTCGGTTCAATTTAATAAGTTTTTAATTAAACGAAAAATTGCTTTTCCTTTTAGTTTTTGGGTGATTTTTATTTTGACTATTATTCTTAGCTTTTTACCGATTTGGAAAGATTTAAATTGGCAACCAGAAAATCTCTTTTGTGGTTTACCCCGAGTAATTAGTGGCTCTTTGATAGGAATGATAATTTTATTTGGTAGTGATTGGCTTAATAATTTTATTTTAAAAAAATATCATCAAAATAAGGTTTATTTTCCTTATCAAAGAGTAATAGTGCCAATTATTGTTTTAATAATTGTTAGTATCATTTTTGAATTATGGGTTTGTAAAATATTTTAATAAGAGATAACAAAATTAAAAATATGGAAAAAGAAGAATTCTCAAATATTATTAATAAAATTCAGGAATTAAAAAATGGGAAAAATCCTTTAGATTTATCTTCTAAAGAAGATTTAGCAGTGGGAATTATGAATTTAATCTCTATGGAAGAGCACTTCTTTTTTACCTATAACAAAACCAAAGATGAGAAATATTTAGATTTACTTAATCAAACGAGAGAAATAAGGAAAAATCTTTTAAAAGAAATTGTGAAAAATCCTCAAGGAGAAGTTTGGTGTATTTCAAAACACTTATTAGCGATTACAATGAGATTAATGGAAGTAGGGACTAAAAAATTATCTGACGGAGAAACAGATAAAGCAAAAGATTTATTTGATAAATCTTACTTCTTCTGGAATCTTTTTTGGGGTTTAAATTTGGGTATTATTAATATAAAAGATATTGATAATCCAGATGAAAATTTAAAGCAATCAAAACCTCAAAAAGAGGAAACTCAAACAGCAAAAGATGAAGAAATCAATCTATTAAACGATGATAATTCTCAAAATAAAAAATTAAGTGTTTTTAGTAAATTAGGCAAAATGATTGAGGAAATACTTGATTGTTGCAAAGAATAATTATGGATGTTTCTTTGTTTGATTATTATTTACCAAAAGAGCTAATTGCTCAGGAACCAATTGAGCCGCGAGACCATTCGCGGCTTATGGTTTTAAATAGAAAAAACCAAACTATTACTCATTCCTATTTCTATCAAATTATTGATTATTTAAATGAGAATGATGTTTTAGTGTTTAATAATTCTAAAGTTGTTCCTGCTCGTCTTGTAGGTTATAAAAAATCGAGTCAGAATAAAGCAGAAATTTTATTAATCAGACCAGAAGATAAGGAAATTTTTGATTTTACTTCTTGGCCTTTTTTTTGGCGAGCGATTGGCAAGCCTAATTTAAAAGAAGGGCAAATAATAGTTTTTAATAATGACTTAGAAGCTGAAGTGATTAAAAAAGATAATTATGAAATAGTAATAAAATTTAATAAAGAAGGTAATGACTTAAAAAATGATATCTTATCTTTTGGAGAAATGCCCTTACCTCCTTATATTGAACATCCTACTAATAAATCTTATAAAGAATATCAAACAGTTTATGCTCAAAAAGAAGGGTCAATAGCAGCGCCAACAGCAGGCTTTCATTTTACCAAGAAATTGTTAGATAAAATAAAAAATAAAAGTATTGAGATGGAATTTGTAATTCTTCATGTGGGATTAGGGACTTTTTTGCCAGTAAAGGAAAACGAAATCGAAAAGCATCAAATGCATTCTGAATATTTTGTTATTTCCGATGAGGTAGCTTTGAGATTAAATGAAGCTAAAAAGAAAGGAAAAAGAATTATTAGTGTTGGAACTACCGTAACTCGAGTTTTAGAAACTTCTAGTGATAATCAAGGAATAATAAGACCTCAGAGTGGTTGGACCAATCTTTTTATTTATCCTGGTTATCAATTTAAATTCATCGATGCTTTAATTACTAATTTCCACCTACCGAAATCAACTTTATTAATGCTGGTTTCAGCTTTTGCGGGGAGAGAGTTTATTTTAAAAGCTTACGAAGAAGCAGTAAAGCAAAAATATCGATTTTTTTCTTTTGGCGACGCAATGTTTATTCAATGACCTTGGGTCCTGATGATTTAGAAAATTTAGGGGCAGAAATTATTCTGGTTAACGCGCTACATTTGCATTTAAGGCCAGGGGAAGACCTGATTCAGTATTTAGGTGGTATCCATAACTTTATGGGCTTTCAAAGGCCAATTTTGAGCGATTCTGGGGGTTTTCAGGCGTGGAGTTTAAGCAAAAAAGGTGCAAAATTGAGCCAAATTAACGATGATGGGGTGACATTTAAATCACCGTGGGATGGGTCAAGTCATTTTATCACTCCAGAAAAAGCGATTGAAATTGAACATAAGATAGGAAGTGATATTATTATGACTTTTGATGAGTGTGCGCCCGATGATGCTGATAAAGATTATATTCAAAAATCAATGATAAGAACTCATTTGTGGGCTGAAAGGTCTTTAAAAGAACATCAAAAATTATCTCAAAAAGAAAAAGAAGAAGGTAAAAATTCACCGCTTCTTTTTGGTATTATTCAAGGGGGACCTTTTTTGGATTTAAGAAAAGAATCAGCCAAATTTATTTCTTCTTTGCCATTTGATGGTTTTGCTTTAGGCGGTGAAACTATTGGTTATAATATGGATAAGACTTTAGAAATTATTGAAGAAGTTAAGCCTCTATTACCAGCTGATAAACCATTATATACGATGGGATTAGGCTCTAATCCCCAAGATATTATTGAAGTTGTCAAACGAGGTGTTGATATGTTTGATTGTGTGAATCCGAGTCGCATTGCTCGACATGGTGATTTATATACAGGGAAAATAGTTATTGATAATCAAGGAGTCAAAATTGAATCAGAAGAGGGTGGTATTATAAATATCTCTAATTCCCGTTATCGTAATGACAATAAACCAATAGATGAAGATTGTGATTGTTATACTTGTCAAAATTTCTCTCGAGCTTATTTAAATCATTTGTATCTTAATAAAGAACCCTTATATTTAAGATTAGCTACGATTCATAATTTAAGATATATGTTAAGAGTTATAAAAGCTTTAAGAGAAAATATTAATCAAACAATATGAAATTACTACTTCATTCTTGTTGTGCTCCTTGTGCTTTACCATTAATAGAAGATTTAAAAAAAACAAATAATCCAAAACCGTCAAAATTACTAATGAAAGATACTTATCTTCAAATGATTATTAATGCTTCTGGTTCTTCTCTGTGGCTTAATAATTACGGCATTGTCAATGGTAAAAAAGCGGATTTAGTAGCTAATGGTAGTTTAAGCTGTGCATTTTTCGTTACCTCGATATTAAAAATTTTTGATTTAATTAGGAATTTACACCTTACTGTCGAAGGGACAGAAAAAGATTTAATTAAAAGTGGCTGGCAGGAAATAAAAATTTCTAAAAATATGCCCCAAGGAGCAATTCTTATTTGGGAAAAACAAAAAACTTTAGATTCAAATACTTTTCATCTTCATATTGGCTTTTATTTAGGAGAAGAAAAAGCTATAAGTAATAGTGAAGTAAATAGATTCCCCATAATTCATCATTATACTTATTATAATACGAGACAAATTATTAAAGCTTATTATCACAAAAAATTAGATGAAGTAATTAATTTATAATGAAAAATTGGTCTTTAAAATTTAATCCTCATCGAGTGGCTTTTAGAACGCCTTCATTATTTCGTTTAAGAAAAATTATAAAAATTAATCAATTGAAGGCAAGGCAATCTTTTAATAAAAGAAAAAATGGATAATAAACTTTTTAATAAAATATTAGTAAATAAAAAAATAATTCTAATTTTAATATTAGGTTTATTAATTTTGACTCTTTTTGGTTATTATTTTTATCGAGTTAAACAAAAACCATTATTAGAAGATTTAAAACTGTTTATTATTCATCCTGATACTAAACAATTAAAACCAACTAATGTTTTAACTCCTAAAGATGATTTTTTAATTACTTTTAGATATTATGGTTCTCTTAATGAAGACAAATTAAGAATTTTTTTACAAAAAAATAGCGATAATAATAAAAGTAAAATTTATGAGGGAAGGATTGATATTGGTGATAACGAATTATGTTGTTTTGTTGCTCCGACGAGCACTGGCCCTTATAAATTAATTTTTGAATTAAAAAATAAACAATTAGTTTGGCCTTTTATCATTACTGAAAAACCTGTTAGTTATGATTTTTATCATTTATCACCGCGCTCAACGATTCCTTATCCTAAATGGCAAGTTCTTGACATCGATTTGATTAACAGAATGATTACTAATATTTATTACTCTTATTCTAAGAAATTAAGCGAAGGGTTTGTGGTGCTTTTAGCAGTTCAGGACGAAAATAATAGTCGTTTTATAATTAGTCAGAGAGTAATTAATAATTATAAAAATGTCCCTTTTGGTAATATAGTCCAAGATATTTTAAAACAAGAAAATGAAGCTTTACTTAAAGCCAATATTATTACTGACTATAAAATATTAGAGGAACAATATGGAAATAAAGAAATTTATCTTAAAGTAAGAACTATCACTAATGGAATAAGTTATATTATTTTTAATAAAACTTATGAAACCACTAATTTGTTAAATCAAAAGGTATTAATTAATGTTTCTTTAAGTTGTCCTGAAAAATTAGTTGATTTTTATCAACCAATAGCTAATTATATTTTTGAACACATAGAGATTAATCCTTCTTAGGAAGTTTTTTATTTAAATGCTTGAAGTTAATACTAATGCCTCGTTCTACGACTTCAGAATAGAGGCGTTTTATTTTAAAAGTATTTTTTATTACTTCTAGCGCTTTTTTCTCATTAAAATTAGTACAAGAGAACAAATCAAAAGCAAAATAGTTATCTTCTGGCCAAGTATGAATTGATAAATGTGATTCAGCGATAATATAAAAAGCGGTTATACCTCCTTTTAAATCTTTGGGCGCATCTGGCTTTTTAGGAAATTGATAAATTACTGGTTTAAGAACAGGAGTGATATTAACCGCCTTCACAATTTTTTCAAACATCTTTTTGATGAGTTGTTTGCTAGTTAAATCTTTTGGATTGTCGGTAATAACCTCAACCAAAAGATGTTTGCCGTACCACATAAGCGTAAAAATTAAAATTTTTAGAGTGCGAGCGAGTAATTTTATAAAAATTACTCAAAAATTTTTTATTATAATTTTTTCTTAATCGATATTATTTTAATTGATTTAATTTAAAAGTCAATAGTTTTTTGGTATAATATACGATATAAAATAAAATCCCAAATCCTAATGACCAATGACCAATCAAATTCTAAATCCTAAGAACCAAACGAATAATAAATTTTCAATTATCAATTTTCAATTAATTACTTTTGATTTTTGACTTTCTATTATTGAGATTTATGATTTTTCAACTATTAATTCGTTAACTCGTTAATCCGTTAACTCGTTAATTCTTTAATGTATTAATTTTATACAAGATACAAAATACTAAATACAAGATTCTAAATTCCACTTTTGACTTTTAACTTTTGAATTTTGACTTTTTACTTTTTATTGTAATTTTAAATATGCCTAAACTTTATAGAAAACTAAATAATGATACAATTCAGTGTTTGGCTTGTAATAATTATTGCGTGATACCTAACGGAAAAACTGGTATTTGCGGTGTGAGACAAAATGAGAATGGAAAATTAAAACTATTAGTTGATAATAAAGCAGTGGCAGTTAATTTGGATCCGATTGAAAAGAAGCCCTTGTTTCATTTCTTTCCTGGTTCGATAGCATTTTCTTTAGGCACTTTTGGCTGCAATTTTGGTTGTGAGTTTTGTCAAAATTGGGATATCTCCCAAGCACCAAAAGAGACAACAATAGAATTTTGGGGTGAAGATTGGCCACCAGAAAAAATTATTAACTATTGTCAGAAACATAATATATCTGTGATTGCTTATACTTATAATGAGCCAACAATATGGACCGAATACGCTTTAGCAATAATGAAATTGGCTCATAAAAACAAAATCAAGAATGTTTGGGTTTCTAATGGTTATATGAGTAAAGAAACATTAAAGCTAATCGCTCCTTATTTAGATGCTATTAATGTTGATTTGAAAAGTTTTCGAGAAGAGTTTTATCAAAAAGTGGTTCACGCTCATATTGAACCAGTGAAAGAAAATATTAAAAAAATATGGGAAATGGGCATTTGGGAAGAAGTAACTACTTTAATTATCCCTGGTTTTAATGATTCCGAAAATGAATTAAAAGAAATAGCACAATTTTTAGTAACAATTTCTCCTGATTTACCTTGGCATATTTCAGCTTTTTATCCTAATTATAAAATGTTGGATGTTCCTTTAACACCTAAGGAAACCCTACTTAAAGCTTATCATATTGGCAAGGATGCCGGATTAAAATATGTTTATACTGGTAATATTCCTGATTCTAATTATGAAAGTACTTATTGTCCTAATTGCGGCTTTAAATTAATTGAAAGGTGGGGAATTGAGATGATTGAAAATAATCTTTTAGGAGATAAATGTCCTAAATGCGGTACTAAAATAGCAGGAAGATTTTAATTAGAATCATGAATCATGAAATCAAGTATCTTGTATTTAGTATTTTGTATTTAGTATTAATTTTCAATTATCAATTTACAATTTTCAATAAATTTTTAATTTTCAATTGCTAAATTTGATTTATGTATTTGAGAAATCCCCAATTTGCCGGTACTTTTTATCCTGATGATCCTCAAGTTTTAAAAGAAATGATTGAGGGTTTTTTGCATCAGGTAATTATTCCAAAATTAAAAGTAAAGCCAAAGGCATTAATTGTGCCTCATGCTGGTTATATTTACTCGGGTATCGTTGCTGCTTATGGTTATAAAACTTTAATGGGTTTTAAATATAAAAGAATTGTTCTTCTTGGGCCAAGTCATAATTTTATTTTTTCTGGTTTAGCTGTTAGTCCTAATGGAAAATGGTTTACTCCCTTAGGAGAAGTAGAATCAGAAGGGATTAGCGCTTTTTCTAAAATAAGAGATGTAATTGAATCATCTAACCTTATTGAGTCGTCACAGATTCACGAGATAGAGCATTCTTTAGAGGTTCAAATTCCCTTTTTGCAAGTAGTTTTAGATAATTTCAAAATAGTTCCTATTTTAACAGGCGAAGTTAATACCGATACCGCATCTTTTTTAATTAATTCAATACTTGATGAAAATACTCTATTAATAGTGAGTTCTGATTTAAGTCATTATTATTCTTATGAGGACGCTCAAAAATTAGATCAAGTAACAATTGACGCTATTCTTAATTACGATATTAATGCTTTAAGAACTTTTGGTGAAGCTTGTGGAATTACTGGTATTGAAATTCTTTTAAAAATTGCTGCACAAAATAAGTGGCAAATTAAATTATTAAAAGCCGCTAATTCTGGTGATACTAGCGGCTTAAAAGATCAAGTGGTAGGTTATGCCAGTTTTGTCCTTTATTCTGAAAAGTAATTCCAAATTAATTTTCTTTGAATTTTTCTACTTCATATTCACTCAGCTCTAATTTTTTAAAATCTTGCCATTCATTCGGATTTAATCCTGCTTTATAGGAAAGGTGGGTTAAAAATTCTTGTGGTTCTGGTAATTCTTCCCATACTTGAGGCAAGAAAGTAGCCTGGTAGTTATCCTTTTTTAATAAAATGCCAGGCTTTTTTTGTTTTAAATAATCTAAGAGTTCAGTTAAGTCCTTAAATTTATTAAGGTCAATATTTTTTAAAGGGGAGAGAATTGATATTTCTATTTTTACTTTTTCTAGTTCATTAAGGGATAATGGTTCAAAACGAGGATCAAGAAAAGCGCTCGCTAAACTATTATCAATCACGCTTCGATACAATGGTTTAGCAGCTTCCATTTCTCCCATACAACCTCTTAATTCATTATTAATAGTTAAAGTTACAAAAGTAGCCCGCTTTTTTAATAATTCTTTATCTAAATCATCCTCATCAATAAATAAAATAGCATTTTCAGTGAGATATTTTTCAATTGCTCGACGGCTTAATTGAAGTAAATATTTTTGTTGTTCTTTAGTCATTTTAGATTAATTTTATTATTTTGAAAAAGATAGGGATAAATAATATTTCTTAATGTTTGAGGTTCAATTCCTGGGCAACTAGTAGGAATATTTCTAATAACATCTAATTCTTGATGACCTTTAATGATATTGGGGGTCCATTCTCTTCCTGATAAATCTGGCTTTTTTAGATAAAATTTATTAGCAGAAATATCTAAATGATATTCTTTTATTAAATATTGGATTAATTTTATTAAGGATTGTTTCATTGGCTCTGACATCTCATCATGTCCGGGACGAAAATCTCCCATTAAGGCAATACTTAAAGTACCATTATTGTGATAATAAGTATGAATGCCAACAGCGTATTTACCGCCGCGATTACCTTCGAATATTCTACCAGCGCCATCGATTAAATAATGGTATCCAATATCTTCCCATCCTCTTTTAACATGGTGTAGATAATAAATTTTTTGAAGTTCTTTTATACTGTCATTATAATTCGTGGTAAATTGTCCAGCTGTGTGATGAATAACGATTTCCTCAACCGGAAGATAATAATATAAAACATTATTAGATTGTATTTTTGTTTGTAAGAAAGTATTATCGTATTGTTTAAAATTTTTTAAATAATTATTTTCAATCAGTAGTGCTTTTTGATTTTCTTCATCTGAAAAAGTATTACTAACATCATATTCTTGTAAAGAACATTGTTCGTGCTGACAAATATTTTCATCTACGCCCCATTCTTCTCGACTAATGATTTCTATATTTTTATCGCCTAACAACCTTTTGCCATAAGTTTTATAAAAATCACTAAGGTTTACATGAGGAGGAATAGTAGGAATTAAAGAAGAAATATTTTTATTTAAAAAATAATCATCGTTATGAGATACAGTATTATTTAATTGAGCTAAATTATTATTAAAAGAGTTTTGTTGTAAAAAGGATAAAAAAAGTCCCAAGCTAATTCCTAATAAGAAAAAGATTAATAAACTAAAAATGTATTTAATATTTGTTCTCAAAAATCTTTTCATGGTTTTTTATGATTGAATTATTTGACCTAAAATCCATTGATTTCCTCTTAAAAAATCAGTACTTGACATTTCTTTTTTACCTTCTGGTTTTAAGATATTAATTTGGTAACTGTTTTTTAGGCATTTGACAGCTATTTTTTTATTTGGTGTTTGAAATATTTCTGATTTTAATTTTTTTACCATAAAAATCCAAAGCTTCAAAAATAATTTTTTCTGGTCTTTCTACTTCACCATAAATAAACGGTAAACTAAGACACCCTTCTTCAAAAACAACTGTCTTTTTTGAGGTTTTAAGAATTTTGGGATTAATAAAACTATAAAATTTATCGCCTATTTGGCAGACAATTATTCTTAAAGATTCTCCTATTTGAGGCGCAGCTAAACCAACCCCATCATTTTGAAGCATAATTTCTCTCATTTCTTGAATTAAGTCTCTAATTTGAGGAGTAATTTTTTCTACTTCTTTGCTTTTTTGTCTTAAAAAAGGATTATTTTCTCCAGTTATTATTGGTCTCATATTATAAGGTTAAAGGATATTTTTAGGATTAACATCAATTTTCCATGAAGCTGGAATTAAAGATAAAATTTTATTTCTTAAGAGAATTTCTTCTTTACTAAGTATTGGTTCTAAAATATTAAAAGAAAAAATGTTATTTAGTAAATCTAAGTGATTAATTTTATTATACTTCATTTTGATGATAATGTTAAAATGATATTTGTTTTGCTCCTTAAAAACGAAAGCTGGAACTGGACCAATTACTTGAATTAATTGTTCTAATTTTAAAGCATTAATTTTTAAGACTAATTTATCTTTTATCGAATTAGCTTCAGAAATGCCTTTATCTTGATTTTTAGTTGCTAAAGTTAATTTTATTACTTGCGCATATGGTGGCCAATTATATATTTCTCGCCACTTTAATTCCTCCTCATAAAATTCATTTATCTTATTGTTAATGAAATATTGAATTATTTTTTGTTGGGGATTAATAGTTTGGATAAATAATTCTTTAGCTGTTAAGTTTTTTAATTTCAAAAGCGTATTAAATATTTTTTCTTCGTTTTGATAATCAGGGAAAAACAAGAGATTATCAAAATTTGGCACAATAATATAGTCACTTTTTATAAGCTGAGGACGAAAAATTGCTTCGGTCGCTATTAAAATATTAATTTCTTTTTGGTTGAATTTATTAATAATATCTAGTTCGACATTGTCTTTTAAATCTCCTTCCAAAATAGCAATTTTTTTATGTTGAAAACCCATTTTTTTAAGCTCTAAATCTAATCTTTCAGTCCCTAAACCTAAAGGTATTAAACGATGACTTTGACAACTAGGACAAATGGTTGGTGGTTCAATTCGATAACCGCAGTGATGACATAATAAATATTTTTGATTATTATCTTGGTGAAAAGTTAAGGGAACATCACAATTAGGACATTTAATTACATTACCGCAATCTTGGCAAACAATACTAGTGGCTAAAGCTTTGCGATTAATAAAAATAATAACGTTTTCATTATCAGTTTTTATTTTATTTAATAAACTCTCAATTTCTTGAGAAAAAATTATAAATTTTTTAGTTTCTATTTTTTCTTTTTTTAAATCAATAATGGTAATAGAAGGTAAGTTGGGCATGATAATAAAAAGCTATTTTTTTAGCTAAATCTAAACTGTGGTAATAAGGTTTTTGACTAAAAGATTTATAACTTATATTATCGGGATTAATAATGATAATATTAGTTAAGTTGGTAAAAGGAAGAAAAATACTGGAGCGATTACCTAAGACAATCGCATTTTCTTCTTTATTTAAATTAACCCACAAAGAAGCTAAAGTCTTGTTATTCCTTTTAAAATGCATTAATTTATCCGGAATTGAGCTATTTAATAAATCTAAAAAATACATTTCGTGAAAATTAGTTGGCACCATAATTAAGATTTGTCCTTTTGTATTAAGTATTTCTAAAAACTCTTTTTCAGAAAATATTATTTTTTTGAAATGGTCATTATTATTAATATCTATTTTAGGATTAGTAACGCGAAAATTAGGTTCAATCCTATTAAGAGTATGAATAAAAGCAGAAAGATTTTTAGGAAGAATTGTTTTTAAAGACAAAGAAAGGGGAGTGTAATAATACTGACTAATAAAATTAGCTAAAGAAATTAAATAGTCAGATACTAATCGTTCGGGATACACTACTTTCTGAATTTTTTTTAGTGAAAAATCAGATTTTTTAATAATTGCTTTTCTTTGTTTGATATCAACCGTTTTATAAATAACACCATTTATTTTCTGTTTATTAAGATTAATTTCAACAATAGCTCCTGGTTTTAATTCTTCTGATGAATAGTAAGATAGAATTTGGGGAGCGTTTAAAGGAAGATTAGTTAAAGGTATAATATCGGAAATAAACATATGCTTAAAAACAATATTCTTGAAGGTCAAAATATTGAGCGCCTTTTTGAAACGATAATTTACTTTCCATTAAGTAAAAACTTTTAATTGTAATTATTTTATTATTAAATAAATCTGGTTGAGGCAAAGAAGGTAATTTATCGGGTTTAATGAATGTGTTAAAACGGGCAATGGTAATATGAGGAGTAAAATCAAAATGTTCTTCTTTTTCTATAAACGGTTTAAGATTTTGTCTCAATAATTGATTTAACAGATTGAGTTCTTTATTGTTTTCACCAGTTATCCAAATTAAACGAGGCCTTAATAAATTTGGTCCGTACTCAATTCTTTGCAATTTAAGATAAATTGTTTTTCCTTTAAGCCGATTCTGAATCTGGGTAGCAATTTGTTTAATATTAAAAAGGGCATTATCATTAACTTCTCCTAAAAATAAAAGGGTTAAATGGAGGTTATCTATTGGAGTAAGACGCCAATAATCGCTTTGTATTTTTTCTTGATATTGAGTTATTTCTTCAAGAAATATCTGAGGAAATTTGATAGCAAAAAATAAGCGCATATATTAAATTATTATCTATTTTACCTTATTTTTAAAAATTTTGCTATATTTTTTAGAAAATGATATAATTAAAATATTATTTAAAATTTTAGAATATGAATAAAAATTTCAAGAAAATTTTAGAAATTATTTTAGGAATATTAATTATTTCTGGTGTTTTTCTTTTAGGGTTTTTAAACGGTACTCGTTGGGGATGGCAAACTCATTTACCTCCAATTTTTGAAAAAATAGCAAATCGGGAAAAACCAGCTAATTTACCACCGGCTGATATGAAAATATTTTGGGATACTTGGCGAGTTATTGCTGAAAAATATGTTTACCGTGATAAATTAGATACTCAAAAAATGATAGAAGATGCTACTAAGGGTTTGGTTAATTCACTAGATGATCCTTTTTCAGAATTTTTGACTCCTGAAGAAAATAAAGCTTTAGATGAAGAGTTAAATGGCGAATTTTTTGGAGTGGGAATGGAAATTGCTAAAAAAGATAATAATATTGTAGTTGTTTCTCCTTTACCAGATTCTCCGGCAGAGAAGGCTGGAATTTTACCTAATGATGTGATTTTAAAAATCGATGGTCAAGATACCAGTGAGATGTCTACTCAAAAGGCTGCCAATCTTATTCGAGGACCAAAAGGAACGACAGTAGCTCTTACAATTTTTAGACCTAGTACTAATGAAACTAAAGAAATCAAATTAATAAGAGACAAAATTACTGTTCCTAATTTATCCTTGAAACAATTAGATAATGGTATTGTTTATTTAAGAATTTATACTTTTAATTCTTCATTAATTGTAGATTTTAGTGAGGCTGCATTAAAAATTAGAGCTTTAAATCCTAAAGGAATTATTTTAGATTTACGCAATAATCCTGGTGGCTATTTAGATTCAGTTGTTAATATTAGTGGTTGGTTCTTAGATAAAGGAGATATTATTGTAAGAGAAAAAGATGGTAATGGAGAAGAAAAAATTAGTCGTAGTACCGGACCTTCTTTATTAAGAGATATTCCAACGGTTGTATTAGTTAACGATGGTACAGCGTCAGCAGCAGAGATTTTAGCCGGCGCTTTAAGAGACAATCGCCAAATTCCTCTCATTGGTGAAAAAACATTTGGTAAGGGTTCAGTGCAAGAATTAGTGCCATTAGAAAATAATTATAGTGTTAAAATTACTATTGCAGAATGGTTAACTCCTAATGGAACAGTCATTCAGAAAAACGGTTTAACTCCTGATATTATTGTCAAAAATAAAGAAGAAAATGGTACCTATGCGCAATTAGATTTAGTTAATGATTTACAATTATTAAAAGCTATCGAAAAAATAAATGAAATTGTTAATAAAAAATAACTACTATGAAAGTTTATTTTTTAAGAGATGTTCCTAATGTTGGCCATAAAGGGGAAATCAAAGAGGTAAAAGATGGCTATGCTAGAAATTATCTTTTGCCCCAAGGGTTAGCAAAAATTGCTACCAAACAATTAGAAGAACAATTAAAAGTCTTAAAGCAACAAGAAGAACAGAAACAGGAAGAAAAAATTCAGGAATCAAAACGATTATCAGAAGAATTAAATAAAATAATTTTAGAAATACCTTTGAAATTTAAAGAAGATGGCAAAGAGGCATTTGATTCTGCTAATAAAAAACGTATTATTGATGAATTAAGAAGTAGGGGAATTGAAATAAAAGAGGATTATCTTGATATGAAAAAACCCCTCAAAGAAGAGGGATTTTATGAGATTAATGTTAATTTACCAGGACAAATAAAGGCTATTTTAAAAATAAGAATTACTTCTTTGAAGAAGGAGTAATTACATTAACAATGGTAATTCTTTTTACTTTACCATCAAAACTAATTTTTCTTTTCTTAGTAAACTTAACAACCCCATCTTTAAGAGCATAGATAGTATCATCATGACCTTTGCGAGTATTTAGACCAGGATACCATTTAGTGCCTCGTTGTCTAATAATAACATTACCACGCTTAACTGTTTGACCATCAAAAATTTTTACTCCTAAGCGTTTAGCCTCTGAATCTCGTCCTAATTTAGTTGAACCGCCAGATTTTGTATGAGCCATGTTTAAAAATTTAAAATTTAAAATTAAAAATTAAAAATATGTTACCCCACCGCAATATCTTAACAAAAATTTTTCTTTTTGTCAAAAAGAATATTTTTGTTATCCTTTTAAATTTTCTCCTAATTTCCTTATCTTTTGCTTTAGGGTTTATTAAAGGAAGCAATATTTTACAAAGACCGCCACTTTATCTTTCTAAAGAAGTATTGGTTCCTTCATTAGATGAGAAAGAGAGCTTAGGGATTCAGGATAATAATCGTCAAACAAAATATGTAGCAAGTACTAAAGGAAAGTACTATTATCCCTTAGATTGTCCTTTAGTTAATAATTTAAGCGAGAAAAATAGAGTTTATTTTAATTCCCAAGAGGAAGCAGAAGCTAAAGGATATTTAAAAAATTCAAAATGTGATTATTAGTTTAGTGAAACTCTTCTTTCCATTCATCTTTGCCTTTTTCAATTTCTTCTAAATATTCAAATTGCTTTTCAATTTTTTTAGCCTTTTCAATTTCTTCTCTTAATTCTGGAGGAATTTCTTTTAAGATTTTTTCTAATTTTTTGGGATCAATAGCCAATACTTCTTCCCATTTTCCTAAAGGTTCTAAGATGTTTTTTAATTGTTGTTTATTGTAATAAATTTTTTGATACTCTTCCTGATAGAAAGAGCCATTATTACCATAGATTCTCTTTAAACCTTTGCGTTTGCTGTAATTTTCAATAATAGATTTTAATTCTTTTAATTTTTGTTCTAATTCAGTTTTTTGTTTTTTAAGTTCAAAGTATTGATCAATTTTTTCTTCGATATTGATATCATCGTTACCACTTTCTTCGTATAAATGACGCCAAACAGGACAAATCGGACGGTAGCCACACCAATTACATAAAACCGATGGCTTAGGTTGGAAATTGCTAGTCTGTATTTGGTGAATCAAATCAATAATTTTGTTTTGCGTTTTCTTAATATCTTCTAAATCTTTTGTAGTTTCAATTTTTTCATTAAATTTTAGAAAATAAAGACTTAATTTTACTCGATTTAAATCTATTTTAGGCCATTTTTTTAGTAAACCCAAAGCATAAATAGATAACTGAAGATTTTTATCAACTTCATTTTGAGTTGGTAATTTTTTGCCGGTTTTATAATCAATTACTTCTAAAGTACCATCTGGCAATTTATCAATTCTATCAATAATGCCAGTTAATACGTGTTTGCCGCCTGGTTCATTTGGTTTTTCATCAACTACTGCCTCAAATCGAGTTTCTAATTCAATAATTAACGATTTTGGAGGAAAATTATCATGATAATAATTTTCTAAAATTCTTAAACCTTCTTGAAAATAATCTTTTTCTTCTTGTTCGTTCTGCCAGATAGATAATTCTTCTTTCTTTGAATTGATTAAAACAGTTTTTACTCCTGAAGGCCAGTGATTATAGTAATATTCTAATAAATGATCGAGAGTAGGGAAGTGAGGGTCTTGTTGGTAAAACCATTTTAGAACTTCATGAATATAATTACCAAAAACTTGCTCCTTTGTTTTGGGCTCTTTTATTTTATCAATCTCGGAAAATTTATATTTAAGAGGGCAGTTTTGAAAATTTTCTAAACTTGAATAAGAAATACGCATAATGATAAA
>Ga0078972_1008445_pt1 | contig 21536 bp, 19 predicted proteins | sample YelNatPaOPGAMG01_FD_67568 | JGI IMG/M metagenome (GOLD analysis project Ga0078972, IMG submission 67568) | Hot spring thermophilic microbial communities from Obsidian Pool, Yellowstone National Park, USA - OP-RAMG-01 (SPADES assembly) (version 2) | ecosystem: Environmental > Aquatic > Thermal...
CGCACGCATCGCGCGCGCCCATGCGTGTCACGGGCACGCACCTCGATGCGTGCATCGATACCCTTGACGCCTCCATGTGATCGAATCCGCTGGGGATGCGCATGTGTGCATGCTCCAAGTGCATTTGTGACGTGCGTGCCTCGAACGATCCTTGTTTGTGACGCCTGGTTGTGCGTGTAACCGCTGGGAACGCATACGTGTTGTTCTTCCAAAGACATGCACTAGATGCAGGCCTGGAAATCGCATCCCCTAGGACTTGTAGGCAGCAAAGTGGCGCACTGTCGAGCACCTTGGCACTGGGAGCGTGCTCAGCGCACGCAATAGAGCGCACAGTCTCGACTGAGGTGAAGAGGCTTGCGTCATAGATTAGTTTGTGAACTCGAATCTCTCGGCGACTGGATGCGTGGACTTTACTGACTGGCAGCTGTCGCCCGTATGGGGGGCCACAGCAGGGTGCAAGCGTGACGCTAGAGTCGCTCTCTGAGAATGGACGCTACTGTGTGCTCATCAGCAGGGCTCAGTGCGCCACGACTGGTGTGCAACGCCACCGAACGCGTTTTTCGTCATAAAGGGGCGGTGTCCGTGCATTGGTGTCTCGGATACAGCACCATCCGCAAGATGCATCGCGCGCGCTCCTCCGCATTCGGATGAGCAATCGCTTCTAGCCATGCTGTAGCAGCTGATGCGCTCGGAGTATGCTCGGGAGCACATTTTCCGCTCCTGTTTTCCACAGAGAGATGTATGCATCAAACCTCGTGTGCACAAAGTGCCCAGAAGCTCTTGATATCCAAAGAAGAGTCGTCAGTGTTTCCACAATCTTTTTTTGTTTGCCGCTTCACAGCAGCATTCCCCTTTCCAAACATGGAGGATAGATCTTACCACGCTTCGGTTTCCGCACAAACTGCACACGCCCGCTGCGACGCCAGATGCACTAGCGGGGTTAGCGTTCAGAGGCAGAACGCTTCCTCTTCGCATCCCTGCATCTATTGAATCGATATCTGGCCAACGTATTCATGGACAATCTTGTCCAGGAAACAATATCAAATGCACCGTCTTGAACCTTACCGGATACATCATCATCACGCCTAACCAGCAGCGAGGCTTACTGTGCCGCTTTGATGCATAGGCATCTCGAATAGGCTTTGGGTTTCTGATGATCGAGACGCTGGTTATTCTGTACGCAGTTGAACATAATCTGTCCCAACCATGGCGGCGACGTCCGCAGAACGCCTTATGTTTTGTTTACCAACAAGCAAAGAATGTTCGACATGCTCTGCAGCAGCCATATCCCCTTGGCGTTGCGCACACTTATTCTGGGTAGAGCAAGTGCCTGACCGCTCCCAAGTGCAAAGTATGCGCCGAGTAAAATTCAGATTCGTTGATGTGTTCAAGACGACTACTGGGTTTCGGGATTGAAAGCATGACATGCGTGCACAGCTCTTTGTTTGCACGAATATCTTCATTTGGACGCCAGGATTCTTTCAGCACCGTCGAGGTTCGCATAGCAGTCCTGATGCAGGCTTTGTCTGTCTACCTTGCCAGGTTCAGCTCATACGCGATGAGGTCCGTAGCAAAAGGTATCCAAAAGAAGCGTCACATCCTCACTCGAACTCTTCGAACTTTCGGGTCACTTCCACAGACCAAAGAGTCACCCACAAGTCGATCGTGATCTGCATTCGGAAGCAGGTCCGCAATTCCGCACAAAACGATCAGCTTCTGTCTAAAAGCCTCCAAGGTCACAGGTAATTTAAAGTCTCAACGCGTCGTCGAGAAACAGAGACTTTTTCTGCGCACGCTATGGCGCAAATGAATAGGCCTCGTCAACCTCTTCTTTGCACGGATCATGGCGTGCACTCGCAGTTGGGCCGGCTCTATAAAGGTGTCATATGCTCGAATGACACCATGCCTTCCACGATCTCTCCATTAGAATGAACAGCACGACACATGCCGAATTCGCATCCAACGGAATAATCATGGGCCGCCACGCTCATTGCATGAAACTCAGACGAAAATACAAAAAGTGTCCTTTGACGGGGCATTCGATTTACCACGACAAGCAGAGGCAACCGACAAACGTCCTGATTCTCTTAGAGGCCGCGCTCATATGCAGACAAAGCTGCGCACATATTACCACGGCAGGCTTGTGCAAAAACTTCGGGCAAGGCCACCCGCAAGACATTTTCTCAGGAGAAGACGAGCGCGTAATCTAATAGAGCATTGGATGCGAGGCTAGGCTATGGTCACTGCCCACCAAAATATCGACGACTACAGGACAGGTCTATGCCTGCGCAGAATTCGGTACGGATCTCCAAACAAGACCAAATGGAGCCTATTCACGCAACCAAGAACGAGCTATGTTAAGAACATATGCGACTGAATCATGCATAGTGAACTGAGACCGATCGACGACAATTTTCAACCTGGTAATCGGAACTGTACCGATCAGTAAAGCATCCTCTGTCGGGAATGCCGCTCTCCTCTATTCTTCGTGGGCCATGATCCGCGGGCTGTTCGATAAGCCACAACAGGCACGAGAACCAACAGCGTCCTCTACAGGTACGATTTCCGACACTAGTCAAGCTTCACAGACAAGTATATTCGTCGCACAAACCCGAGCGCTGCGAGGAAGCCAACGGCACCGAGCGCCACACCGATAAAGGATGAGGCAATGGCCGCATAGACAACAAAGAGCAAGCAAGAAATTGCTGTTTCGCCGTCAATTTCGTGTTTCTTCCACAAATATAACACAGAATAGAGAAAAACGTAGCCTCCAGTGCTAGAAGATACCATGAAAGAGTACCACGGCCAACGCCAGTCTTCTGACGAAAGTCGAATGTATACAAAAATCATGCTGTTCAGAGCTGTCGTCAACAGCAAAATGAAAAACGATGCTGTCAGAAAACCGAAAAAGTAGTAGTAGCGCTGGAAGAGTACTGAATTCAGAATGAAGAACAGCGAGAGGAAAAGGCTACCGAACGGGAGCAAACCGCCTACCAACATTCCCACCCAGGTGCGTGCGTAGAGCGGTAACTGTGGGATCTGCCGTGGAATCAAATTCGTCCGACAGGGGAAATCAATCGCTGGCTTCCTGTACCCCAAATACGAACCCAAAAACGCCATCGGTATAGATATCCCAAACCAAAGGACAAACATGTACAGAAGCGTTACGAACGGGACCGCCGCTGAAGACTGCAGCATCCACAGAAGCAGGTTCAGGCCAAAAAACGTTGCGAAACATATACCCGGAAAGAGGATCGCCGTTGAGAGCGTCACCCGTTTCGGCATGGTGCCACGATAGGATTTGTAGATGCGGGCAGCAACGTAGCCGCCCGGAAATGCCATAACCAGCCAAAGCATGACCATCGCGGTTACGAGACCGCCCCGGTTTGCCGGTGACAAAAAGCCGGCCATCGCAATAACGAGTACGACAACAAGCATTCCAAGAAGCTGAGCGCCGCTGCCCACAAGGACGGCGAAAATGTTCAGATTCCGCGGAGCCCGAAATACATCCCCGTGAACGAGCTTCCAGCCGTACTCCTCCTCGTCCGCTTCCTCGCCATCGGCCGCGCTATTGTATCGCAAAAGATCTTGGCGCAAGGTCCTCAGAAGGATCATGAACACTGTGGCAGCAAGAAAAACCACAATTAGCGACGAATTCAAGATGCTGAACCAGTGTATCGACGAGGCGGTAGGTGGCTGTTGCAGATAAATATCCCAGCGAGAGCCCCAAGCCACGGCGCTCTCACTAAACTCCACATCGTACGTGTAGAAGACATCTGCGCCCGGCTCTACCACTTGCCGAGGCGCGTTCACGTCGGGTCCCGTGGCGGTTGAGCACGTCGATAGCAGCGTTGTGTTCGGTTTCCGCGAGTCAGAGTTCGCAGCCTCGCTATGTTGAATAGACAGCGCTGCAACCTCAAATCCGACAATGCGATAGCCTTTCGTCGGAATTTTCAGACCTCCGCTTGGCCTATGGTAATAGATCTTGAACGAAAGGTGGTTGTTAAGGTACGTACCCGCTGCGTCTGCGACCCCGAGGGGGTAGCCACGCTCGATCCCGATTTTCTGCCCCTCACCGTAGATAGGTTCTCCTACGGGCAAGTTATCCAGCTGAAGCAAGACGCGGTACTCCTGACGGATGCGTTGTGCGAGAATATTTGCGTCACGCTCGCGCAAACGCCGCCTGCAAAGCACGGCGCAGGTCTTGTCCTCGAGCATGCGCACCTCAAACGGCGTTGAGTAGATGCGGGCTCCAGATAACAATTCCCCAAGGTTTTCAGGATACTTCTTAAGTTTCTTTGGACGACAGAACGGCAGTGAATAGTAGTTGTACGGCAGCACTGACTTGCTGGAAACAAGTTTCGTCGTCTTAATGGTGAGCGCAGCACCCTGCGGATAATCCACGGGGGCAACCCCCGGAATGTAGAACCCCACCGCATTGCTTGTCTGCACTAGGATGATCACCAAGTATACAGTGATCCATAGCAGCCGCTTCCAGGTTACGTCGAACATGTCTGCTCCGTGGGCTCGTCTACGTTCGCTAGACCGCCAACGGACGCTGGGCGGTCCTCGCAGCGACCCACTCCGGCGGATTTCGGGACCAGCAGCGCACGACGCGGCAGGCGCTGCGCGCTTTCGCGGCACTGTGGATACAGGCGGCCCGGCAGTTCGGCGTTCTCTAGCGAATAACAGCTTCAATGCACAGCAATGCACAACTGAAGCCCTTTGCTTCGTTCTAGCTTTTGTGTGTGTGCCTAAACGAGCTGCAATAAGGATCATCCCTGCGAAGAACGATGCGCGAAGAAGCGCCAAATCGCGGACACGTTTTCGGAATGCATGCATGCGTGCCTGCATGCGTGCAACGACGTGTCCGTGCCTGCCGTCTTGCGGCGATCCCTGTGACACATCATTCAAAATAGTATTGGTGTTCTTCGGTGCATTTCTTGAGAGACTGTGACGGGCCCACGGAGTAAGGCTCGATGACGCGCGGGTGCTCGGTACACTCCATGCTCTTCGGGCACGCTCATAACATCGTCTCGTGCGGTCGCGCACAGCGCATCGACAGAGGTGCATGACAGTAGGTCGCGCGGGAAGCCACGCTCGAGCATCATAGGAGTTTTACCATAGCTGAGGCTATTGCGCAAATCGCACGCAGGGAGCCCGTGTACGATGCAAGTGCCAGACTTGCTTGTATATGTCCGTGCGAGTGCATATGACGGTTGTCTCTTACTTCAGACGGTGCGTTCGGGACACTTGTGCCGCTCCGTGCTTAGTGTTGCAAATGCATGCCGTGATCCCGCCCACATTGGCCCACGATCGCTTCGCCGAGCCTGACAGTGCGTCTGCGATGGCGCCAGAGCTGCTTCGCAGTGTCGCTTAATTTTGCTCCACCCATGCTCCTGGGTTGTGGAAGGCACTATGGATCAGGAGCGCCCGCCGACACCCGTCACTGACGAGAATGGCGTGGATAAGCTGGTAGAACATGATGCTTCCGAGTCGTTGATCTTGCCGCTTTCCCGTGTGCGAAAAATCATCAAGTACGACAGCGAGGTGTCTACCGTGCGTGAAGACGCCGTCACGGCAATCGCCCGTGCTACAGAACTCTTTCTCGAGTACTTCCTGGAGGAGACTTATCGCGAAGCTACATCTAGAACCCGCGGTCGTGTGAAGAGGCTGAACTATAATGACTTCAGCAAAACCGTGCAGGAGATCGAGGCACTGCACTTTCTTGCAGAGTTGATCCCGCCTCGAACACGTTTCGGAAGTATTTCCGCAGCACCAAACAGGTCGCTCGCCGACGCTAGCAGCACTCCTGTCTCGGCCGCTGTGCAGGAAGATGGAAAGCAAGCTGCAGCTGAGTAATGCTCGCAAGACCGACTCAGCTCGGACTTGGTGCAAGAACCACCGCAGCGCAGTTGCTCGTGGGACTATTCTCGCGTGGCAATGGTGCCGCGCCTGTTGACCTCTGTGTTTGTCGGTTTTTGTGTCCAGGACAGGACTTTCAGGTTGTACGCATTTGTTTGCTTATGCGCATATTTTTTTGCAAGCCGATGGGCACGAGCACATCTGGGGTACAGCAAGCGGTGTACTAATTTGCGAACGGGCACCCCATGATACGTTTTTTTCTCCAGTAGCGAGGAATCTTCTGCGTGACGTGCGAAAAGTATGCACTGCTGGGAATGATGACAAAAGCGCTCGTTGTTTGTGCTGGAGATGGTTTCTTCTGCTTGCCCCCTGGTCCTAGTCGTATTGGCTGGTCTTTTTGGGAAAAGTGGCACTCGCGGGCGAAATCGGCTTGTGTGACCCTGTGTCTCCTCCGATGATCGCGGAATCATCCGAGCATTGGGTTTTCGTCGTGAATTGGTATGAGCGCTCCAGCTCCTTTCGGGGACATCCAACAGCTACGTTAACATGGCCTGCGTTTGCGACTTGTCTGGAAGAACCACTTTTTTTGAATGAACCCACACGGAAGCGATGGCACCGGATCTCACATTCCAGGCGTATCCACCGCAAGGAGTGAAATCATAGGGCCTCTTTATTTTCTGTTATTATTATCTGTTCGAGGCTCAAGTCGCCTTGTTGTGCTCCATGTCGTGCAGAGGCACAAACGCGTAGTGCCAGCAACACCCAGAGTTTCCGTTCCCTGGAAGCCCTACTTCAACCGCGTGTCGCGCTGCAAAGGGGCTTCTTTGAATACGCTGCTGGCTCGAAAAGCGTCTGTTGGTCAATGAACCTGGCAGTGGTTGCGTCTGATCTTTGGTGATCAGTAGAGAGTCTCCCAAAATGATCTACGGACACGGGTACGAGAAACCTCGCACCGATCCGTCAAAGCCGCTGAATCCTCTGGTCCACGCGATGGATAGAGCTCCAGTGGTGCAGCCAAGTTCGCCGCCGCAAGAATCTTAAGGCCAGCGCGTACTCGACGGCACGAGCATGTGGTGCTCGACGAAGCAGCAGGCCCTGCGACAGATCATAGCATTCAGGCACGCACCGCGTACAATGCGTGCTCAGCAGCCGGAGCCCAGCGTCCTAGACTAAGGAGTCCGTGGAACGCTTTGTCGCAGATGGTCGTGTTGTTTGAAGCACGTGAAACCTCCTATCTCGTTCCATACTGCGGTACAAACTCCTGCCCAGAGGGTATTCGTCGAGATCCGCAAAAGACAGAGCCTCCGAATATCGTCGCAGTGATACTCCCAGCGGCAACAACGAGAAGCCGCGATAAAAACGTACTCCGAACGCTCGGCATGCTGCTTCTCTACTGGCCTTTCCTCGCAAGCGGTGAGGATCGAATACTAAAGCAGCTCTGCCGAGGGGCGCAGCAAAAGCGCACTGCTCGATAGCGCACCCTGGTGATGTACCCTTACCACATCGGGTTCAGTGCGGCATCCATACGGTCGGTATCATGACAAAGGGGAATCTCGCATCACTGGATGAGAAGCCTACGAATCGAGAACAAAAAGAGCCCAGACCAAAGCTCTGAAAATACTTTATTCTGTATGCGCCGTTGGCAATGCACAGTGGCCAAGCACGCGCGGAAATGCTCATGCGGCCTCCGCCAAGCCGGAGAAGTTTCGCCTGGGCTCGATGTGCACATTCAGAGGCAACTCGTGCAATCAGACATGCGCTCTCTGTGCATTACGGTGTTCGTGTATCTGTCTGTGTGTCTGTCTACCTACCTGTCTGTCTCGAACAGACTGCAAACCAAGGTACCCGCAAATTTTGACATCCGTCGTAGCTTACGAACGCCCGGCGGCAGCGTTCGAGCCAACCACACGCTGTTGCAATTGCCGCTGAATGGCCGCGAGAAATTCGAGATAGCCCATCTCCGAGGAGGTTCGATCCTCAGTCATCAGCGTTAGGACTCGGGCTTCTGCTGGTGTGCCCTGTCGAACCAGAGAAACAACCGGCTGTGCGTCCCAGCGCGCTTCCAGAACAGCGTGAATGCGACGGCGCATTTCATGCCCACGGTCGTTCGGCTCGTGGTACGGCAACCGCAGTACCTCTTCACCGAGCGCTTTCGGGCTGGGTACATGTGCTGGAGGCGGTTGTGCCAGGAATAAACTCGTAATCTCTGGACCAAGGAGCGAAACGAGCAGCGGTGGCGGCACATCCTGTGCAATCCAAATAAAAATCTCAAAGCCCGCGTCGATGAGCACCATACCAGACAGAGCAGCAGCCGAAGCGTGTACACCAGTGCCGTCCTCAAGGCGAATGCAGTTGGGGTACGCAAACGCCATGAGCGTGCCAATACTGCCGTTGTCAATCGCCTGTAAAAGTGCCGCTTTGCAGTCGAGTCGAAGTACCATCGCTGTAGCTGCGTCGCGACTCAACAGCACGCTGCGAATAATGCCCAGCGCGTAAAGAGGCATGCAGCGCAAGGCGTCGGGCAGCACGAGCTGTGAACTCGTCACATTGCCAGGGCTCGATAGCAACTGACGATACTTGGCCAAGATGTCAACAATTTGGTCAACTATAAGCCGACGAACAGCGTCCGCCTTCTTCATGGTGCAGTGTTCGAAGAGCGAGCGCGCCAGGAGGTTCACAACCGCGTTCACATCGGCACTGCGATAGAGCTCGTTCACAATGGATGTTACCGGTGCAACGATTGTATGCACCCGGATTCGTCGCTCCCCACGGCTTGTTGTGTACAAAAGGGCGCTTTGTGCACAGAGATAGCGACTTGACAGCTGTGCCTCGTCGAAACTCAGCTCCACCACATAGGTTTTGTCGGAATCGACATTCGGTTGCGCTAAAAGGTCGGAGCTTCGGGTGAAGAAGCGCCCATGGAAACGCGAACAACGGACACCGTTGCTTGCGCGGAGTCGGAATACCGCCTCGAACCCGGTCTCGCGGGAGAGGTTGCGGCGGAGCGCTCGCGCTAGACGAGCACCATCGCGCGTCGCTTCAAAGCCACTAATGTAGAGAAGCTCGCCTCCAGTGTACTTTGAGAGGCAGCCGAGGCTCGCCACGTCTACGTAGGTACCGCTGGGTGGCGTCAGAAACAGATCGACACTGACCTGTGCTCGGACAAAGTCGACCGCTAGGCGTTTGTATTGGCCTTCCTCAGGCGACAGCAGCCGAGCCTCTCGGTCTGTAAAGAGCGCGTAGGCGTCGTCACGATCCTTGAGTTTTGCGATGCCCATCGTTGGACGCGACGCACCAAGGACAACCATTTTGCCGCCCCAGTGCTGCATGATATAATATGCGCCCATCACTGCACTGCCCAAGGCGCTTCCATTTGTGAGCGCATTCCCCGTCAAGGTTGCCGTACTCTGCAGCGTTGCCGGATCGTAGATGGTCTGCAGTTTGTCGAGCAATCTCAATAAAGCCGGCCGCGACTCATCCAGCGACGCAAGCACATCCTCAGGCGTCGGTAGAAACACATCGTCGACATCGGGTGTCACCAGGAAACGAGGTTCACCCTGTTGGCCCGGCGGCAGCACACAATACGTCAACTGGGTGTCAAACGTGAGCACGGCGACACGTGTGCGACCATCCTGTGGAAGCAGATCCAGACTGCTACGAATCGTCTCTACAAACGTAATAAACGCCCCCGAAATGATACTTCCATACGAAACATCTAAAACAAAGACGTAAACCGGTGGTTGTGGAGGCCGAATCATATACTCGCTCGGTGCGACAAACTCGACGGAGGCGGAGCACAGCTCTGCCCGCTCAGCAATATCATGCCGCTTTCCATTTGCGTCCAAGGGAGAATAGTACTCGGGTGGAACGTCGTTGAGCAGTTGGCAGATATTGCAGCGCCAACGTCGACCACCGTCCGTAAATGTTACACCGAAATTGATGTACGTTCGACAACGACGACAACGCACAATACCGTTTGTTCCAAAGTTCACCACAGGCACCTGATCAAGAGGATCGTCACTCAGTGGTGGTGCCAGAGGGCGTACAATCGCAGCCAATGGTAGTCCAGTCTTGCTGCGAGTAGCAGCACTGTTTGGGAAGAAGTTGACGCTCATGCGCATCCGCGACGGGTGGCAGGGTCTGAAGAGCTCAATCGGGCAGCACCAGGTTGGATCAAAGGCACAAAAGTTAATCTGAGGTTCGAAAGGCATCCCAGCACCCGCAGCTCCCGGATTATATCCGCCTCCATGGGCGGAACGGTCGCCAGCAAGAACCTGCTGCGGCCACAGGAGGTCCCGCTGCAAAGCATCACCGTACCATACTCGATACATGACAGAGTCGGGATCCAGTGCGGGGCGTGGTAGCGATGCAAAGTCGGTACTCGGAGTCGCTGCTGCTGCTGCTGGCGCTGGAATCGCTTGAACAGGTGCGCTTACCATTCCGCCAGGTGGCCCGTAGTATGGCGCTCCGGGCGCAGTCGACATACCGGTTGGCAAGTTCGCATAGGAACCAGGTACTGGAGGACCCGCCATTTGCGGCCCCGCACCGCCACTACCAGGAATGGGTTGCATCGGATACGGCACGTTTCCCGGAACTGCTTGGTATGAAACAGCAGAATTGCCCTGCCGGGCGTACGCTGGACCCACAGACGCCATTGCTGGAGCGAACTGCCCCGCAGTCGGGGGTCCATCTCCAGGACTGGGCATCAAAACGCCAGGTACAGGTCGGTTAGCATATCCGACGGGGCTATATCCGGATGAGATGGTTGATCTCGTGGTAGATCCCAGCGCATTGGCGCCAGCAGAAAGCGACGTACCCATCGACAACGGATTCGAAAATGACGGGACACGATTCTGGCCTGGAGGCGACACTGTGGTGGTGATTCCTCCAGAGGGTCCACCTGGCGGTGCTCGAGGCATTACAGCCGGTGCTTGAGACGAAAACGGTACCGTATTGCGCTGGCTAACTTCTGTATACTGGTTGCCCGCCGCGGTTCCATGTCCGGCACTGGTAGCAGTTGCGACCGGCGATGCGCCATTCATCATCGACGCATCCATCGATGGATGAAGGTGCGGTACAGTAGGTGCTGCGGCACGGTAACCAGGTACCGGTTGTGCAGAGGGCATGCCCCTTGCCGTATCCGGTCCGGTACGAATCCCCGTTGGATGCTGCACAGCCGTAGCTGTTGCGCTATCGCCATGATTGGAACCGAAAGCAATCGAGTCGGCGACTCCGTAGCCAGTTGTCGCCCACTGGGATGCAGCAGCCTGTGGGGTGTATCTCGCATCGCCTGGTGCACCGCTCGGATGGCTCAGGTTCGAGCGCCCCTGATCCGATATCAGCATCGGACGCTGATGCTCCATTTGCTGTCCTGCTTCGAGTGTCGCTGCCGTTACACCACGCCCTGTATAGGCGCTCGACCCTAATGGAGCAGGAACGTACCCGCCAGCTCTACCAGTATGTGCGCTGTTCGTAGGATTTCCGCCTTCAGCGGAATGCTGGCGATCGCTGGACAGCGAATCGGTGCCCTGCGGCATCGGGCGGGCCTGTAGACCTTGAGCAACTCCCGCTCGTGGTATACTGTTTGACGCGAGAGCTGAAGCAGCAGCTCTCGGGTCAGTGGTCATTGCCCCCTGGTTGTCACTGGGTGTATCAAAACGACGCGGTGATCCATAGATATCTGCGGCAGATGCATGCAGAGCGTCGGATGCCATCGTGTTCGACATATTGCCCCTGACGGGTGGTGCTGTGCGTTCTGGGCTGATTCTCTGTGGGGGCAACGCTTGTCCCAGAGCCGACGCCGACTCAGAGTGCGCAGTTGCCTCATACGCCCCAGAACGTGATGACAGTCCCGCAGGCGACCGCTGTGGCTGCTGTGGCGTTGGGAGAACGCTTTGGCGACCTGGTGGAGGCGGCGCTGCGCCCATAGCCGCCCCTGCACCTGTATATGCCGTTCCATCACCTTGCGAGGAAGCCTCACTCGACCAGGCAGAGGAGCGCCCCGGCCGCTGTGTAACCTGATCAGCTTGATCGGAGACGTTGCGAGCAAGCTGCGCCTCAGATATCCGCCCCATATTACCGGTACCGTGCGACTCTGCGGAAGCCTGTTGTTGCTGCCGAAACGTGGACCTTTCCGACAAACGCTGCTGCTCGTACGCTGCCCCATACCGACTAGCGGACGCAGTAGCATAGTCCGCGGGTGATGGACCCGTACCAGGCCTCGGCAGAGGTGCCGCTTCGTGCGCCGTGACCGCCACTCGCCGCTGTGTGCCGTCACCAGCGACACCGCGCTGCTCGCCCTGCGGTAACGAGCCTGGTCTGCTTGCAGGGTTCATGCTCTAAACTGCTTCGAAAAACACGTAAGCTTTTCACAAGGAACCCCAGCGTTCGTCGAAAGCACACTAATGTCCCCTGTAAAGCTGAGATCGCGTCCTGCAGTGCACCACGCCGTGAAACGGCTCAGGAGGGCACCAAGCCTCCACTGAGCGCCTCCGTCGCCGCAGTGCCGATCGCACCCGCCTCGCTCCTGTGCCGTGCGCTGAATTTTGAAGTCCAAGGGCCGTCATTCTTCGCTCCATGAAGGTATGTCTATGCTAGACATGCGCGAGGGTACAGTACGACCCAACAGACGCTTTTGGCCAGCTTGCTAGGACATCGTCAGTGCTCGTACCGCTGTAGACCGACACCAAGGCTTGATCGCTTTTGCCACATCCTGTGCACATGAACGGGAACGTGTAGTTCTGAGGTGTGCTGGGTCGCGGGGGGCCTTCTCGATGAGCAGCAGAACGAAATCGTCGGTAGCTCTAGCGTGCGGAGGCTCCGCATCTGGACGTGTGGACAACTGGAGCTGAAAATCTTGACAGCATGGAACGTCCACGTGACACCTGGAGCTGGGCTGGAGCTGGCAGACCGCAGCGACCTGTTAGCGCTGACGATGCGTGCAGCGCGTACTGTTTGCCGGTCGAAGCGGCAGACGTGCAGGACGTGACGCGGCTGAACAAGGCGTGCATCATCCGGCTGACTAGTTGAGTGAGCGGGAAAGTAGGAAGCTATCGGTTTCTCGGGCGTATTCTGTACGCAGGCGTATCGTTCCATTCGCAACTTGACTCGGTTCATCGAAGTGGATTTGTGTCAACGTTGATGGTGCGTGCATCCATGTACCATGAACGGGTGCATTGGCCTAGATCTGCAGGATACCGCTCGCTCGTGTCCATGACAAGCACTCGGTGCGAAAGATACATCGTTTATTGAACGCTCCAGGCCGGCGCCAAAGCGCTCACCGCCAAGTCATCGGCAGGTTGACCGGAGTCAGTGCTCTCTCTCTCTCTCTGAATGTGATGGGGTCTCGCCAGATCCCAGCGTCTCTCGAGCATGCAGAGCACAAAATGCTCATCTATTGGTAATGAGCGAGGCATGTTACTGATGGCGAACGGAAACGAGCATCGCCGAACCCATTATGGACGGCACGGAACGCGGCCTTCACCATCTGCCCACGCTAGTCGCCCAGAATACATCGGACAAAGTCTAAGAACTCAGGCTTTCTTCTTTATACCGAGTTCTTCCATGGACTTGAGCGCAATCTCGCATGACTTGTCAGGCGAGACTGGAATCGCCTCTGCGAGCTTGTCCGCGGTCCCCTCTGCGAAAATAAAGTGTGATCTAATTGTGTTCGCGGGTGGTTTGCGAGCCTTGAGTTTTCCAATGAGGTTCTGTGTCGGGTCCGAGAGTCCAGGGACTGGACTCTGATACTTCGCCCGCCAGCGTGCAAGCGCCTCTGGCTTGTCTTTGCTAAGGACAAAGCAGCGAACGCCTAGGGCAGTAAACCGCTCGTAGTTGCGTGTGTACGACTCGTACTGCCTGTTGCATCCAGGCGTGTTCGCTTTTGGGACGAGAAAAACCACTATGGGCCCAGTTGCAGCTAGTTTGCGAAGGCTCGTTTCCTGGTTTTCGTCAGTTTTCACCACCACGTCACGGTAGTCACCTGAGTTGGCTTTGCTAGTCTTGTGCTCAGGCTTGGAGTCAGGGTGTAGGTCGACAGCGGCTTTGCTAGCGGGCCCCGCCTTTCCAGACTTGTTTCTTGTAGCTGCCGGCATATGTCGTTCACGTTGCTCGCCCAGAAACAAAAAACCGCTTTGCGCAGCTATGAAGACAAAAAACAACGTCAAAATACAGGCGGGTATCGATCTGGTCGCATCTGCAAAGCGATCAGTGAAACGAACAATGTCTCACGCCCGTGTGGTGTAGATGAATATCCACCTGCAGATGCCTCCCACCCTTTTTTGACCGGTTGCCTGCTATCGGTTTCAGTTTATCCCTGTACACTTCGAGCATTAGAGGGTGCTTCACGAAGATGGATTGCATCCGCTCTTCGGGCCTCGTCTTCACCATCGCCTATCTCCTGATTTCGATAGCAACGTTGGAGTCCCCGTTCACGAATTCGATGCGTTTCTTGCAACTGCTTGGATTCGTCAGTGCAAGGAGTCCTCGAACTCGTGCCTTCTGTGTCAAGTGCTGCTCTGTCAGCTCGCCGTACGTTTCTATCACAGAAGCGCTATGCTGGCTTAGTTCCATCTCGGCCTTCTGGAGCGTAGACCGTGGCTCATCTTATAGAATTTTCATTTCTTCATATGAACGCACTACTCTGTGCCCATAGGCAAGTCCTTTTCCGGAAAAGAAAAGGACTTGCACAAGAAACACGAAGTGCCTTGGTTTGTCACCTTGTGCTGAGCGATTCAGCGATGCTCCCAGTGGAGCGCGCATCAAGTCTCACGATAGCCAGTACTGCTTTGGTGGGGTCGAACCACGGACAGAACGGAGGAATGAAAAGCAGCTGTACCCCGATAGGAGCGGGAGCGGCTCGAACGCAATGGGAATGGTGGCTTACCATGCTGTCCAGTGGAAGGACATCGTCAGACATCGAGTGAAACGTCTTCTGTGATTCGAAAGAGGGCTTTGCGCTGTTGCGCGATTCTTTTCTACGATTGAAACTGAGGCCGCTAAATCAGACCACGGTAGCTAGAAAAAGATGATGTCCTCGATCTCCTCGAAATGGATTGGGCACACAACGGGCTTCCTGCATCACGAATTCCTATGTACGCTCCGACCGTTTCGTCAGAGGGAAGTCACATCGATTGAAATAATAAAGCGACGTTGCGGTGCCTCATACCAATCGCGACATTCCAGGAACACCGTAGCTGCAATATCGGTAGGGGTTGACTGCAGGCTGAAGTAGAACACTTTCTTGCGACTGTATCCTAATGCTTTCAGGAACTGGCGCACAAGCTGGTGAGAAACAGGGACGCCCGCAGTAGCTACGATCGTCGCTTTTGCCTTACGTAACGCGCTCAACGGGTCGTTTTCCACCACTGACAGCAAGCGCGCTTTGCGATTTTCCGTATTTCGCAAGGATCGCATACTTTTGTTTCTTTCGGTGCTCCTCGGCCTTCTGAGTATTGTAATATGACTGATCTGAGGGAGCAATGAAGTCCTCCTTTGCACTGTGCAGTACAGAATATATCCTAGAGGCAATTCGTCTACGATCTATACGGTATATTGCGTCTGGGTACCGGTCGCATTCTAATCATTCCAAAAAGCATTCGATTACACGCAGCACGGGTGCGACACACTTGAGTCGAAAGAATTCCATACGCCTTTTCAAAAGTTCTCCAATGCGCAAGGCGATCAGGGCATGCTGTCACCGCTATTTTTTGCGATGATGAATGGGCGGCGAACGGTACACCCCATCGAGATGCCCCAGATGCCTGACTCCTTTTAGCAACCGTGTTGAACAAGCCCCAAATCGCTCCGTGCACCTCAAGGCATCACTCACCCGGGACTTGTCTTCCAGTGGCGCGGAGGCGTAACCAGGATGCGGCGAGCCGGTTTCACTGGATGACAGGGCTTCACGTCGGCGCTGGCTAGAAAGCCGGATATGCCGCCACAACCGCTGCAGTCGTTGCTTGGCCTCCGCTCGTCGGCGGAGCGGCTTTGTGGTTCCCTCGTGCTCGCCGGAACTGGGCCGCTCCACACTGCCGCAGCGATGGCCACCGGCGCGGCCTTCATCATGCGGCACAGAAGTTGGAATTTGGCATGGGATTTCCGCGGAAGCGTGAACTATCGCACCGATGGTGTCGTTGTTTTATGAGGAATTACGAAGAATGCTCTTTTGGAAGCCTCTGTGAAAAAAATATCTCTTCAAAGCCTACCGAGAGCGTATGCGGAAGCAGTGGTATTCATGGACACTTGTAGGAAATTCTCCATGGTAACAGCGTTTGCACACGGCCGAGGGCAGAATTCGTGTCAAGCAATCATCTGTATCCATGCATGCAACGTGTAGCCGTCGCTTCGCTAGGAATTCACTCGAATAGGAGTTGAAAGTGCGCTGGCAATGAGAAACACGGCAGCAAATTGCTCGAAAAGCGAGTATGCGCCACTGCTAAATCACAGCCTAGTGGTGCGATTCCCGATATCGGATCCATCAAGTAGCGCATATCGTACTCGCTTGAATTTTACAGGGCGCGAGCTGACCTCTCAGAATAGCGCTCGTCAGCAATGCCTGCCTGAAGGAACGTATTGCAGCGAAGGTTTTTCATAGGTGGAACGTTTACAGAGGCCAGGCAGCCTCGATTGCGCGATAGCTATCGGCGTGCCGGAGAGCGTCCATCATTCCGCTCCACAGCTGAAAGGTACACTGGCCGCCACCACCACGAACATCCCAGAATTGGCTTTTGAGAGACTGGTTCGCTCACAGGCTTCACCGAGGCGCCAAATATGCCATATACGCCCGCATAGGCGCCTGCTGCTCTTTTGCTGACGCACCACGGAAACACACGCACTGCTTTGCTAAACCAGTGAGGATGCCGGCCCTGCGAGCGCCGCTCAACGCGCTGGGATGCAGGTGCTGCGCACTAGGCCGGCGATTATCGGCTACAGACAGCAATCGAATGCCTGTGAGGGCATCAGATATTTTTGTCAAAAAAATCGTTTACGTTTACCATGGATTCCCTACAGCGGGATGGATACTGACATTCGGGAACGCTTCCAATCTGCTACACTGAACTTTAAAGTTCCATTACTTATACTTTCACTCGGATGTGCAGGTCTTTTCGTACGTCCTATCGTGCGCCGAGTACCTGCCCTGATCCTCCTCGATAGAGCATATAGCGTCAATACAGTCGTAGCACGGAGAGAGAACGTCTTTACCATATCATTGAGGGCGTGGCCTCGAGGTGCGGTTCACTAGTCACAGAATCGGGCTTCATCATCATTCTGGGAACCTGCACGCTGCGCACACAGACCTACTGCCTGCGGCAGCGAAAAGCGATATACGAGGAGATTACCGCGACCAAGGTGACGCTCAGACACAGCCTAACCACCACTAGTCCCGGAGTGAGCTGCGTTGCGGGCTAGTTGCTCGGGTCTCGTCAAGGCACCCGCCACCGGGGCGAGCATGAAGCACGAGCCCGGCAGACTCGTCCAGCTCGCGGGCCCCCTCCGCCCATGAGGTAAACTTTTGAAAATACGGGATCCTTTCACCCTTTTCAATGCCTCCAGGAGAGGGGAAAGAAATTGTTCTATGGCTGCTGGTAAGTGCTTCGATGCTGTTCTTTTTACTCATGGGCACTGGATGCCGTCTGCATCCCATGAGGCAACGTCCTGCCTGCTCCGAATAGAGGGCAAGCCCAGCCTTAAAAAGCGAGGCATGTGTCTTGTACGAGGGATTCCAAAAAAGCACACCAGTGTGGCACATTTCTTTGCTCTTCTGTTTTATACAAAGAGCGATGCGGCGCCCACGAACCAGCATTGACACGTGAGGACCGCGAAGTGCTTACGCTCTAGCGCTAAGGTTCTTCCATGCGATACTACTGGAAAGTATACCGATGGATCGATTGAGATGTGTGGTGTTGATGACAGGTGCGCTGGCTGACTTTCAGAAGGTCGCCCTTGTAGCAGGGGCAACGTGCATTCTGGGCGCTCATGGAAGTGCGCAAAGTGCATGAGCAGTAGATTGGGTTGACGAAAAACGGCTTATCAACCTGTAGCGAAATATCTCACAGGATGAAGAGCTGTCTACCGCGAGAATCTAATAAGCCATCCTGGTTGCGCTCCATGAAGAGGCCTCCCTCGAGGCCGGGATTCTGTGCAGCACCAGCGGATGGCTTTCTCAGACCCCGCGGCTCCATTCGAGACGTGTGTATGGATATTGAGCTCTGTCTCTGGATCGTTGCATCACGGAGAATTCAACGATGCGCAACTTTAGAATAATCATAGAAGCATTGCAAGGAAGCGACAGCCCTAATCAGCAGGAATGCAGCATATCCAGTGGATTGTATTTAGTGACGTGATCAGCCGAGTCTATCGCCGCGTAGAGCTGGATCGTCTGCAAAAAAAATCATCAACCAGCATGATTTCTTCCAAATCGGAAGGAACGCACATTGGGTGCATCGAACGATCGCCGGCGCGACGGGAGGCTACCCGAACCCTGCAAGCAGCGTCACCTGCTTAGACTGGAAAGAGCCGTGTGCGCACTTCATGCATGAACAACGAGCGTCCAACGAATATCTCTATATATACTACGGTCCTCTGAACGGCAATCGCGCTGCCAAAGCTCGATAGAGACGTAAACAAAAACGCTCGAACTTGGCTCGCGTTGTGAACAATCAGAACAAGCTCCAAAAAGAACCGCGTCGCCGCCTCGCACCCTACGAAAGCGCACCAAGGGATGCACCAACAAAGGTCAGCCACCTTTATCATTGTATAGTGTCTCGCCAAGCTCGTTGAAAAGGATGAGCGCAGCGCGGAAGCAAAGGAACGCAGCGCTTATATCACGAACTTGGCGTGCTTCGAAACACGGCTCAGAGTCCATTCTCCCGAAGCGAACGACCCACGCTTCGTGTACATGTAACGTACCGTGGCTCATTTCCTCCAACGCCTTTGCATACGCAGCCGCCTGGAGCGCATACTCTGAATAAATGGCTGAGGTTGTTTTCCAATCGAAGACCGCGAGACTTGCGCTCGGTCGCGATGATGACTCGTCCGCTGTTCGGACGGCTTCGTTCAGCCGCACTGCAATCGCATCACACTGGCCAGCGTATCCATAGCGTTCACTCCGCACGACCAGTTCTGAGCACGCTAACACATACCCAGAATGTTTCCACCAGCGCTCAAAGTTGCTCACTGTCTGATCAAGCTCTGCAGTTACAGGCTTGCTCGCTCCTAGACCGCTCAATACGCGACCGAAGGCCTCGTGTCCGCGAATGCCGAGCTGCGCTGCCCGCCCCGCCAGTGCTCGTGGCTGCTGCTTCGCTTCTTGCAGAGCCTGTTCCAGAATCTCGTTGGTGATGCTCTTCCCGGCCTTGCGAAGAAGCGCGTCGCGCATAGCCTCGAGCGCCGTGTTTCGGCTCCAGGTGGTGAGCGCCGGCTTCGCAATCGTGGATAGCACTGATGTCACGGAGGGCAGCGGTCGCGCTTCCGGTCCTTCAAAGAGATAAAATCGGTTACCACGATCGTCTCGTAAACGCCGATGTGCAGGCTGAACCGCAGCCAGTGCCTGGACCTGCTCTACAAGCGCAGACACAAACTGCCGCTGCGGGACTGCCTTCGACGTAGGCCGTACAATCATGAAGCAAGTCGTGGACGATGAAGATGAAGGGGTGCAGGCGCCATTCCAAGACTCCCAGTGCACAGGCCAGAAAATGAGACCACAACCACGCGACTCTGAACTTGAGCGCGGGCTCTTTAGCGCACAAGCGAATCCATAACGACCTGGAAGCCGTTGAGGCTTTCGCCGTATACAAACTTGTTGCCTGTTCAGAACGCGACGAGGCGATCTGTTTCCGCATAATCCTGTTTGTGGAACCTGGTAGATATATATACCGTATTGTATATTTATGAACAATGTCGACACTCACGTCCTTGATATTGACCTCAGCACCGAGGCGCCTATCTCGGAATGGCGACTCTGCTGCCGTCCTCGATACATATGGAACGCTGTGCTGCTCGCTCTCTTTTAGTCATTGTTTTTTCCGAAAAATGTTTATCATGTACAGCCTCGACACTCGATATGCAGCAATAAGGGCTTATGGATAAAAGCAGTTTTGGGTTCTCGAACATGTATTCGGCGTAGCGCATGCAACGCTCGACAGAAGCCGCTCGTTTCATCATCGTCAACAGGAGGGTTCGCGACACCGTCCACCAAGGGGTTTGTTAAATAACGGATACCAATATCAAATCCATATCTGCAGGCTTCGTTCCCGTCCTTTCCTTACATGTGGCATACTCAATGCACGCGTGTTTCGGGTTTGCGACCTTTCTGATGCACGCCAACCCGTGGACGCATCAATGCGTACCGCTCTATCGACGAGGAAAACAACGCAACATCATCCCTTGGTGGTTTGTGTACAAGCTCGTGCCTAAAACATCACTCTGCTTGTCACGATCAATAATCGACTCCGTTCAAAAAATGCATCCGCCTCGCTTTATGGCTATCGACGGAACTGGATTCGACAGCGGCATGATACTACTTGTCGCATTTGCTCGCAGACGCTCCCACCTCCTCTATTCGAATAGATAAGGTTCCTGGACTCGGAACTGAGTCACCGCAGCGATCACTTCAAATAGGGAGTAATTCGCCGGTTTGCACGAAGTTAGCGCAGGAGGATCGAAATTCTCGAGTTGATCGACGGTCCCGGTTTTTCTTCCGACATTCGTTTCATCATGGAAAGCATTGCGTTCCATAAACGCTCCGCCGACTGTAACAGTGTGTGCTTGCACATGCAGCGGACAGCGTTCTTGTCGAGGAAATCGCGGAGCAGTAGGAGTCCATGGTCCTAGGATACGGCACAGAGAGCGGAAACAAATATGGATATTCAGGGTACCCGTCAGTGCTTTTCACGGGCATGCGCCGTTCGGTGAACCAAGCTTTCACGCACCTAGGGCCAGTGCTTGGAGAAAGAGGCGGCACCCTTGCGGACGTAGGCCAATACCTGACCCCTCCCCCACGAACGTGGCACCGCTGATATGCAAGCGCCGAGGCTATATACAAAGCAGATGAAACTCGGAAACGATCACAACGTTCGCCTGTGCATGCAAGGGGTCAACAATTGTCGGAACCGACGAAATATGTACTAAAGCGCTGGCATCAGTATCCTCTCACTGTTGATAAACGGAACTGGACCGCAACGAGATACCAGCGCATTTCAAGCCGGGGATACGACGTACTAAAAGAAGCAGTCGAAGGAAAAACGGCCAAGTTCTGGCATCGATGATCGCAAAACGCGATCTAAACTTGAATGTGTTCGCTCGAGTCAGATGACTGAAGCGGTGTCATATTACTCTGACATGGGTTTGGTGCAACGCCAGTTTTTGCGGATGGCCCCGAGCAAGCCTCTCCAGAAACACATCAATGGGGCCCTGACTCTGTACAATGTCTGCGGTAGACGCTGCAGCTCGAGGGTCGTTCGCTCGTCAAATCTGAGTACCCGTGCGGAACTCGGGAGAGGCGCTGCAAGAACCCTGAAGCATGCAGCAAGAAACGAAGGTTTCTTCCGGGGTTATTAGCGGCAGCGGCGCATCTGACGGTGCCGAGTTCGGATCATCGTTCCTACGTACCATACCTGTAACCAGAGAATCTTCAAGTAGAAAACACGGGCAAACGGGCCTCTCTCTGTCGC